>OLOH01001631.1_pt1 | contig 12480 bp, 12 predicted proteins | sample 1673221 | NCBI WGS metagenome assembly OLOH01 (sample SAMEA3136767, study PRJEB25190) | human gut metagenome
TGGACATATCCTCAGCCGGTCTTTATTCTGGCTACCTACAATGAAGACGGCACTCCTGACGCCATGAACGCGGCCTGGGGCGGCATCAGCGAGGACAAGCAACTGAGCATGTGCATCAGCGCTGGACATAAAACCACCGCCAACATTCTGGCCCGCAAGGCCTTCACCGTGAGCATGGGCACAGCGGAGCAGGCGGTGGCCTGCGACTATGTGGGACTAGCATCTGGAAATGAAGTGTCGGACAAGGTGGTAAAGGCTGGATGGCACACTACCAAGTCGGAATTTGTAGACGCCCCCCTCATTGACGAACTTCCCATGGCAGTGGAGTGCCAACTGGTGAGCTATGATCCGGAGAGCTGCCGTCTGGTGGGGAAAATCGTCAATGTAAGCGCCGATGAGTCTGTGTTGGACCAGGACGGAGCCATCGATCCGGAGAAGCTGCGGCCCATCATCTTTGATCCCATCCACTTTACCTACCGTGTTCTGGGTGAAAAAGTGGCCAACGCGTTCAAGGATGGCGCCAAGCTGAAAGAAACCATTTAATTCTATTTTGACGCAGATGAGGGGCGGAGGTTTAACCTCCGCCCCTCTTATGTTTTGATAGCAGATCACTTCCAGCTTCTTCGAGATTCAGAACTAGATCTCAAGTATGTGATTCTATAAGGTCCGACGATTCTTATGGCTGATTCGAAGGCAATCCATGACGTTGCGGACAAGCCGGACACTTCCAGCGTCAAAGGAACAGCTCGCATTCTTTCCGCTCAGAGCACACCTTTTTCAGCATCAAGCTGGCGGCAGAGAGCATGACAGGATTGAGCTTGCGAGCGCCTTGCGGACACACGGCAACACAACGCATACAGGAGATGCACGCCTTCTCATCCACCTTTTTGAGATTTTCTCTGTCAATAGCTTGGACAGGACATTTTTCTGCACAGATACCACAGTTGGTACATTCCTTTGTTGCTTTGGGCACCATACCGGCTCCTCCAGCTTTCTTGTAAGGACGATTACCGGGTATCGCAGGTTCTGAACTATCTGCCCCAGAGAGCTTACGCTGAATCTGTTTGGCAAAATCGGAAAGCTGTGCTGCGTCCTGTGCATCCGGCCGACCAGAGGCAAACTGACGGGCTATGGAGTGTTCCGCAATGGCGGAAACTGCCGCAATCACCTGGAAACCTACCCGCTTTGCGGCATCCTCCAACTCCACCAGTGTATCCTCATAGGCACGGTTGCCATAGACACAAACCAGGATTGCCCGAGCACCATTGCCATGCACTACACCCAGCCGCTCTGCCGCCACGGCGGGAACACGGCCACCATAGGACGGCACGGAAATGACTGCTACATCCTCTTTTGTCAGTGAGATATCATCAAAATCCTGCTTGCTGTCAGTCAGATCAACAGTGGTTACATCCCCCTCCAGTGCACCAGTTAAATAGTCGGCCACCTTTTTGGTTCCCCCTGTAGGACTGAACACAATGTCATAAAGTTTCATCAGAGTATCCTCCTTTTACTCGGCTATCCGCCAAGAAATCATGTAATGTATGTTCTCAGGAAGGTTTGCATCTTCCTGGGGCAGCAAAGGCCGGTTCTCATACGTGCGGACACTGTGACGTTTTTGAACGGTCTTCATAACGGGAATTGACAGTTTCATGGTTGAAGCTCCTCTCTTACAGCTGAATCATCACTTTTCCGTTGAGCGGTCCCTTTGCCACAAGCTGCAATGCTTCATTGGCCTGAGCCAGAGAAAAGACTCGAGTGTCAACGGCAGGTTTGATCTGCAACTTCTCCACGATCTCGGTGATTTTTTGCAACTGCGCTCCATTCGAGCGGACAAACACAAAGCGATATTCCTTGCCCTGTTTTCGGGCTGCCTTGTCATATTTACTGCCTGCCAGCGTAAACAGCATCTTTTTCAGGCCGCTAAAGTGATGCCGCAGTGCAAAGGCTTTGTTGGGGCCAGTCCGAAGGCTTACCAACCGCCCGCCCTTTTTCAAAACGGACAATTCATGCTGGAATTCAGCGGGCCCAAGCGTATCAATCACATGGTCAACATCAGCCAATACTTCCCAGTAGTTCTCTGTTTGGTAGTCGAGATACCGGTCAACGCCCAAGGAAAGGAACTGCTCTTTTGCTCGTGCGTTGCCAGTCACAATTACTCCCAGTCCCAGCGCCTTGGCAATGGGAACCGCCATCTGGCCAAAGCTTCCGGAGCCGCCGGGGATCAGAATCGTTTGGCCAGGCTTTGCTTCCAGCTCTTCTACAATGGCCTGATACGCCGTCAAACCAGTCAACGGAATGGCAGCAGCAGTACTGAAATCATACCCCTCCGGCATTTTGGCAATTGCGTTCTGGTCTACCGCTACATATTCTGCAAAGGCGCCAATTTTGCCAATCGGCAGGCGAGTGTAGACTCTATCTCCTTTTTGAAAACCTTTCACTTTGCTGCCTACCTGCTCCACAATGCCGGAACACTCATTTCCCAATGTCAGCGGCATCGGATAATCCTGAATCAGTTTGACACTTCCTGTAAGAATCAGCAGTTCCACTGGATTCACTGCCGCTGCCTTTACCTGGATCAGAACTTCAGAATTTGAAATCTGGGGTTTCGGGATATCGCTCACAGTTGTATGGATTTCTTTTGAGTAGCTTTTGATTTGAACTGCTTTCATATATGACCTCTCTCTGCATAAAATTTGTTTTTAAAAAATCTCTCTTGCTTTTTTTCGTGAAAACCGATAGAATATTAGATGTAATGATTCGAATTACATCTTCCTTAGTTTAGCACCTCATAGATGTAAAGTCAATAGTTACATCAAAATTATAATGTATATCTTTTTGAAAGGATATGGAGCATCTATGCAGATCAGTATGAAATGTTCCGTTGCGGTTCACTGCCTGATTTTTATCCATGAAGCGAAAGGAATTGCCAAAGTAACCAGCAATCTTCTAGCCGAAAGTACGGGGAGCAATCCTGTTGTGATCCGCAACATTCTCAGCGCTTTGAAAAAGGCAGGGCTTATTACGGTGCCTCGTGGAACCGGCGGTGCGGAGCTGTGCGCTGACCCATCCCAGATCACCTTGTACCAAATCTATTCGGCACTGGAGCCAAATGGCGTGACTTCCATCATTGGAATTCACCCCTGTGATGGCCGCCCTTGTCCGGTTGCGCAAAATATCCGGAAAGTACTGGAGAAGCCATATCATAAGATTGAGTATGCAGTGAAGCATGCGATGGAGGAAATCACACTGCAATCCATGATTGATGACTTTCACAGCTTAATTCAAGAAAGTTCCAACTCTTAAAATGAAACATAACAAACGCCATGGGATTTACCATGGCGTTTGTTGTGTCTGTAATCGGAACATCCCGTTCCTTGATGCTATGAGAGTCGAAGTGTGCCGGCATCGTACAACTCCTGATCGTCCAGTGCACACGGATAAAATTACCAGGCAGTATTAACCTCTTCCCCACCGCTCAAAAACCCCGACCTCTCCACCGTGCATCAAATCAAGACCGCTGTATTCTATTTGAAAAATGAGAATACAGCGGGTATGAAGTAACCCCATTTGTTAAACAGTACAGTATGATATACTGGATAACAAGAAGGGCGCAGTTCATCTCTGCTTCAAGACTGTTTTTCTTCCAGTTCCTGATATTGCGACAGTGCTAGGGCCAACTGATCCGGGCAGGAGGTCCCTTTCCCCAGACACTGAATTCCTTTCAGCCGCGCAATCGCGTCTTCCACACGCATTCCAACCAGCAGGCGGCTAAGTGCCTGGGTAAAGCCGGGACAGCCCAACACAAATTCCACCGATCGGATCACTCCATGGTCTACTTCCAATTTAATTTCTTTGGCACAGGTGCCATTGGTCTCATAAATCATACGGTTCTCTCCTGTCTCTGGCAATCCTTAAGGATTTGCTGTATAATAGCAGAATATACCTTCCCATAATAGGAAAGTCAAGGGGCAATCAAGGAGGAATCGCAAATGCAGGGCTATCTTTCTATCAGCGATTTTGCCAAACTGCGCAACGTACATCCCAAATCGCTGCGGTACTACGAGCGGATCGGCGCGCTGATTCCCGCCTATACCGACCCAGAGACGGGCTACCGGTATTATGCTTTGGAGCAACTGGTGGAGATGGACATGATTCTCATGTGCCTGGAACTGAACATCCCCCTGCGGGATGCGGAACAATACCGACAGCCCAACCAGACATTGGACATCCGGCATCTGCTTCAGGACGGACAACAAAAGGCCCTGGAAAAGCTTGCCCACCTCCGCAATACCATGCAGCAGATGGAGGAGGCACTCCGCCGTATCGAGGAAAACCAACAATATCAGGAACAGGAGGGTGCCTATCGACGGCATCTCCGTCAGCGGCTTATTTTGCGAGAGCCTTTCATCCCCTCTGGAGGAGAGTTGGCGTTCAAGCAGAGCTCTGCAAAGATTTTCCTTCGCGGACAATCTCTGGGCTTACTGCCCGCATTTACCTTTCCCATTGGTCTGATTGCTCGGCGGCAAGGAGACCGCACGGATACCTACATCTTTCTAGAGGTGCTCCAGCAGAAGGATGGGATTGCCAACCTGGATATGCTGCCTGAAGGGGACTATCTCTGTCAGCAGAAGCCTGCACAGGCGCTGGATCATGTGAATACGCTGATTTCGGAGTACTTTGTCCAGCATCCCAAGGCAAATCAGGTCGTGATCACCAATCTGACTTCCGCTTACTTCGATCTGAAGGGACCATTGCTGGAACTACAGGAACAAATTTGATGAAAGAGGGCGTTGGAAGTTTTTCCAGTGCCCTTTTTCTTTTAAAAAAACTTTTCTCCCCTCAAATATTCCGCTTGACCTTCCTATTATGGGAAAGTTTATAATTGCGAATTGCGGGGATGTTTCCCGCCAAATCAAAAGTAAAACGGAGGAAGAAAAACCATGCAGGCGGAAACAAATCCCCTGGGGTATGAGCCCATTGGAAAGTTGCTTGGCAAGTTTGCCGTGCCCAGCATCATTTCCATGGTGGTCAGTACCCTGTATAATATTGTCGATCAGATTTTTATGGCCGTGGCGTAGGCTATCTGGGAAATGGCGCAACCAATGTAATTTTACCTCTGACTGTCATTGCCCTGGCCCTTGGCCTGATGATTGGAGATGGCACCACCGCCTACTTCAGCCTGTGCCTGGGACAGGAGGATCGTCAAAGAGCCGCTCAAGGCGTAGGCAATGCCATAACGCTGACGGTGGCGGCCAGCATTGTGCTGACCGTCCTATCTCTGGCGTTTCTAAAACCCCTCTGTGTCCTGTTCGGCGCCACCGATGCCACCATGCCCTATGCGCTGGAGTATGGATTCATCATTGTATTGGGCTTTCCCTTTTATATGTTCGGCATGGGGTTTAACTCCGTTGTCCGCGCCGACGGAAGCCCAATCTACGCCATGCTATCCACATTGAGCGGAGCAATTTTGAATACGATTCTGGACCCACTGTTTATTTTTGTCTTTCACATGGGGGTAACAGGAGCTGCCATCGCAACGGTTCTGGGGCAGATTGTCTCCTGCATCATGACCTTACTTTACCTGAGGAGATTCCAGTGCATCACCCTGACGCCTGACTGTCTTCTCCCCCGGTGGAAGCTGTGCGGGAGAGTTTGCTGCCTTGGAATTTCCAGTTTCTTTCTTCAGCTGGCGGCCACCATCGTCATTACCGTGATGAACAACGTGCTGGTCCTATACGGCGCAGCCTCCAAGTATGGCGCGGAAATTCCTATGACCACCCTGGGCATTACCATGAAGGTCAATCAGATCATCACCGGCATTGTCATCGGCATCTCCGTGGGCTCCCAGCCCATCATCGGATACAATTATGGCGCTGGAAAGACAGAGCGAGCCCAGAAGACCTATATCTTGGCGATTATCTGTTCCACTCTGGTCATGGGCGTAGGGACACTGGTGTTTCAGCTCTTTCCTGACCGCATCGTCAGTATTTTTGGTTCGGAGTCCCAGCTCTATCAAGAATTTGCAATTAAGAGCCTGCGGATCTTCCTGCTGTTGATCCTTCTGAACGGGTTCCAGCTGTGCACAGGCACTTTTTTCCAGGCAGTGGGAAAGCCAGTGCAGGCCACGCTGATTTCCCTGTCCCGGCAGGTACTTTTCCTGTTGCCTGCCCTACTGATTTTGCCCCACTTTTTGGGGGTAGAAGGTGCACTGTGGGCTGGACCAGTAGGCGATGCCTGCGCCTTTGTGCTGGCACTGGCCTTTGGCCTAGCGGAATGGAGAAAAACCGCTCAATCATCCAAACAACACCATCTTTTTTCTAGGGAGGATTCTTCATATGACACACCTATCTGATCCCATTACCATCCGAAATCTGACCCTGGTCAATCGTCTGGTGATGCCTCCCATGGCCACCGCAAAGGCAGACGAGAACGGCTATGTGACCAACGCGGTATGCGAATACTACCGGGAACGGGCCAAGTACAGCAAAGTTGGTCTGATTATCACCGAACACAGCTATATCCACCTGCAGGGGAAAGCCCATCCAGGGCAAACCTCCATAGCCTACGACGATGTGATTCCTTCCCTTCGGCGCCTCACCGACTGTATCCATCAGGAGGACGTCAAAGTTTTTGCTCAGCTCAGCCACGCGGGGTCGGCCGCGCTGTCCAAGGTCACCGGGCAGTCCCCCGTTGGCCCCAGTCCAATCTATCACCCCAAGCAGCGGAAAGAACTGCCAGTGGAGATGACTCTCCAGCAGATTCAACAGGTTACCGAATGGTTTGCCCAGGCAGCTCTTCGAGCAAAACAGGCAGGTTTTGACGGAGTAGAGCTGCACTCGGCTCACGGTTATCTCCTCAATCAATTTTTCTCCCCGCTGGTCAACCACAGAACGGATGAGTATGGCCCCCAGTCGGTGGAAAACCGCATCCGATTCCATCGGGAAGTCATCCAGGCGGTACGGCAGGCAGTAGGCGAGAATTTTCCTATTGCCCTGCGGCTGGGCGGCTGTGACTATGAAGCCGGAGGGAGTACCGTGGAGGACTGTGTGGAGGCCTGTGGGCTGCTGGAGCATAGCGGTGTGGATCTGCTCCATCTCACTGGCGGCATGAACGGTTTTATCCGCCCTGGTCACGCAGAACCTGGTTATTTCCGGGATCTGTCTGTTCCTGTGAAGCAGGCGGTTCACCTCCCCGTTCTTCTGACGGGAGGGGTTACCACCCCAGCTCAGGCTGAGGCCCTTTTGGAGGAGGGCTGTGCCGACCTCATCGGCGTAGGCCGGGCAATCTTCAAAAATGCCCACTGGGCAGACTGATAGATGCCAGCGTCATTTACATTTGGGAGCACGAAGATATTGGCGAACCATGCTGCTGAAGACCTGTTGCTTCCGGCTTGACAGACTTGATCACCCGATATTATTCATTCAAACCCATTCATCCGTTTTCCAATGGTCTCCCAGTCGTTTTCCGTCTCTTTCCCATCTCCCTCTGCAATAGGAAAGAAAAAACACTCCCCACCGCACAAGAAAAACACCCCCAAAATTCGCACTGCCAACGTGCGGTTTTGGGGGTGTTTTTGTCTCTGGTTCTACTGGTTTTCTACGGGAATTTCCAACGAAAAACAAAAGGGAACCTCTTGGACAATTCTGTGCTTTTTATACTTGAGGTTCGGAAAAAGTGAAAAGGACTATACCCTAGCCTCCACATTGCCACATAGGAGAGGATGTGGTAAAGTTGTTCCACCGTTAATTCAGAGTGGTCTCAGCAAAGATGTTGTTGACAAAGCGGCAGCCTGATGGTAAAGACAGTGCCTTTACCCAACTCAGAAGCTACTTCTATGGTTCCCCAGTGTTCGGTAATAATAGATTTCACAATAAAGAGTCCCATTCCGTTGCTGTTTTCATTGTTCCGCTTTGTGAAAAGGCGTTCAAAGATATGGGGAATATCTTCTTCAGATATTCCAGAACCAGTATCTTTCACACGCAGTATTGCAAATTCCTGTTCTTTGTTAAGAGAAAGACTGATATTTCCTCCTTCGGGGGTGAAACTTACCGCATTAAATACAAGGTTTTGCAGCACACTCACAAGTTTTCGTTTGTCTCCGTATATCACGATGGGATGATCGTCTTTCAGCAAAAGTTCAAAAGATACACCGCTAACATTGATGTCCGGTTTGTTTCCGGAATAAAAATCACGCAACAGTAGGCATAGGTCAAGAGGTTCAAAAGCCGACGGCGTGGAGTCAATTTGAGTGAATTCATTGATTGTACTCAGTTGTTCCTGGATTTCTTTTGTTTTTCGCCGGATGATATCGAGATATTGTAGAGATTCCTCATCCAATTGGGCGTTATCCAGCTCTACAAGGCGTGTAAACGTCGTGATAGATGTGATTGGCGTTTTGAGATCGTGGGCAACCGCGGATAAAAGCATCCTTCTTTCTTCCAGCAACTTAGATAGAGATTCCGTCTTATGCGCAATTTCTTCCTGTAAATGTTCGTTTAAATGGCAGTTCTCACAGATAATCTCCATATTTCTCAAAGCCATACGGGCAGCAAAACACAGAATCAGAATATATGTGCCCCACTCTTCAAACCAACCCGTATACGCCGGTTCAAAACGGCCAAGACACAGCGCATGAAAGATAAGAGACAGGGAATACACCAGTAGACCTGCAAGTAAAAGGAGTATTTGCCCGGATTTCCTTTTCATAAACTGGCGGACCACAATCACGGTCATGGTGACGGCGATCAGCGCCTTATACCAATACAGTATCTGACCATATACCGGCACAAATCCTGGCAAGTATTTCGTCATCCACAAAGAAAATACTAATCCAATCAAAACAAAGCCCCCGGTAATCCCCTGGAGGATCCGTTCCGGCAAAGCATCTGTTTTTAGGCAGATTAGAGAAACTGTGCGCGCAATACAGAATAATCCAAAAGACGCCATGGTCGTTTCCAGTACATATGCCAGGTTCCCGCCGGAAATTCCCAGCATGTGTATAAACGGGTAACATACCCTCAGCGAGAAAGATAACCCCAAGAGCCCAAGCCAAAAATTTTCGTTGGAAGCCCTGATTCTCTTTGTCCCCCACCATATCACAGCAGCAAACAAAGCCAACGCAAGTGAGGTGAAAACAAGAAAACCGTAAAATAGCATTCGTATGGTGATGAAACGGCTTATCGCTTCACTGCTGCCAATGGCCGGAGGATAGGTGATGCCGGAATAATAGTGAGAATAGTTGGCTGTTTGTATGAGGATTTCTACTTCTCCATTTATTTCAAAAGAAAACACAAGGTCTTTTATATACGGCTTATAGGGAAAAATGGAACCGGAAGATGTTATCTGTTCACCGTCTACATATACAACGCATGCGGAGAACATTTCCGGAATCAGCATAGTATAATTTCCGTTTCCATGTACCTTTAGGCGATATGTACCGGTGCCATAAGGGGATCCGTCTTCGTGAAATTGGGCAAAACTAAAGTACTGTCCAATGTATATGGATTTCGATTCTCCCGTGGAGTCCCCGGGATATATCATCTGGTCTGGGTAAAAGTCCCATCCTTGTACCAGCCAGGTGATCTCCTCGGAATGCAGGCTATTGTCACTTTGAAAATCAGGAAGCAGGACCGCGCCGCCTTGAGACATTTCTGCATTTATGTTATACTTGTTATCAAAATGATATAGTAGGTTGAATAGTGTCGAGACTATGATACAGGTTATAAAAACAGTTAAAAAAGCTGGAAACTTCATCGTTTTGATCATAGAATACCTCACAGTTTTGAAAGGAACATAGAATGGATACTCCGCGAACTTTTCGGTACCACAATTTCATTATACCGTGTCTTATGTCTTTTTTGATTGCTTTCTTCTTTCCCTTTGTCTCTTATGCGCAGACACAGGATGAGGAAAAATATTTGGAAGTTTCCTCCTTTGATGAGTTCACCTTATCACTTAATCAAATACAAAGCACTGGCGGCACTCTTGTTTTGACACAGGATATTACTGTTCCTGCGGAAGAATCATATACGTATAATAGCGGAAGGTACCGCAAAGACGTCGTCATTGAAACCAAAGGACACACGATCAATGTAGAGGGATATCTGGAACTCTGGCCATTTTTAACGATTCGCGGTGATGGCAGTCAAAATGAACTCTTTCATGTTTATCCCGGAGGAGAACTATGGCTTGTCAGTCTTTGTCTTGACGCCGGTGAAAATGGGATTGCTGTCATACAGGAAGAAGGGGCTTTTTTGGTGTACGGAAGTGAAGAGGACATGGGACTTCCTGCGTTTTCCTGTACCGGTCAAATTATTTCTTCGCAAACAATGACTGCCGCGGCATATTGGCGCTATAATTGTGAAAAATTGCCCATCGTCCGCGTGCCGGACGGTGCCGACTTTACTGCTGACATGCTTCCTAGCCAGGTAATGTCCGTCGTAAACCGCGACCATCAGGAATATGAAGAAGAGGTTCCTGTTATTTGGGACGAAACAACATTTCCCACCGAGCACAAAAGGACTCTTGTACAAGGTAAATTTGGAGATGGGTATTCTCAGTACGAGGACTACGTGCCCCAATGCCTTGTAGTTTGGGAGTCGGATACACGCCCGTTTTTTCTGAATGTATATCTGGAATCCGCAACACAATGGTATGATATGGTATTTATGTATGGTGAATCGCCCCAGGCGGGTACCATATCTATCCAATCTTCCGACGACGGCGAAAACTGGATCGATATTGCAGGCACAGATGGCTATGCGCCTGTTGAAGTAGAGGAAAATGAAAGTTTTTCCTGGATACTTTCCTATGATACATCGGACTCCGCACAGGAACGTCCCAGATACTATCGGCTGCTTGAGATTTTAGTTGACGGTACAGAGCTTTATTCCGATGCGCTGCAATTAAGCGACAACCTTATTTTTACAGCGGCTGACATTGAAGGAGGCCGAGGCGGTGAAACCAGCCCCAACGAAGGGGAAAACCAGCTTTCTAATGGCACGCCGGAATCGGATCATGTAGACGAAATTTTGCCGTCGAACTCTCCGGTTCCATCATCCAAGCCGGAATCGGAGAACCATGGCGACATTGAGAACACGGAGCAATCCTCAAATTCCAGCGATCCTACGGCTCCAGCCAGTACTTCATTGCCAAGCGACACCATGACAGACGTACAACCGGAAGAAAGCGAAGAGATGGTACAGGAGTCGGATTTGGAGCAGAGCTCGGAACCGGCAAAACCAGACGAGAAAAATTCGGGCAATACAGATGCCGAAAAAATTGCAGGCATCGCGATTGTTGTGTGTATCCTGGCTGGTTCTATTGCGTTTTTCGTCTTTAAGCGTAAAAGATAAATCAATCCAAATAGAAAATATCGGCTTTTACCACGGTGTAGAAGTCGATATTTTTTTATTTAGTTGTACAGGCTTTCATTCAAGTTATTTTCATTTGTTTAAGTAGAGTTCGATTCGTCCGAGGTAAAATAATACCCTTTCCGTGCAACCGTTCGTATATACTGCTTACCGTCACACAGCTGGGATAATTTTTGCCGGACCGTAGCCACTGCCACCTGTAGATTATGGCGGCTTTTCATAATGGGTTCTTTCCATATCTGGTCATAAAGTTGCTCATAGGAAAACACCTTCTCAGGATTTCTGGCCATAAAGGCAATAATGTCAAATTGTAACGCCGTAAACTCCCCCAGCCTTCCTTTGTATGTTATTATCCTCCGGTTTTCATCAATACATAGGTTTCCAAAACGCATTACATCCGAAAAGAAAACCTGCTCGTTTTTTCGAATCCTGGCTTCAATACGTAATTCCAATTCTAAAATATCATACGGCTTGGCAAGAAAATCATCTCCTCCTACCTGAAAGCTGGCAATACGGTTTTTCGTATCCGTAAGACCGGAAAGAAAGATGATAGGTGACCCGCTAAAGTTTCGAATCTTTTGACAGACTTCAAACCCGGACATGTCCGGCATATCGATGTCCAAAATAATGCAGTCCATTGATGTGGAAGATAAAAGTGAAATCGCGTCTTCCGGTTTGTCCACACAGAAAACGTTATAATTTTTTTTGCAAAAATACAGCCGATTGCTTTCTAAAAAATCCATGTCGTCATCTATGAAAAGAAGTTTTTTCACAATTGGATACTTCAGTCCTTTCTTCAGGTCTGCCTTGCAATTGTTTATTATATCATTTTTTTGCCTCATCGAAGAGAAAGTTTATTTAAAAAAGTCAAGGGTTCGTCAATTTACAAGCAAATACCTTTCACTGCATTTCAGATATGATAAAATTTATTCCACACAGAAACATAATATTAGATATTCACTGCTTTGATCAATTTTGTTTTTGACTATATGGAATGCGTGTGTCATGGAATATAGACATATGAAAAGCATATTTGCAGAAATACGGAGGTCTCGGTAAAGCGAGGAATTTTAAAGATGCGTCGAATCAATGGAATATTGGCGGG
>OLOH01001632.1_pt1 | contig 12480 bp, 8 predicted proteins | sample 1673221 | NCBI WGS metagenome assembly OLOH01 (sample SAMEA3136767, study PRJEB25190) | human gut metagenome
GACTCGCAGCTCACGAAAAGCCTTTTTCAGACAAGCTCTAGGAAAAAGTTCCCGCCAGGATTGCAATCGTCAGCAGAAACAGGACTTCTACGGTCAGAAGGAGACGCAGAAGCATCGCATATCCTTTTCCTGCCGCCGCAAGACATCCCGCGATCCGCTTGTCCGAGACGGGCTGCGCCGCCGCGGCGAGAAGGCGGAAGGAAAGACCCGAAACGAGAAGTTGAACGGCGGGGACCATGCCTGCTGCGAGCAGTACCAGCATTGCCGTCACGCCAAAGCAGTTGCGGATCAGCACCGCGGAGCCTGCCACCAACTCGGTTACAGCATTCACCGCATTTCCGATGCCGGGAATCATTCCGGCAGTCCGCCAGAGTGCCATCTGCCGCAGGGAATCGAGCGCCGGTGCGATCAGATTCCGGATCATCTGCATTCCCACAAGTACGCCGAGCGACGATTTTAAAAGGCCGTTCACGCAGGTTTCCAGCAGCTCTGTCATATGGGACAAAATCTCCTCGCCGGAAAGATCGTTTACAAGGGCGATGAGCAGATAGATATGGATCATCGGGAGGACGAGGGCGAGCAGAAGCTTTTCGACAGCCAGAATCACTAGAAGGAGCATCTGATAAAACATCACGGCTGATGATGCGCCCCCGGCGGCCGCGGCCGCCAGATAGTAGGATGGCGTCAGGATCCGCATAAAAGCGACCAGCGATGTGATGACAGCTTTCAGGTTTTCCCCGCTCGACTGGAAATTTTTCAGAATCAGTGCAAGCGCAAGCAGATAGACCATATAAAAACTGGCGTCCCTGACCTGTTTTCCTTCAAAGAGAGAGGAAAAACTGCCGAGCACCGCGCCTGCCAGAACGAGGAGAAACAGCTCCTTCATCAGCCCCTTCTGCGCAAGGAATGCTGTTTTGGCACAGGAGAGAACGGCATTTCCGGCACGGAAGGTGCGGAAGGGATCGCCATCCTGCAAAAGAGAACGCACCGTACCGGCAAAAGAAAACTGCTGGCTGGACAGCAGGCTGTCCACTTCCTGCTGGATTGCATCGAAGTCGAGTTCTGCAAGAAGTTCGTCCTGCGCTGCTGCTGCCTGATCCGTTTCGGTATCCGCTGCTTCGATTTTCTGCGTTCTTCCCGTTCCGAAAATGAGACACAGAAAAAGCAGCGCCATGCCCCATCCGGCTTTTTTACAGAAAATCATGAACCGTTTCCAGCAGAGCGAGCAGCACTGGCATACTGACGGCAAGGACCGCCAGGCGGGCGAACAGTTCAATCTGCCCTGCAATGGAAGAATAGCCCGCATCCTTACAGATCCCGGCGGAAAACTGCCCCACATACGTGATCCCAAGCATTTTCAGCAGCGTATTCAGATACGATGAGTCCACCGGGAGATACGATTTCATTTGTGCGAGCATGCCGAGCAGATACTGCATTTTTCCGACGGTCCCGGCAAGAATGCAGAGGCCGGCACCGACCGTCACAAGAAGGGCAAATTCCGGCTTTGCTCCCTTTACTGTGATTCCAAGCAGCACGCCCGCCGTGCCAAGCGCAGCGATCCGAAGTATATCCATATGATCCCCTCCGTTTTTTCTCCCTGCTCTTAAATTGTAAACAGTTGTTTGATGTCCTCAAACAGCGCGGAAATATAGGGAAGAATCCAGAACAGCACCAGCACAAGACCGGCAAGGCTTGCAAGAAATGCCTGTTCTTCCCGGCCGCTGTGTTTTAATACCTGGCACAGGACCGATACCAGAATCCCGACTGCCCCGATTTTAAATAGAATCCCGACCTCCACGCCTGCTCCTCCGTTTTCAGACACGCCCTAAACCAGAATCAAAAATAAAAAAAGGCCTCCCATGATTCCAAGACTCTGACAGAGCCTCTTCCTTTCCGGCAATCCTTTCTGCAGTTCCGCGATCCGCTGCACAAGGCGTGCCTCATACCGGTCCAGATTCGCCTTCTGCATGGCGCGGTCCCCGGTGCCAAGGCTGCATCCGGCCTCCTGCAGCTCTTCTTTTTCCTCGTCTGCACCGGCCACGTCCTTAAATGTGGCCTTACGGCCCTGCTCGGCCTGGTCCTTTACCTTGGCCCGGCCTACATTCATCGCGCCGCCCCCGCCGGACTGCTTGTACATGAAATAGTAGAAGCCTGCCATCAGCAGAACGGAGATCAGCAGCATCGGCAGCATCGTCAGCCAGACCGGCGTTTCCGTGGCGGGCAGCAGGTCCATCTTCAGTTCCGCACCGCCATTCTTTTCGGCATAGATCTCGCGGTAGCGCTGCAAATTATCCTTGTCCAGCAGTTCGCCCGCATACGGCAGCGTATAGGTGAGCACAGCCTGTTTTGCCGTGTCCGAAGCGGCGCCCGATGACGAACCGCCCCACAGGCCGCCCAGAGCGCCCGTTTGCTGGCCGCCGAGAGTCATGCCCGGCTGCTGCTCCAGCAGCTCCTGCGTGGCCTCCTCCGTCAGCGTAAGCTGCATGGCCCCGTTTTTCATATTGAGCACGAACTCGGACACTTTGCCCTGTTCAAAATAATCAATGACCTCTGAATATTTCATCGTCTGGGTATCGCCGCCTGTGCTGAACAGGATGAACGCCATGATGATGAGGCCCAGCAGGGCGATGAGTTCTTCCACCTCTTCCTTCGTGGAGATGTCGGGCTTGTTTTTTAGCCCATAGGTCACGTTCTGGTAGACGTTCAGGTTGGGGAAGAGGGCGTAGTCCTGAAAGACGATGTTGAACCCCCGCTTTTCCATGGCAGCGTGGGTGAGGTCCTCGCCGTTGTAGACGATGCTGCCTCCGTCGGCCTGGGTAATGCCTAAGATCAGGTTCAGCAGGGTCGTCTTGCCGCACCCGGAGGGACCCAGGATGGAAACGATCTCGCCGTCCTCCACCTGGATGGAAATATCTTTTAAGACAGGGCTCCCGTCAAAGGATTTCTGAATATGTTTGAGTTCTAACATGGTCTTTGCTCCTTTGTTCGCTGGTGTTTTCATTGCTCTTAGTGTAGCAGGCGGGTCACCGCAGCTGCCACCACAGTGGAGTAAAACTTCAGTGAAAATTGAGTAAAGTGAGGCAGGAGGAGGTGTGAAAACGGCTGTCTGCGCTCGTTCAAGCAAGGGAAGCAAAAAGCCCTTACGTTGAAACCACAGCGCAAGGGCTTTGCTTGAAACGGATCTAGTTTACTGTTGTTTGCAGAACCGCATCAGGATCGTTGCGACCTGCGCACGGGTAGCTTGGCCCTGTGGGGTCAGAGTCGTAGGAGTGGTACCGGTCAGGATGCCCTGCTCCACAGCCCACTGCATGGCCTGGCGTGCGTAGGAGCTGATGGTGTCAGCGTCTGTGAAGGACGTCAGATCCCCGCTCGTGGTCAGGCTACCAGCGTAACGGTAGAGCATGGTCACGAGCTGCTCACGGGTGATGTTTGCGTTGGGAGTGCTGCCGTCAGAAATTCCGTTGGCCTTAGCCCAGGCCATTCCCTTCTCATACCAAGTCGCGCCGCCGTCTGTCTTCTCCCCTGCGTAGCGGGCCAGGACGGTCATCAGCATGGCGCGGGTCATAGAGGCTTCTGGGCTGAACTCCTTTTCGCCGGTGCCAGTCATGAGTCCCTTGCCCATCACATAGTCCACAGCAGTCTTGTACCAAGCGTTGGAAGCTACGTCGCCAAAGCTGACAGAGGGCGCGGGGGTAGGCGTCGGAGTCGAAGGCTTCGTGCTCCCGGAAGAGGAACCACCGGAGGAAGAGCCGCCGCGATGTCCGCCAGAGGAGGAACCGCCGGAAGATGTGCCCGTCAGGGTGCCTTCGGTGTTTACCAAGTCGCCGTAGACCTCTTTGCCATCTGTACTACCCAGCATGTATTCGGTCACTTTTGCCCCAGAGGCAGAGCCAGAAAGGTTTATCCGGGCCAGCGTCTCCGGCGTCTTATCATAGACAACAGTCAGATATAGGCTGCCGTTCTTGATCTCCTGCCGCACCACGGTACCCGTGGTAGAAACTTCCGTCACCGTTTGGCCGTTCAGGGCGATGATGGCATCCAGGGTTTTGATGGTCCGGCCTGTTTGGACGTTTGAGAGCTTGAGCTCCAAGGCATTGACATTGGTGCCCGCAGTGGCAGTGACCTTCTCCACATTTCGCTGCTTGCTGACCAACTGCTCCTGGCTTAGGCTGGCCTGGGTCAACAGGTCTGCCGTACCATCCATGCTGTCAGGCACCGCGCCGCGCAGGGCAGTCAGCGCAATAATGGACGGGTCGTGGTTGGTACCACCAGTCAGGCGCTTGCCGCTGTCGATGGTCTGGCCGCCGAGGGCGATCTGTACATCGTATTCCTGATTGGTCGTTCCACCGTGGCTTCCGCCGATCGTGCCGCCGTGGTCTGCGGTGAACAGTACGAGTGTCTCATCCTTGGTATTGGTTGCTTCGAGCGCGTCCATGATGGACTTGAAGTAACCATCGAACTTTTTCAGCTGGGTGTAGTAGTAATCTGTGTAGTAACCGTGGCCGTGTCCCGCTGCGTCCATCTCATCCGACTGCATGTAGACCATAGCCGTGTTCTTGAACGCATCCGAGCGGATATAGTCGGCTACATCCTGCATATCACCGTTGCTGTGGGTCGAGCCGTGGGTATACACTGGGGCATCCGGCTCGATGATCCCGTTAACGATCTGCGTCCACTCGGCAAAGGCAGCGTTGCTCCGGTTGTGGAAGGACAAGCCCAAGGCCTGGAAGACCGAGGGATAAACCGCCGTTTCCTTGCCAAAGTCCGGGTAGTAGTACGCACCAGTCTTGGTGTTGTCGATCTTATATTCGCTCTGCGCCGTAGCATATTCTTTGCCGTGCAGGAGCGAGGTATAGTTCTGTGCCGAGATGGTCGGTGTCTCGCTCTTGGCGGAGTAGCTGGTCGCGCAGTACTCGTTAAAGAGTTTCATCGCGTAGTCATTGGTCCGCTTGGCCATGATCGCCGCATCGTCGGTCAGCGTCGTCTGGCCGTCTGCCGCGTAGTACATTTTGTCTGGGCGGAAGCAGATACCGCCACCGTCCATTGTCAGCATAACCACGTGCTTATAGGGGTAGATGGCAGCTTGGGCGGCGATCAGCTTCCTCTGGCTGTCAGAGGTCGCCAGGGCGACGTCACCGGCACCGATCACACCGTCGCCGTTCAGGTCCAACTTACCTTTACCATAGATGATCACGGTTTTCGGCTCCGCGATCTTCTTGTTGGTCGAAGCATCGATGCTGACGTTCATGAATGTAAATGCTGCGGTTTTATTCTCATCAGACGCCTTCGCCGCAAAGGTCAGTTTAACCAGACGGGTTGCGCTGTAATTGCCGAAGTTTTCGGTCGAAACACCACCGGTGTAGGCCATGTGCAGGTTGCCGTTTCCATTGTCAGTGATAGTCAGACCGTCCTTGGTGTTCTCTGCACCGATGTAAGACACTGCATCTGTATTATAGGTAAGGTCAAATTCTGTCTTGCCGACTGTCAGTCCACTGTCTCGGTTCAGGTGGACGCTGACGTTGAACTGTCCATCTGCGGCGGCCTGGTCAGCAGAGACGAGGCCAAGGGTCACAGGCAAATTATCCATGTCAACCGCCTTGCGAACAATGGTCTGGGTCTTTTTCCCATCCTCTGTTCGATAAACAAAGGTATAGATACCTTCCTTGCTCGGCGTGAACTTACCGTCCGTTAACGTGATGGCTGCACCGTCGGGATCGGTCACGGTAACAGTCACGGCAGAACCATTGCTAGCCGTCGCGGTCGGCACGGTGCACCCCTGATTAAGCGCCAGCGAGCCGACCGAGCTGTTAAAGTCCAGCATCACCGGATCGAGCGCCGCATAAGCCTGTGCCACCTGCTCTGCAGACATGGCCTTGCTGTACAGGCGTGCCAGGGAGACGCTGCCATTGGAGAAAAATTGTGCACTATCTGAGCCATCGCTGTCGCCGCCGATGACAAAGTTCTTTGCACCGGCGCTGGTCGTCCAGTGTACGGTGGAGCCGCCGGCGTCCTCCTCGGCAACCAGCTCGCCATTCAGATACAGGCGTACCTTGCTGCCGTCAAACGTGCCGACGGCGTGGTACCACTTGCCCGCTTCAATCTGAGCGTCGGGCTGTACATAACCATGGCCACCAGCAGTTTTGTTGATGTTGCAGTAGAACTGTAAGTTGCCATTTTCCAGGCCCAGGCCGATACCACCGCTCTGCTGATTAGAGAAGATATCGTGCTCGCCGGAGGCCGGTACTTCGTTGTAGCAGAATACGCTTTCGATGGTGACGGCGTTCGTCATCTTGCCGTACTTGGTGTCGTCAAACGGATACATGTACGCGTCGTAGCTGCCGTTGAATGCAGCAACCTTTTTGCCGAAGTCGGCATCGTCCTGAATGACCGGAGAGCCGACTGTTCGTGCGGTGTTGTTGGTCTCAGAAGCATCTTTGGCCGTGCCGTTAGAGAAGTCTACGTCCAGCATATCGGCTGTGGGCAACGTCACGGAGGGTGGATTTGGCGTCTCACTGGTCTTAGAAGCGGCCTGATATGCGGCCTTGACATCGTCCGCCGTCATGGTTCCGGTGTAGACCCGCGCCAGTGCGACCTCGCAATGCGCCTGATATTCCAGCTCCCCTCCACTGGTGGTGTCACCACCCAGGAAGAGGTAATGCGGCGGCTCACTCAGCTCTCCTGCGGCAGAAACGGTATCTTTCAGCTCGCCGTTGAGATAGATCTTGACGTTCTGTCCGTCATAGGTGCCGACCACGTGGTTCCAGCTATTCTGAACGACGTCTGCCTCAGGCTTCTGATAAGCTCCGCCGATATGCGCCCAGAACTGCAGGGTATTGGTGCCGCTCTTCTGCTCAAAGCAGAAACCGGAACTCTGGGTGTTGCCCATCGGGTTGTTGTTCTCTGTGTCCAGAGGCTTGTAATACAGCTCGATGGTGAAATTCTTGGTCAGCTTTTCGTAGTCATCCGATGTCATTGCGTAACGCAGGCCGTCATCCACACCATCGAAGCAAGCTACCGTCCGGCCCAGCGTGCTGTCCTCTTTGAACTCCGGCGTTCCGTAAGTCTTCAAGGCATGTCCTTTGGCGTCTGCACCCGTCTCATTCTGAGAGAAATCCACATCCAGGATCGCCTGAGCGGGATAGACCGCCTGGTAGCCCTGCCCGGTGGGGATCGGCTCTTCTGTGGGGATCGCTGGGCTCTTTGTGCCAAAAGAAGTCACTGCTTTGACCGCAACAGAATACGGCGTGTTGGCTGTCAGGTCCCTGATCTTGACGGACCACTGTGCTTTCGGGGATGCCTCATAGTAATCCGCAAAGACCTTTTTAGTCACGGCCTCGTCCGTTTCGGTGTTGGTCAGGGTGATCCAGTATTCGTGGATCATATCCTCATTGCGTCTAGTTGCTGGAGTCGCTGCCGGGAACTTGACCGTCATGGCCGTGCCGCTGGCGCTGGTGGCTGTGACCTGGGCATCCTCAGCAAATGCAGGTGCTGCCGAGCTTTTTCTGATTTTTGTATAAACTAAGCTGCTTTTGTCGCTGACGTTGAAGGTCCACGGCTCGTCCTCATACATGTACTCGCCGGTGGTCAGGTTCATGCGGTAGATCGTCACCGTGCCGTCCGTCCCAACGTCGATCCGCAGCGCCTGGGAAGCGATCTCATCGTTCTCGGGATAGGTAGAATCCTTGCCAGTGGTCGGGTCGATCTTTCCGGATTCATTTTCAAAGTATGCACCGATCGTGCCGTCCTGAATGGCGGTGTAACCGTCGTCCTGATAGATGGAGCGGGCATCCTCCAAGGTCGAGTGGGAGTGGCCGGAGATGTGGATGACCTGGGGATACTGCTTGAACAGATCGACCATCGCCCCGTAAGTTCCCTTCCACTCGTTTGTCACATAAGCCGTGTTGGGGATCCCGTGGTGGCCTATGATGATCACAGGGGCGTTTTGATTCTTGCTGGTGGATGTCTTCAGCGCCGTGTTCACCATGTCATACTGGCCGGTGTAATCCCCACCGCTGCTATCCGCGCTGAGTTTGATGACGGTGGCGACCAGGGTATCCCCTGCTGTAGCAGATTCCGTAACCGTATCACCTTCCTGATCCTGATTGTAATAGATTACTTGGTTGGCATTCTGCTCGGTCTTGCTCTCAAATCGGGCCATATCACCAGTGTGGTACTCATGATTCCCCATCGACAGCTTGACCTTGCCTGCTTTCCCTAACTTGCTTTCGTTGATGATGCTCATCAGGGAATCGTATTCACTTTCTGTGCCGTTGTTGGTCACGTCCCCCGCCAGCAGCACACCGGTGGCGTTGGGGTCTACCTGGGAAAAGGCTGACAGGGCGTTGGTCAGCTTTTTGCTGGCGTCGTTGTTTCGCCCGATGTGGGTGTCGCTACCCACGAAGAAGCGGGCGGCCACACCATCGCGGGAGGCTTCCTTCCAAGAGTTTGTCGGGGCGTCCCAGGCCAGGGCTGTGGTCGGCATCACACCCACCAGCATGGCCGCCGCCAGAACGCCAGATAGTTTTCGTTTCCATTGCATAACATTTTCCTCCTAGTTTCTTTGCTTGAGGTGCCCTTAGTGTAGCAGGGGCCATCCAGGAGGTGCGACCATAGCGGCGTAAAACTTGTGTCAAAGTTCCGTAAGGTCTTTCGCGCAAAAAATGCCGCCCTCTTTACCGAAGAATGCTCCGGAAAGAGGGCGGCGATTATTGCGTTGCTTATGGGTTGTGTTCTGTTTTCTCTGGATTTTTGACCACATAGCCATTGACGGTGACGAAGGCCACCTCGGTCCCCAGCTCATCGGTGACGTTGATCTCGTAAAAGCAGACCCGTTTGCCGTCCTTCACCTGATGGGCCTCTGCTGTGAGGTGTTTGCCGCGGGCGGATTTCAGGAAGGTGATCTGCGAGGCCTGGGTGACCACAGCCCGGCCCCGCTGATTGGACGCCACCGCAAAGGCGAAGTCGGCCAGAGTGAAGATGGTCCCGCCCATGGGGATGCCCAGGGCGTTGCAGTGCCGTGGCTCGATCTCCATGGAGCACTTGGCGTAGCCGTAATGGGCCTCGTCTATGACGGCCCCCAAGCCCTGAGAGACGAAGAGGTCTTGGACAAATTTTTCCCGCAGGGTGTTCAGTTCTTGTTCCATTGCTTGTGTCTCCTTTACCAGATGGTCACCCGGTCCTGGGGGGCCAGCCACATGGCGTCCTGCTCGGTGATGCCGAAGGCGTCATAGAACTGGCTGAAGTTTTGCAGGACCAGGCTGCCCCGAAGTTTATCGGGTGCGTGGACATCCACCTGGGCCAAATAGGCCCGCATCTCCCGGCCGTAGCTGGAAGCCCAGATCTCGGCCATGGAGCGGTAGAGGGTGGCGTAGTCCGGCTTGGCCTGGCGGCTCTCGATCTCGGTGACGCAGGCGACGGCACCCAGGTCGGCGATGTTTTCTGAGAGGGTCAAGGCCCCGTTACAGGGGATACCGGGGGCGGATTCCTTCCCGTTGTAGAGAGCGGTCACGCGGTCACAGAGCTTCTGGAAGGCGGCATAGTCCGAGGCGGTCCACCAGTCGGCAGCGTTGCCGTTCTCGTCGTATTTGGCCCCGTTGTTGTCAAAAGCGTGGGTGATCTCGTGGGCGATGACATAGCCGATCTTACCCAAGTTCTCCTCATAGGAGGCCGTCACATCGTAGAAAGGAACCTGCAAAATGGCCGCTGGGAAGGTGATGGAGTTGTCGGTAGGGCTGTAACAGGCGTTGACTGAGCAGACGCCCATAGGCCAGGCCGTCTTGTCCACGCCCTCTTTCTGCAATGCAGGCAGGGCTTTGATCCCAGCCAGCTGCATAGAGATCACGTTGCTGTAAAAGCTTCCGCCCTGGTCGGCGGGCAGGATGTCCACACCGTCAAACTCATCCTCCCAGGTGTCTGGATAGCCTAGGTTCAGCTTCATGGTGTCCAGCTTTTTCAGGGCCTTGGCCTTGGTGGCCTCGCTCATCCAGTCCAGTTTCTGGATGCGGCTGCGGTAAACAGACAGCATATCCCGGACCATCTTCTCCACGTTCTGCTTGGCCTCGGCGGAGAAATAGCGCCGGGCGTAGGACTGGCCCAGGTAACCGCTCATCATGGTCTGGACATAGGACGCGGCGGTATCCTCCAGCGAGGCAGAGAGGTCCTGGCCGAAATAGGCCAAGTTAAATGCATTGCTGGCATCGGTAAATTCCTGGTTGAGCAGACCGCCCAGGCCGTTGGCCAGGTTCAGGCGGGCGTAGGCCTTGAGCAGTTCCAGAGCGTTGGGGGTCTTGGCTGCATCGAAGAACTCCGCGCAGGCTTGCAGACAGCCGGGATCCATCACCAAAATTTGATTTGTCTGGGTCAGGCCCGTGCGCTGGAACATCTGGTCCAGATCCACATCGGGGAAGAGGGCCTTGAGCTGGGCCATGGTGTAGAGGTTGTACGTCTTGTCCACGTCGCCCAGCTCCTGGTTGCTGTAAGAGGCAGCGGCGAGCTTGGCGTCAGCGGCCCAGAGGGCGTCCGCCTGGGCCGCAGCGTCGGCTTCCGACTGGCCCACCAGGGACAGCAGGGTGCGGACGTAGGTCAGATAGGCAGACTTCTGGGCGTCCGTGGCTCCTTCATACCCGGTCTGCCCCAGCAGGGGGGAGAGCGCGCCGAACTGCAACAAGTAGTGGTTGCTGTCCTTGTTGTCGATGGCCAGGGAGAAACCCATGAGAAGGCTCACACCGGTGTCCTGATAGAGCTTGTCCGAAGCGGCCATCAGTTCCCCGATGCTCTGGGCCTGGTCGATGGCGGTGAGATAGGGCTGGATGGGGGTGATACCGGCTTGATTCCGGGCGTTGATATTTAGGATGTTCTGGTAGAGGGCCACGAGCTTTTTCTCGCCTGCGGTCTGGCCGCCGGTCTTGACCAGCTCCTGGATGATCCCGGCCACCTCTGCATCCACTTTTTCTCCGACCTGCGTAAAGGCGCTCCAGCCGATGGTGCCGGGAGCGATGACGCTCTTGTCCAGCACACTTTTGTTCACGGTGGCGTAGAAATCGTCTTTCAGATTCGTCCCCTCCAGGGCGTAGGTCCGGCGGAGGAAGAGGTCCAGCTGCGCCCCGGTGATGTTGCGGTCCGGGGAGAAGGTCGTGGGACTGGTCCCGGCCACGATGCCCGCATCAAAGACAGGCTTCAGCTCGGCCTTGGCCCAACTGGGCACGTCCGTAAAGCTGGCGGCTGGGTAACCGCTGCGGGCATTGTCCCCCTTCGGTGCCGGTAGGCCGCCGAAGGCCCGCTGGAGCATGACCAGCGCCTGGGCGCGGGTGACGGAGCCGGACTCATCCAGGTCCCCGTTGGGATAGCCTTTGAGAATGTCCTGATAGGTCACGTTCTTGTTGTAATCTTTCGCTGCGTCCAGCAAAATACTGGCCGTCTCTCCCCGCGTGAGGGGCTGGTCAGACGGGGCCGCCAGCGCCATGGGCAGGCTGGTCAGCAGCAGCAACACGGCCAGACAAGCGGCCGCGCTTCGTTTCAACCAATGCATGGAAAAACTCCTTCCTTTGTCGCGTGGGTTTTGTCGCGTGGGTCTTGTTGTGTTGTGTCGTATAGGCTATCCTCGATAACTCTACCTGATACCGCCCCCTCTTGTCAATGCTTCCCTGGTTTTCTTGACGCAGGAAGCCCTGTGTGGTACACTCGACCAGAGTCTTATTTCCCCCACCCAAGAAGGAGCCCTATATGCTGACCCTGGAACACGTCACCAAATATTACGGCAGGACCCTGGCCAACGACGACATCAGTTTTCGCGTCGAGGCTGGGCAGATCGCCATTTTGCTCGGCCCCAACGGGGCGGGCAAGTCCACCCTCATCAAATGCATCTCCGGCCTGCTGCGCTACACCGGCACCATCACCATCGGTGGTTTTTGGAACAAGACCGATGAGGCCAAGCGCCTGCTGGCCTATTTCCCTGAAACCCCGGCGGTCTATGACCTGTTGACTGTGGCAGAGCACCTAGAGTTCATCCGCCGGGCCTACCGGCTGGAGGATGACGGCTACGGAGACGACCTGCTGGAACGCTTTGAGCTGGCCGACAAGCGGGACAAGCTGGGGCGGGAGCTGTCCAAGGGGATGCAGCAGAAGCTCTCCATCTGCTGTGGGCTGCTGCATCGGCCCAAGCTGCTCATCTTCGATGAGCCGATGATCGGCCTGGACCCCCACGCCATCAAAGAGCTCAAGCTGCTGTTTCAGGAACAGAAAGCCGAGGGCAATGCCCTGCTCCTCTCCACCCACATGATCGACAGCGTGGAGGACTACTGGGACGTGACACATATTATGAAGGACGGCCGCTTCGTCGCCACCCAGCACAACGATCCTGAAGCAGGAAACACCCGCAGTTTGGAGGATCTCTTCTTCTCCGTCACCGAAGGGAGCCAGCCGCCATGTACGCTCTGAGCTATCTTTTGGCCGCCCGGCTTCTTTAATTTTTTGCCGTTTTTC
>OLOH01001640.1_pt1 | contig 12406 bp, 10 predicted proteins | sample 1673221 | NCBI WGS metagenome assembly OLOH01 (sample SAMEA3136767, study PRJEB25190) | human gut metagenome
TATGTATTGTATACAAAAAAACTATGTAAAAATTGTTGAAAATTGTCAGAAAAAAGTTGCATAAAACCTACTGATGCTATAAGGATTGCATACATTTTGTTTTTTTGTCGTAAAAAAATTAGTAAATACTGTTCACTTTTTATATAAATAGTGATATAATGAGTTCACAAATAACAACAGAGGTGATAGCGTGATTAAGAAAGAAATGATAGCCATGCTTCTGGCCGGCGGGCAGGGCAGCAGACTTGGCGTTTTGACTTCGAATGTGGCAAAACCGGCAGTGGCTTTTGGCGGTAAGTACCGTATTATTGATTTTCCGTTGAGCAACTGTATCAATTCGGGAGTGGATACAGTTGGTGTTCTGACACAATATAGACATTTGCGGCTGAACAGCCATATCGGCATTGGTATTCCGTGGGATCTGGACCGTAATCACGGCGGTGTGACATTGCTTCCACCTTATGAGAAGAGCGAGAGTTCAGACTGGTATACAGGAACAGCCAATGCTATTTATCAGAATATGGAATATATTGAGAAGTACAATCCGGAGTATGTACTGATCCTTGGTGGTGACCATATTTATAAGATGGATTATGAAGTGATGCTGGATTACCATAAAGCAAAAGGGGCAGATGTGACAATTGCCTGCATGCCTGTACCTTGGGCTGAGGCCAGCCGTTTTGGCGTTGTTATTGCCGATGACAACGGCAATATCAAGGATTTTGAGGAGAAACCGCCGAAGCCGAGCAGTAACCTTGCGTCTATGGGTATTTATATCTTTAATTGGCCGATACTGAGAGAGGCGTTGATCGCTTTGAAGGATCAGCCGGGATGTGATTTCGGTATGCATGTTATTCCTTATGTACATAATAGTACGCATAATTGTTATGCGTATGAATTCAATGGCTACTGGAAGGATGTTGGAACACTGGGATCCTACTGGCAGGCCAACATGGAATTGATCGATATCATTCCGGAATTTAATCTGTATGAGGAATTCTGGAAGATTTATACGAATAACGATATGATCAAGCCGCAATATTTCGGTGAGAAGGCTGTTGTTGACAGGTGTATCATCGGAGAAGGTGCGGAGATTTATGGAGAAGTGAAGAACAGCGTCATCGGCGCAGGCGTTATCATCGAAGAAGGTGCTGTTGTTCGTGATTCTATTGTTATGCAGGGAGCGGTGATCGGCGCTGGAACAACGGTTGATAAGGGAATTATTGCCGAGTCTGTACAGGTCGGCAGGGACTGCAGACTGGGTGTGGGTGAATTTGCCCCGAATGTTTACAATCCAAAGGTTTATGCGTTTGATCTTGTGACAATCGCGGAGAATTCTGTGATTCCGGATCATGTACAGATTGGCAAGAATACAGCGATTGTCGGAAAGACTGTACCGGAAGATTATCCGGATGGCCTGCTGGCGAGTGGACAGGTTATTATAAAGGCAGGTGAAATATAATGAGAGCGATTGGTATTGTTTTAGCAGGCGGGAACAGCAGCAGAATGGGTATACTGGCGAATAAGAGAGCCGTTGCAGCTATGCCGATAGCAGGTAGCTACAGAAGCATAGATTTTGCACTGAGCAATATGTCGAACTCTCATGTACAGAAAGTCGCTGTATGTACACAGTTTAATGCACGTTCATTGAATCAGCATCTCAATTCTTCCAAGTGGTGGGATTTCGGACGTAAGCAGGGCGGACTTTTTGTATTGACACCGACGATGACAACGGAGAACAATTCCTGGTACAGAGGAACAGCGGATGCCATGTATCAGAATATTGATTTTCTGCGTGAAAGTCACGAACCGTATGTAATCATTACATCCGGGGACTGTGTTTACAAGACTGATTTTAATAAGATGCTGGAATATCATATCAATCAGAAGGCAGATATTACAGTAGGGTATACGAAGCTGGCGGCAGGTCAGGATGATCCGACACGTTTTGGCGTGATGCAGATGGATACTGACGGACGTGTGCTTTGCTTTGAAGAAAAACCGGTTGTTACAGATAATATGACTGTATCAACAGGTATCTATATTATCAGAAGAAGGTTGCTCATTGGACTTTTGGAGAAGGCCAATGCCGAACAAAGATATGACTTTGTCAAAGATATTCTTGTCAGATATCGTGAGACAAAGAAGATTTATGGTTATGAAATGCCGGGGTATTGGAATAATATTGCAACTGTAGATTCCTATTACAGAACGAATATGGATTTTCTGAAGAAGGATGTCAGAGATTATTTCTTTGGCGGTTATGCGGGCATTTATTCGAAGGTTGAGGATCAGCCGCCGGCAAAGTTCAATCCGGGGGCGTCTGTGAGAAACAGTCTGGTGGCCAGCGGATGCATTATTAATGGCAAGGTTGAGAATTCGGTTCTGTTCCGCAAGGTATATGTGGGGAATAACTGTGTGATCAGGAATTCGATTATTCTTAATGATGTCTATATTGGAGATAATACGACGATTGAGAACTGTATTGTTGAAAGTCGTGGAACAATTCGCGCGAACGAAACTTACAGGGGTGAGGACGGCAAGGTAAGAATTGTTGTCGAAGAAAACGAAAGATATATAATCTGATAAGTGGAAGCTACAGCTGTCATGAATGAACAGTTGGGGAAGTATCAGAATAATGGGGGTATACATATGCAGATTACAGATGTAAGAGTTCGCAAGGTGACGAAAGAAGGTAAGATGAAAGCGGTTGTTTCAATTACCATTGATAATGAATTTGTTGTTCATGATATCAAGGTTATAGATGGGGAAAAAGGCCTGTTTATCGCAATGCCAAGCCGTAAGGCAGCAGACGGCGAGTACAGGGATATCGCACATCCAATTAATTCCAATACCCGTGAACGGATTCAGAGAGAGATCCTTGAGAAATACAAGGAAGCTGCACTGGAAACAGAACAGGAATAACAGATGGAAACCTGAGCTGTTATGCGTTGTGCGAATCTGCACAGAATGATTGCAAAAAATAGGAAATAATTCCGGGAAGGGATGCCGACAGAGAGAAGGCATCCCTTCTTTTCACCGTATTGACAAAGAAATATAAAACTTTTATATTATAACAGATAGGAAACTCAGAGATATTAGCAGTGTATACGGAGCGAAAGATATGCATTTAATCGTAGGTTTGGGCAATCCAACAAAACAATATGAAGGAACCAGACACAACGTCGGGTTTGAGACAATTGACAGAATTGCAGCGGAGAATCAGATCCGCGTGGAAGAGAAGAAACACAAGGCACTTTATGGCAGCGGTTATATTGAGGGCGAGAAAGTTATTCTGGCAAAGCCGCAGACATTTATGAATCTCAGCGGTGAAAGTGTCAGAGAACTGTCTGATTACTATAAGATTCCTGCAGAGAATATTATTGTGATCTATGATGATATCAGTCTGGATGTGGGACAGCTGAGAATCCGTGAGAAGGGCAGCGCCGGTGGACATAATGGGATTAAGAATATTATTCTGCATCTTGGAACAGAGGTATTCCCGAGAATCAAGGTAGGTGTCGGGGAGAAACCGAAGGGCTGGGATCTGGCGGATTATGTTCTGGGACGTTATAGTGCCGAGGATAGAAAGATCATTGACGAGGCACAGAAGGAAGCTGCTGAAGCGGTCAAAATGATGGTTATGGATGATGTCAGGGGGGCCATGAACCGGTATAATACCAAGAAAAAGGCCTGATAGCAGATGCGTGAAAGGAGTTTGGCATGAAAGCGTTTACACAGCCATTACATGATTTAAGTGAATATGATCAGATTGTCAGTGATCTTGCCGGACAGCGGACACCAATTCATATAGATGGCTGTATAGATTCACAGAAATGCCATCTCATCAGCAGTATCGGAGAACCTTATCCGTTTAAGCTGATCGTCACTTATAATGAGATTAAAGCAAAAGAAATTTATGAGGATTACCGGTTTTTTGACCGGAATGTTTATTATTATCCGGCCAAAGACATTATTTTTTATAATGCAGACATTCACAGCAATCTGATCGTCAGTCAGAGGATGGCCGTGATCCGGCGAATGATGGATGGATGCCCGGTTACAGTGGTGACAACTATTGATGGTCTGTCAGACAGACTGCTGCCGTTGGAAGAACTTCAGAAGAACCGATGTGTTTTTAAGGTGGGAGATATTCTGCCACTGGAAGCACTCAGCAGGAAATTGACGGCACTTGGGTTTGAAAGAGTCAGTCAGGTGGAAGGTCCGGGCCAGTTTGCGGTCCGCGGTGGAATTCTTGACATTTATAATCTGGCGGATGAGTGCCCTTATCGTGTCGAATTATGGGGAGATGAAATCGATTCCATCAGAAGTTTTGATGCAGAGAGTCAGCGGTCTATTGAACAGGTTGATGAGGTGACAATTGATCCGGCTGCCGAGTATATTATGAGTGTATCGGTACGGGACCGTGGATTGAAGCTGATCGATCAGGACATGAAGCAGCAGGTGCAGAGATTGAAGGATGCCGGGAATTATGAAGCGGCGGCCAGATTGAAACAGGCAGTTGCGGAATTGAAGGACAATCTGGAATTGAGCAGCGCAGCTTCAGGTATCGATAGTCTTGTGCAGTATTTTTATGACCATACAGTTTCATTTTTGGATTATTTCACGGAAAAGGATAGTCTGATCATCCTGGATGAGCCGGCCCGTGTGGCAGAGAAGGGGGAGGCTGTAACGGCAGAATACAGAGAGAGTATGATGGGCAGGCTGGAAAAGGGCTATGTGCTGCCGGGACAGACAGAGGCCATTTATGAATGTCGGAAGATTCTGGCACGGATGGGAAGTCTGCGGACGGTTTTGCTCAGTACGCTTTCCTATAATTCAGCGCATATTGCAGTTAAGAGTAAATACAGTATGATGGCCAGCAGCATGCATACCTACAGGGGGGATTTTCAGCTGTTGGTAAAAGAACTGACAGGATGGAAAAACAGCGGTTATCGACTGATTCTTGTCTGCCGTTCGGAGACAAGAGGCAAACGTCTTGTCAAAGACCTTGCAGAGTATGATCTGTTGGCTTTTTATTCAGAAGACAGGGACCGGGTGCCGGCGCCTGGAGAGATTATGATTATTCACGGCAGTCTTCATAAGGGCATACAGTATCCGATGATCAAATTTGCCATTATCGCAGAATCAGATATGTTTGGTGAAGATAAGAAGAAGCGGAGAAAACGCCGACAGCCTGCATCGGAGGGAGAGCGCATCAGAAGCTTCAAAGAACTGTCTGTTGGGGACTATGTTGTTCATGAAGGACATGGCGTCGGTATTTACCGGGGCATAGAAAATGTAGAAGTTGACGGTGTGGCCAAGGATTATATCAAGATAGAATACGGCGGTGGCGGAAGCCTGTATATTTTGGCGACAAATCTGGACATGATCCAGAAATATGCGGATAAAGATACCAAACAAGTGAAGGTCAATAAAATGAGCGGACCGGAGTGGACCCGTACCAAGACGAAGGTAAAAGGGGCGGTCAGAGAGCTGGCTATGGATCTGGTAAAGCTGTATGCTGCCCGTCAGGAGTCAGAAGGATATGTCTGTGGCCCGGACACTGTGTGGCAGCGGGAGTTTGAAGAAATGTTTCCGTATGAGGAGACGCAGGATCAGCTGGATGCCATAGAAGCAACAAAACGTGATATGGAAAGTACAAAGATCATGGATCGACTTGTCTGCGGTGATGTGGGCTTTGGCAAGACAGAAGTTGCCATTCGTGCAGCTTTCAAAATGGTGCAGGAGGGACGGCAATGCGCAGTGCTGGTGCCGACAACGATTCTGGCTCAGCAGCACTACAATACTTTTTGTCAGCGTATGAAGGAATATCCAGTGAATATTGGACTTCTTTCGAGATTCAGAACAAAGGCTGAACAGAAGAAAACACTGGAAGATCTCAAAGCCGGACGGGTGGATATTGTTATTGGCACACATCGTCTTCTGTCGAAAGATGTAGAGTTTAAGAACCTTGGTCTGCTGGTGGTAGATGAGGAGCAGCGATTTGGTGTTACCCACAAGGAGAAGATCAAGAAAATCAAAGAGAATGTGGATGTATTGACATTGACGGCCACTCCGATTCCGCGAACGATGCATATGAGCCTGATCGGTATTCGGGATATGAGTCTGCTGGAGGAAGCACCGGTGGATCGTCAGCCGATTCAGACTTATGTGATGGAATATAATGATGAATTGATCCGGGAGGCTATCATGAGAGAACTGGCCAGAGGCGGTCAGGTGTACTATGTGTATAACAGAGTCAATGGTATTGATGAAATCGCTGCGGGATTGTCAGAACTTGTGCCGGATGCTTCAGTGGCCTATGCCCATGGACAAATGAGTGAGCGTGAGCTGGAGAAAATTATGTATCAGTTTATTAACGGGGAGATCGATGTGCTTGTCTCAACCACGATTATTGAGACAGGGCTTGATATTTCCAATGTCAATACAATGATCATTCACGATGCGGATAAACTTGGACTTTCACAGCTTTATCAGCTGAGAGGGCGTGTCGGACGATCCAACAGGACATCCTATGCTTTCCTCATGTACAAACGTGACAAAATGCTGAAGGAAGTGGCAGAGAAGCGTTTATCGGCAATCAGAGAATTTACGGAATTGGGATCGGGATACCGGATCGCAATGAGGGATCTGGAGATCAGAGGTGCAGGTAATCTGCTTGGTGAACGGCAGAGTGGACATATGGAGGCTGTAGGATATGATCTGTACTGCAAGATGCTTAACCAGGCTGTGATGGAGGCGAAGGGCGAAAAGATTCAGGAAGACTTCGAGACATCTGTTGATATTGATATTGATGCCTTTATCCCATCTGCCTACATTAAAAATGAATTTCAGAAGCTGGATATTTATAAAAGAATTGCGGGGATTGAGACACAACAGGATTATGATGATATGCTGGAAGAACTTCTGGACCGTTTCGGAGAACCCGGAAAGGCAGTGCTGAATCTTCTGGCGATTGCGAAGTTAAAGGCGATTGCTCATCAGGGGTACGTAACGGAAATAAAGCAGACTGGAAAAACAGTCCGGTTTACCCTTTATGAGAAAGCAAGGCTGAATACAGAAGGCTTTCCGGCTCTTATGCAGAAATACAGAAGAGGTCTGCAGTTTAAGAATGAGCAGGAACCGAAATTTATCCTGGAACCACAGGGGAATCTGATCCTGGCATTGACGGAATTTGCAGAGGAACTTAAGAGCATGGCGGAAAATATGTGAAATATACTACATATTTTTCGATTTGCCTTGCCCTTCGCAGGAAAAAAGTTTATACTCTAATAACAGTACATTCTGGGAAAGTGGTATGGAAGAAAGACCAGATTGATAATATGGAGGAAGAAATGAAAAAAATGGTAAAGAGAACAGCCGTTGTGACACTGGCAGGTGTGATGTCAGTTGGTATGCTTTCCGGCTGTGGAAGTAAAACATTAGATGGAACAAAGACAGTGGCTACTGTTGACGGAACAGATATTCCGCTTGGAGTTGTAAGTCTTTATGCCCGCGAACAACAACAGCAGACAACAACCATGTATTTAAATTATATGGGAAGTGCAGATAATATCTGGGATCAGACAGCAGGTGATGATTCAGATGAGACTTATGGTGATCAGGCAGTGACAAGCAGTCTGGAGTCTGTTGAGAAGATGTATATTCTCAAAGAGAAGGCTGCGGATTATAACGTAGAGCTTACAGATGATGATGAAGCAGCGATCGCAGATGCAGCATCACAGTTTATGGCTGCAAACAGTGAAGAGACAATTAAGGAACTTGCGGTAACGGAAGATCAGGTAAAAACACTTCTGGAGCTTCAGACAATTCAGAAGAAGATGTATGATCCGGTTGTAGCAGAAGGAAAGATCACAGTTTCTGATGATGAAGCGAATCAGACAACCTTCACTTATGTAAGTATCTCTACAAGCGGTGATGATATAACTGATGAGGAGAAAAAGACTAAGAAAGAACAGGCTCAGGAGATTCTGGATAAGATGAAAGAGGATCCTACAGCAGACATGAGTGAGATTGCCAAAGGTGTAGATGACAGTTATTCTGCAGTACAGGGTAATTTTACAACAAAAGAGAGCGAAGACGAGGATGAAGATTCCGGCAGCGAGGCATATCCGGATGAGGTTCTGAAGGTTCTGAGAGGACTGAAGGATGGAGAAGTTGCAGACAATATTATTGAGACTGACACAGGATACTATGTAGTAAGACTTGACAAGATCAATGATGAAGATGCCACAGCTTCCAAGCGAGAATCTCTTCAGAATTCCAAAGAAAATACCTATTTTACAGATACAACTGCCAAATGGCTGGATGAGGCAGATGTAAAGGCGGTTAAGAAAGTCCTTAAGACACTTAAGATCACTGACAAACATACCTTCATGGCACCGACTCCTACCCCGGTTCCGGAAACACCGACACCTGAAGTGACAGAAGAGGCAACTCCAACACCGGAAACAGAGGAAGTTACAGAAACACCTGCAGCAGAAGATACAGATGTGACTGAGACACCTGCGGCAGAGGAAGAAGCAGCAGAAACTACTGAAACACCGGAAGCAACACCGACAGAAGCAGCTAAATAAGAAAATCCGAACTGTCAGTAGCTTGCTGATAGGAATTGAGTATTGTAAATTAAAACAGCTATGATGAAAACCTGAGTGTTTTCACATAGCTGTTTTTAAGTTTAAATAAATCCGAAATCATTCTCCTAAATATGCAAAAATAACACAGATAAATAGAGATATGATAATACGTTATTTTGTATGTTCTGCTAAATGAGATGGAAATGCTTCAAAGCATTGGCAATTCCGTTATCTTCGATATTGGTTGTCTGGTAAGTGCAGTGAGGCAGGATCAGGGGATCCGAGTTGCCCATTGCGATGCTGTTTCCGGCGAACTGCAGCATAAGAAGATCGTTCGTGCTGTCGCCGAATGCATAGGTGTCTTTGACCGGAACCCCAAGGCGGTCTGCTAGAAACCGGATTCCGGTTGCTTTGCTGAGATTTTTCTGAGTCAGTTCCCAGGCCTTGTCTTCATGTATGAAACACAGAAAATGTTCATCTGCAAATTTGCGGAAAGTTTCCATATCAGAATCAGCAGACGGAAAAGCCAGAAACTTGTCAAATGTAAAATGGTTGTATGTTTCGGGCGGGTAGAGAGCCAGATCTTCTACTATAACTTCTGCTTTCAGCTTCTGAACAGTTTCAGGAACAGCACATGAACTGCTGTCATATAAAATCTTATCCGGGCGTTCAAAAAACGCAGGAATTCTGCATTCCCGCAGTAATTCTGTTGTTTTACGGCAAAGCGGATTTGGAATAGAACTGGAAAACAAAAGCTCTTCATTCATATAAATCTGGCTGCCGCATCCGCATACATAGCCGTCGAATCCCATTTCTTTAATGATTTCCGGAATCATTGTATAGGTACGTCCGGAATTGATGAAAAGGAGATGACCATTATAGCGGGCTTCTTTTAAAGCCTGTTTCGCACTGTCCGGAACTGTCCATGGGTAAGGGGTTAACAGGGTTTTGTCAATGTCAAAAAATAAGAGTTTACGATTATTCTCCATCAGATGTCTCCTCTGTCTCAGTATCTGTATTGTCATAAAATTCGTCATCAGAAGGATTTTCATTTCCTGTATGTACGCGGATTCCGTTCAGTTCAACTTCGCCTTCCATTGGAATCACAAGGCACTTGCGTCCGTCAATTACGCGTGTTTCCACAAGATCGGCACGTTCAGGATCTACGTGGACTACAACATCCGGGGTTTTGATCTCGAATCTTTTTGTATTGGTGATGTTGGAAGCAACCAGAGAGGATTTTTCCCCGGCTGTGATCTCGTATTGTTCATCAAATGACTGTAGTTTTTCATCTTCTACGCCGCATTCTTCAAAGAGGCGTTTTACCTCAGATTTGGTCAGAACTACAGGTTCCGGCTCATCCTTCTGTGATTCGATCAGGTCGTTTAATTTCTCGTGAATGCTTAATACAGTGTCATATCTGCAGTCGTCGCCCAGAGTATCTTCAACCAGTGCGTTAAAGGAATCACGCTGTCCTCCTGCAGAAAGAGGTGCTGTACATCCAAGCAGTTCATCGATAAAAATATCCCGAAGCTCGTTTGCATTTTTACTATAATAAAGGACACCATGGATGTCAGTGCTGCGGTCGTTAAACTGCGGGAAAAGGAAAGCAACATCCGGAAGTTCCACGATCCAGTCGCGGATACGGTCCTGGATGCTGTTGGTTTCGGCATTGTAGCAAAGACCTGCCTTAGAGAGTTTTACAGGACAGATACAGCACATGATGTGCTCATAAATCTCATCAGATGCATCAAACATTTCTGCACCGTCGGAAGACTTTCCGGGGATATCATATACTCCATGGATCAGGATGATGTAGTAGTTTTCGGGATAATCATAGTTTTCAATGATCTTATCGTAGAAACTTTCTACCAGTGCATCATCGGTCAGTTTGCTTTCTCTCAGTTTCATAAGAAAATGTTGAGTTCCACCCTCAGTTTCCTGCTCGAGAGGAAATTCCATGTTCATCAGATTTTTTCCTATTGTTCCGGAAAGGGATTTGCGGAAAATTTCAAAGTATTTGAACATTTCTTCTTCTGATAAAGAGAGAAATGCTTCTTTCAGTTCGGTTTTTTTATTCTTTTCTCCGTCAACGTAACATCCGCAGATGCGGGTGAGAGAACAGTTCTCGGGAGTGAACTGTTTCTTGATTTCAGAAATTTCTTTTTTGTTCATATAGTTTATACCTCATGTTAGTCTGTTCTTTATTATAGACCAGTTGTGATGCAGGGGCAAGGAAATTTGCCTGAAAATTATGGGAAATACAGGTGAGTTTTGGTAGATGTAGTGCTATAATATAGGAAGATATTGTTGCCTGGCTGTGTTGCTGAGAACGTGGTGGACAGTAATGTTGCTTTGACAGTGATGAAAATAAATACAGGAGGATATGAGACATGAATGAAACAATAAAAAATCTTTTGGAGCGAAGAAGTGTACGTGGTTATAAAGAAGATCTGGTGCCGGAAGAAGTGTTGAATGAAATTCTTGAAGCAGGGGAATACGCACCAAGCGGAATGGGACAACAGGGTACACTTATGGTAGTAACACAGAATCCGGAACTTGTTGCGAAGCTTTCTAAAATGAATGCGGATGTGATGGGGACTGAGAGTGATCCGTTCTATGGGGCACCGACAGTTGTTGTGGTCTTTGCAGACAGTAATATGCCTACATGTGTGGAAAATGGAAGTCTGGTTATGGGAAATCTGATGAATGCTGCTCATGCCCTTGGGGTTGATTCCTGCTGGATTCATCGTGCAAGAGAGGTGTTTGCTTCTGAAGAGGGAAAGGCATTGAAGGCAGAGTGGGGTGTGCCGGAGTCTTATGTTGGAATTGGTCATTGTGTGCTTGGTTATCGCTCCGGGGAATATCCGAAAGCGAAAGCGAGAAAAGACGGATTTGTGATCAGGGTGTGATTGTAGTGTGGCGGCAGAGTGATTCCTGAAACAGGCTGGCAGGAAAGGATGTGAGAGTGTTTGGGAAATCAAGTTGCCGGCACAGTAGCTGTGAGAGAGGGTTGCTGTTGAGTATATTTGATTTTAAGAGAAAGAAGTACAGAACGTTTCTGCAGGATTCTGAGACAGGTGAGGAGATTGCTGAGGAGTATGAGAAAGGCCGGGGAGTCTGGAAAAAGCATGATGTTCAGGATGGGAAGGGTTCGGAGATGAGAGAGAATCTGATAAGAAAGCATTATTGGTTTTCGGGGAGAGTGCAGGGAGTTGGATTTCGCTATCGGGCCTGTTATATTGCCAGTTCTCTGGGGGTTACCGGTTGGGTGAGAAATAACTGGGATGACCGCGTGGAGATGGAGGCGCAGGGGAGCAGGGAGCTGCTTGCGCAGATGGTGGAGATGTTGGGGAGACAGAGGTTTATTGAGATTGAGGGGATTGAGGAGAGGGTGATTCCGGTGGAGGTTGAGAGTGGGTTTTATTCCAGATGAAAGGGACGCAAGCTCAAACAATTCTCTTTGGCTCGGTTTCGGGTCTTAAGAAAAGCTAAGCCCGGGAAGATCAGCTAAGAGGGACGCAAGCTCAAATCATTCTCTTCGGCTCGGTTTCGGGCCTTAAGAAAAGCTAAGCCCCGGAAAATCTGCTAAAAGCATTCACAGATAACTCAAACTCGCCGCGAAGCGGCTCAGACAGTGAGTGATCTGCGAATAACGCTGATCTTGCGGGGCTAAGATTTTCTAAAGATCCTGCAAATGTCGCTCGATAGGAATTATTGGGCTTTGCTGGCAATTGGCTGTGACTGGGCGGCTGAGGGATGGAATCCAGGTGTCAGATGGGATGAATGTCTGATGTGGACTGGGT
>OLOH01001645.1_pt1 | contig 12369 bp, 9 predicted proteins | sample 1673221 | NCBI WGS metagenome assembly OLOH01 (sample SAMEA3136767, study PRJEB25190) | human gut metagenome
CGGCGACGATTTTGCAGCGTTTGCGCGTTTCAACCGCACCGTCGACTTTCACCTGGCCTTCGGCAATCGCGATTTTCGCCTGCGCGCCGCTTTCGCTCCAGCCTTCCAGTTTCAGCAAGTCGCACAGCTCAACGTGCGGATGTTTACCTAAAGAAAATGTCGCCATGTTACTCATCCTGTGGATCATGATATTCAACGCACGCCTGTAGCGTGTTTTCAATCAGCGTGGCAACCGTCATCGGGCCAACGCCGCCGGGAACAGGCGTAATGTATGAGGCGCGTTTAGCCGCGTCTTCAAACACGACGTCGCCCACAACTTTGCCATTTTCCAGACGGTTGATGCCGACATCAATCACAATTGCGCCTTCTTTGATCCAGTCACCAAGAATAAAGCCCGGCTTGCCGACGGCAACGATCAACAGATCGGCATTTTCTACGTGGTGACGCAGATTTTTAGTGAAACGGTGAGTCACGGTAGTGGTGCAACCTGCGAGCAACAGTTCCATGCTCATTGGACGACCGACGATATTCGATGCGCCAATCACCACGGCGTTGAGGCCGAAGGTATCAATGTTGTAACGCTCAAGCAGCGTGACGATACCGCGCGGGGTGCAGGGACGCAGACGCGGCGCGCGCTGGCACAGACGACCGACGTTATAAGGATGGAAACCGTCCACGTCTTTGTCCGGATGAATACGTTCCAGCACTTTGACGTTATCAATACCCGCCGGTAACGGCAGTTGAACCAGAATGCCATCGATGGTGTTGTCGGCATTCAGCGCATCGATAAGCTCCAACAGCTCCGCTTCGCTGGTGGTTTCCGGGAGGTCATAAGAGCGGGAGACGAACCCGACTTCTTCACAAGCCTTGCGTTTGCTTGCGACATAAATTTGCGATGCAGGGTTACTACCCACCAGCACAACGGCCAGTCCTGGTGCCCGCAGTCCGGCTGCAATACGCGCCTGAACTTTTTGAGCAACTTCAGAGCGCACCTGCTGCGCAATCGTTTTACCGTCAATAATCTTTGCTGCCATCAGAGAGAGGATTCCATCTGTTACGTAGGTCGAAGGGGATGCGCCTATTTTGTCAGAAGCGGGGCGCGCTGTCAGGTTTCGTTTCAGATTTATCGCGTGAAGCGACCTCTTGCGAAGGTTAGGCGCACCGTCGCTGAGGTCGCTGAGATTGAAAGCTTCATTTTTCGTCCATGATGGCGTTGTAAATCTGGAACTGATTTATTTCCTTGTTTAAGGATTAAGATAATTTAAGAAATACCTGACAATATAAAAAGAATTTTCAGCCTGGTAATTTACCGCTTCAGGTCTATATTTGTGTTGAATATATTTTGCGCGGAAGTATTCATCTAACGGGGCTCTCTATTTTTTAGAATAGAGTGCATATTTTCAATTAAGACATTCTTAGAGGATAAAAAGGAATTTTACTACTATCAGTGTCTTAAATAAAGTAATCGGTTATATACGGATGTGGAGTCGATAAATGAGATTGAAGGAATATATATGAAATTAAGATTTATTTCGTCTGCGCTGGCTGCCGCACTATTCGCCGCTACGGGTAGTTATGCTGCCGTTGTAGATGGCGGTACAATTCACTTTGAAGGCGAACTGGTGAATGCTGCCTGTTCAGTGAATACTGACTCGGCAGACCAGGTTGTCACACTCGGTCAATATCGTATCGATATTTTCAATGCTGTTGGTAATACCTCTGCATTAATTCCATTCACCATTCAGTTGAACGACTGCGATCCTGTTGTTGCCGCTAATGCTGCCGTTGCATTTTCTGGTCAGGCTGATGCAATCAATGATAATTTATTGGCCATTGCATCCAGTACCAATACAACAACAGCAACGGGTGTCGGTATTGAAATACTTGATAATACATCCGCAATTCTCAAACCTGATGGGAATAGCTTCTCAACCAACCAGAACTTGATCCCCGGGACCAACGTTCTTCATTTTTCTGCACGTTATAAAGGCACCGGTACAAGTGCATCAGCAGGGCAAGCAAATGCTGACGCGACTTTTATTATGAGATACGAATAATCAAAACCACGTTGTTTTGAATTATATATCACGTCTTATAACAAAGTAATGTACCGGTTGTCTGAAGCGGTATGGTGGCAATGTAAATCGAAATCATGTTCACTTTGTATCATGCCGCTTTATTAAATGAAAAGGGAATGATGTGTTGTAAGAAACCAAAGCAATCATTTCTTTATATTTCTTATTTTTGCCGTCAGGAATACACAAGGCGTATTAACTATGATGACTAAAATAAAGTTATTGATGCTCATTATATTTTATTTAATCATTTCGGCCAGCGCCCATGCTGCCGGAGGGATCGCATTAGGTGCCACGCGTATTATTTATCCCGCTGATGCTCAACAGACTGCGGTATGGATTAGAAATAGCCATACCAATGAGCGCTTTCTGGTCAATTCGTGGATTGAAAACAGCAGCGGTGTAAAAGAAAAGTCATTCATCATTACACCGCCACTGTTTGTTAGTGAACCCAAAAGCGAAAATACCTTGCGTATTATTTACACCGGTCCACCGCTGGCGGCAGATCGTGAGTCTCTGTTCTGGATGAATGTTAAGACGATCCCTTCGGTAGATAAAAATGCATTGAACGGCAGGAATGTTTTGCAACTGGCGATTTTATCGCGCATGAAATTATTTCTCCGTCCAATTCAATTACAAGAATTACCCGCAGAAGCGCCGGACACACTCAAGTTTTCGCGATCCGGTAACTATATCAATGTTCATAATCCCTCACCTTTTTATGTCACCCTGGTTAACTTACAAGTGGGCAGCCAAAAGTTGGGGAATGCTATGGCTGCACCCAGAGTTAATTCACAAATTCCCTTACCCTCAGGAGTGCAGGGAAAGCTGAAATTTCAGACCGTTAATGATTATGGTTCAGTAACCCCGGTCAGAGAAGTGAACTTAAACTAACCGAATCATCTGACAATATCAGAGCTAATTATGAAAATACCCACTACTACGGATATTCCGCAGAGGTATACCTGGTGTCTGGCCGGAATTTGTTATTCATCTCTTGCCATTTAACCCTCCTTTTTAAGCTATGCGGAAAGTTATTTCAACCCGGCATTTTTATTAGAGAATGGCACATCCGTTGCTGATTTATCGCGCTTTGAGAGAGGCAATCATCAACCTGCGGGAGTGTATCGGGTGGATCTCTGGCGTAATGATGAGTTCATTGGTTCACAGGATATCGTATTTGAATCGACAACAGAAAATACAGGTGATAAATCAGGTGGGTTAATGCCCTGTTTTAACCAGGTACTCCTTGAACGAATTGGCCTTAATAGCAGTGCATTTCCCGAGTTAGCCCAGCAGCAAAACAATAAATGCATCAATTTACTGAAAGCTGTACCTGATGCCACAATTAACTTTGATTTTGCAGCGATGCGCCTGAACATCACTATTCCTCAGATAACGTTGTTGAGTAGCGCTCACGGTTACATTCCGCCTGAAGAGTGGGATGAAGGTATTCCTGCTTTACTCCTGAATTATAATTTCACCGGTAACAGAGGTAATGGTAACGATAGCTATTTTTTTAGTGAGCTCAGCGGGATTAATATTGGCCCGTGGCGTTTACGCAACAATGGTTCCTGGAACTATTTTCGCGGAAATGGATATCATTCAGAACAGTGGAATAATATTGGCACCTGGGTACAGCGCGCCATTATTCCGCTGAAAAGTGAACTGGTAATGGGAGACGGCAATACAGGAAGTGATATTTTCGATGGTGTTGGATTTCGTGGTGTACGGCTTTATTCTTCCGATAATATGTATCCTGATAGCCAGCAAGGGTTTGCCCCAACGGTACGTGGGATTGCCCGTACGGCGGCCCAGCTAACGATTCGGCAAAATGGTTTTATTATCTATCAAAGCTATGTTTCCCCCGGCGCTTTTGAAATTACAGATTTGCACCCGACATCTTCAAATGGCGATCTGGACGTCACCATCGACGAGCGCGATGGTAATCAGCAGAATTACACTATCCCGTATTCAACAGTGCCAATTTTACAACGCGAAGGGCGTTTCAAATTTGACCTGACGGCGGGCGATTTTCGTAGCGGTAATAGTCAGCAATCATCGCCTTTCTTTTTTCAGGGCACGGCACTCGGCGGTTTACCACAGGAATTTACTGCCTACGGCGGGACGCAATTATCTGCCAATTACACCGCCTTTTTATTAGGGCTGGGGCGCAACCTCGGGAACTGGGGGGCAGTGTCGCTGGATGTGACCCATGCGCGCAGTCAGTTAGCCGACGACAGTCGTCATGAGGGGGATTCCATTCGCTTCCTCTATGCGAAATCGATGAACACCTTCGGCACCAATTTTCAGTTAATGGGTTACCGCTATTCGACACAAGGTTTTTATACCCTTGATGATGTTGCGTATCGTCGAATGGAGGGGTACGAATATGATTACGATTACGACGGTGAGCATCGCGATGAACCGATAATCGTGAATTACCACAATTTACGCTTTAGCCGTAAAGACCGTTTGCAGTTAAATATTTCACAATCACTTAATGACTTTGGCTCGCTTTATATCTCTGGTACCCATCAAAAATACTGGAATACTTCGGATTCAGATACCTGGTATCAGGTGGGGTATACCAGCAGCTGGGTTGGCATCAGTTATTCGCTCTCATTTTCGTGGAATGAATCTGTAGGGATCCCCGATAACGAACGTATTGTCGGACTTAATGTTTCAGTGCCTTTCAATGTTTTGACCAAACGTCGCTACACCCGGGAAAATGCGCTCGACCGCGCTTATGCCTCCTTTAACGCCAACCGTAACAGCAACGGGCAAAATAGCTGGCTGGCAGGTGTAGGTGGGACCTTACTGGAAGGCCACAACCTGAGTTATCACGTAAGCCAGGGTGATACCTCGAATAATGGGTATACGGGCAGCGCCACGGCAAACTGGCAGGCCACTTACGGTACGCTGGGGGTCGGGTATAACTACGACCGCGATCAACATGACGTTAACTGGCAGCTGTCTGGCGGTGTGGTCGGGCACGAAAATGGCATAACGCTGAGCCAGCCTTTAGGGGATACCAATGTTTTGATTAAAGCGCCTGGCGCAGGCGGTGTACGCATTGAAAATCAAACTGGCATTTTAACCGACTGGCGCGGCTATGCGGTGATGCCGTATGCCACGGTTTATCGGTATAACCGTATCGCGCTTGATACCAATACGATGGGGAATTCCATCGATGTTGAAAAAAATATTAGCAGCGTTGTGCCGACGCAAGGCGCGTTGGTTCGTGCCAATTTTGATACCCGCATAGGCGTGCGGGCGCTCATTACCGTTACCCAGGGCGGAAAACCGGTGCCGTTTGGATCACTGGTACGGGAAAACAGTACCGGAATAACCAGTATGGTGGGTGATGACGGGCAAGTTTATTTAAGTGGTGCGCCATTGTCTGGTGAATTACTGGTTCAGTGGGGAGACGGCGCGAACTCACGCTGCATTGCGCACTATGTATTGCCGAAGCAAAGCTTACAGCAAGCCGTCACTGTTATTTCGGCAGTTTGCACACATCCTGGCTCATAAAGGAAATTATCAATGAAGATAATCTGCAGATTATTATTGGCGATGGCATGTTTGTGTCTGGCAAACATATCCTGGGCTACTGTTTGTGCAAATAGTACTGGCGTAGCAGAAGATGAACACTATGATCTCTCAAATATCTTTAATAGCACCAATAACCAGCCAGGGCAGATTGTTGTTTTACCGGAAAAATCCGGCTGGGTAGGTGTGTCAGCAATTTGTCCACCCGGCACGCTGGTGAATTATACATACCGTAGTTATGTCACCAACTTTATTGTTCAGGAAACTATCGATAATTATAAATATATGCAATTAAATGATTATCTATTAGGTGCGATGAGTCTGGTTGATAGTGTGATGGATATTCAGTTCCCCCCGCAAAATTATATTCGGATGGGAACAGATCCTAACGTTTCACAAAACCTTCCATTCGGGGTGATGGATTCTCGTTTAATATTTCGTTTAAAGGTTATTCGTCCCTTTATTAACATGGTGGAGATCCCCAGACAGGTGATGTTTACCGTGTATGTGACATCAACGCCTTACGATCCGTTGGTTACACCTGTTTATACCATTAGTTTTGGTGGCCGGGTTGAAGTACCGCAAAACTGCGAATTAAATGCCGGGCAGATTGTTGAATTTGATTTTGGTGATATCGGCGCATCGTTATTTAGTGCGGCAGGGCCGGATAATCGACCTGCTGGTGTCATGCCGCAAACCAAGAGCATTGCGGTCAAATGTACGAATGTTGCTGCGCAGGCTTATTTAACAATGCGTCTGGAAGCCAGTGCCGTTTCTGGTCAGGCGATGGTGTCGGACAATCAGGATTTAGGTTTTATTGTCGCCGATCAGAACGATACGCCGATCACGCCTAACGATCTCAATAGCGTTATTCCTTTCCGTCTGGATGCAGCTGCGGCAGCCAATGTCACACTTCGCGCCTGGCCTATCAGTATTACCGGTCAAAAACCGACCGAAGGGCCGTTTAGCGCGCTGGGGTATTTACGCGTCGATTATCAATGAGGTACGGAGAATGAGAAGAGCACTCTTTAGCTGTTTCTGCGGGTTACTGTGGATTTCCAGTGGATGGGCAGCTGACCCTTTGGGAACGATTAATATCAATTTGCACGGTAACGTTGTTGATTTCTCCTGTACCGTAAACACTGCGGATATTGATAAGACGGTAGATTTAGGCAGATGGCCTACGACACAATTACTGAACGCTGGCGATACCACGGCACTCGTCCCTTTTAGCCTGCGGCTGGAGGGATGTCCTCCGGGTTCAGTTGCGATTTTATTTACGGGAACGCCGGCATCCGATACCAACCTGCTGGCTCTGGATGATCCCGCAATGGCGCAAACCATCGCCATCGAATTACGTAATAGCGATCGCTCCCGGCTCGCACTGGGAGCGGCGAGCCCGACTGAGGAAGTAGATGCAAATGGCAATGTCACACTAAACTTTTTTGCCAATTATCGAGCGTTAGCCAGCGGTGTTCGGCCAGGTGTGGCGAAAGCGGATGCGATATTTATGATCAATTATAATTAATATTATATTAATTCGTATAATTTGGCGTAGTCGATAAGCTCTACAATTGAATGCAAACCTAGCTTGCCATAAATATTAGATTTATGCGCACTAACTGTTTTATTGCTAAGTAATAACTTATCGGCAATTTCTTTATTAGATAATCCGCTAACCAGATAACGTAATATGGTCACTTCACGATTAGATAGCACAGTGACCGTTGAACTATTCGTACTACATTTATTGCTTTTTATATAGTTAAGCGTTTCGCTGGGAAAAAACGTGTATCCGGAGAGGATCATCTGAACGGCATGAAAAATATCATTCTGATCATTGCATTTACTGACAAAACCGTTAGCACCAGCTTGTATCGCTCTGCCAGCATAAAAGCATTCTGATTTCGATGATAAAAATAACACTTTCACTGTGCTCTGGATTTGTTTGATCCTTTTCAGGAAGGTAAAACCGTCTGTTCCGGGCAAGTCTATATCCATAATGATTAAATCAACAGGACGGGTTCGGAGATAATCGATGGTTATGCGGTAATCATCCGTTTTCAGGACAATCTGCAATTCACTGTTTTTTTGCAACAGAACTTCAATAGACATTCTGATGATAGGATGAGTATCCATAATGATCACCGACGTTGGTTTCATAGTTACCAGTCTCATAGGAGCGGACAATTTTCCGTTAGGGCGGTAAATTGTACTTTGATACATGAAAATACGGGTTTTCTTGATTCAGACGCGCAGCGGTGTGTGTTTGTTTGCCGCTATAGCGAAATAAATCAGAAAATCAGACGCGGTCGTTCACTTGTTCAGCAACCAGATCAAAAGCCATTGACTCAGCAAGGGTTGACCGTATAATTCACGCGATTACACCGCATTGCGGTATCAACGCGCCCTTAGCTCAGTTGGATAGAGCAACGACCTTCTAAGTCGTGGGCCGCAGGTTCGAATCCTGCAGGGCGCGCCATTTCTTCTTCATTTATGCCCGTCTTATCCGTTTCCGCTTTGCCCTTCACCACATCACTTTTTGTCGCTGTTTGGCGAGATAATTCAACGGTGTCAGGCCGTAAAACGCCTTAAAAACAGAGATAAAGTATGACGTGCTGCTATAGCCACATAATTGCGCCACCTGAGTGATATTTTTGTTATCCATCAATAACATCTGTACGGCGTAACGCATACGACACTCTGTGACAATCTGGCTATAGCTGGTATTTTCGTTTTTTAATTTCTTTTTGAGCAGGCTGGGGCTTAAACATAGCGAACTGGCGACAATTCGCAGATTCCAGTAATGCTGAATATCGCTTTGAATAATGCGGCAGACGCTGTCGCGGACGCTGCTGCGTAAGATATACATCAGTAGGGCAATAAACCGCGATTGCTCAAGAAAGTTAGACAATACGGTAAAAAGCAATACGCGCGTCAACTCCGCTTCGCAGGGTTTGCTGGGTTGCTGCTTGCTGTGGTTGGCGGCTAGCCGGAACACTTCCGGTGTACGGCTATGACAAGCAATAACCGGGGTTGCCAGCCGCGACCAGGGCTTTACACAGGTTAAGTTCTTATTTAAAAACAACAGATAATCGTTGATGATGTTACGGTTGATGTGGGTGATTAATACGTGATTTAACGTTGAGAGTTCAATGACGTTATTGTTGCACGCGAAGGCGGCCAGGTAGTTTTTCGGAAGGGTAAACGTAGCATGGTTATTGACGCTTACCTCTACCTCTTTTTCGGTCAGGATCACCACGCAAGGTTCACTGCTGCTCAATTGCATTTCGCACTCCTCAGATATCAGAAACTCCGCTCAAAGGATCTATGCTTCCTGCATGAGTGATCGGCCCGTTCGCCGATAACGATCTTCTTTCTTTAGCACGCTTTTTAGCAATTAATCTTGATGGAATTCTGACGAGAGCGAAAGAGGTAAGCCAGGTCGTACCCGACTTACCTGGAGGAGATTTAATACTCGAGAATGCCGTGCGCGACGGGCAAATAGCGCAGAGAGAAATAGAGAGTGTCTTTACCGCAAGAGGAACGTTTCGCTAACAGCGAGGCGATCTCTGCGTCCGGTTTCGGTTTCGCTGTAAAGGTTTTGCCTTTGCCGGCGACAAACAGTTCATAAACAATGCCGCTTGCTGGGGCGGAACTTTGGCAATCGGCGCTGGCCTGTAGATAACGTTCACGCTGTTCAGCGGTCAGTTTATCCACGCCGCTGCCATCCTGTACCCAAACATTAACGCCGGTTGCTTTAACGTGTTCCAGCAGTTGGCGATAGCCATCGGGCGACATGTTTCCGGCGAAAAAACTACTGATATAAACCGGTTTTGCTGAAACATCGCTAATCAGCCGCTGCGCGTTGTTTAACCATGTTAGCAAAGGCTGACGGGCAGCTTCGCTGCGCCAGTTCAGGTCGTCAATTTCCGCGCTGATGTACCAGCCATCCGGCGTTACGCCAGGCGCGGCGCTCCATAATCTGGCTTGCTGGAGATCGGCAGCCAGCAGGCGATTAAGATAGCTTTCCAGCGCTGCGGACGACTGTTTCTGGTGCATAAAAAATTCCGGATCGGCGTTCAGCCCGACAATCAGCTTCAGGCCAGCCTGTTGCGCAGCTGCGGCACGCTTAAACAATAACGCGCGCTGTTCTGGCTGGGTGAATGCATCGCCGTAACGGGTCCATTGCAAAACCAGGGTATCGAAGCCTTGCAAACGTAACTGACTCATCAGCCCCTGCCACTGGGTATCGGTAACCTGACTATCTCGGTTTTGTGGTTGCCAGATAATACCTTTCATCGCAAAGGAAAAAGGGCTGACCAAAAGCAGTGTCAGCAATACGAAAATGAACTTACGCATTTACCAGTGCACTCCAATGGTGAGAAACGCGTTGTTGCGCTCTCCGTTACGTTGATTAATCGCCTTAAAGGTATGTTGATACTCGACGCCGAGACTGACTTTGTGCGGCCAGGCGTCGTAGTGCGTCTCGCCGGTCCAGATATTCCAGCGGACCCCGACTCCGCCAAGCTGCGCGCCCTGAGTGCCTTTATCACGATAGCCGTTGTCCTGAACGTGAGCGTAAGGCTCAATAGTCTGTCCGTTAGCTACCTTCTGATGCCAGCTGACGCGATAATCTGCCGTCCACGCCTGAATATCCTGGCGGATATATTGCGCCGCATCGAGGTACAGGTTTTGGGCAAACCAGCCTGAACCGTTCGGGTGCCATTCGTCGCTGTATTTGCCGCCATTAAAGAATGAGGCGCTGGCGCGCAGCATGGTATCGGATGCGCCATTTTGCCCGTTCAGCGGCAACTGCTGTTCGACGGCGAGGAAAAAGATCTGATCGCGCAGCGGCTTCCAGCGCAGACCGGTGCCGGACATCGGATTTTTCACCGGCATCATCACCCCGTTTTCTCCGGTATCGGCAAAGACGCGGCTATAAACTGAGAGCAGGTCGCCTTCCAGCAGCATATTGCGTCCGATGCGGTACTCGGCTTCCAGTTGCCCGTAGCTACGATAGCTTTTCCCTGGCGCTGCGCCGCCGACATTATTGTTAGCGGTGCTCATTGCCCCGGAACGCAAGCCGATAGAAGAATCGAAACTGAACGTCCAGCGGCGACCGACCTCCTCATGCAAACGGCGGAAATTGAAGCGTTGCTGATTTTGCTCTGGGGTCAGTGGGGTTATCAGCGCCTGATTATCAATGTCATCAATCACCAGCCGGGCGTAGTGCTGCGTCGCAGGCATGTCATCCAGACGCTGGTTCACGTAGGCCAGTTGTCGGATCAGTGCCGGATCGTCCGGAAGCCCTTTATGCGCCTGTTCGAGCATTTCCTGCCGCCTGGGCGGTATTGGCAGCAGCAAGCAGATCCTCATTGCTCATGTCGTGAAGACTGATTTTCTGCCAGGCCGCCAGTGCGGTGGCGTAGTCCTCAACCTGATACGCCTGATAGGCTACCGCACGATGTTGCCAGGCGTTCGGTTGTCGTTGTTCGGCCTGAAGCCATGCATACAGCGCCACACCGGGTAGCGTGTCCCGATAACACTTTGCCAGACGGTTCCAGGCGGCAGCATCGTAGGAAGGCGACATATCGCCCAGCAAGCGAACTATTGCCGGGCAATTATCTGCAATACCCGGCAACTGACTTTGCCACTGACGTTGCTCCGCCAGCGGTAAGGGTTTCGATAAAATCGCCACCTTCGCCGGCGTTGCCAGGTAAGGATGACTTTCCAGCAGAGACGCCAGTCGCGCCATTAAAGTCTGGCTGACACGCGCATCGCCCTGGAAAGGATAGCGTTGCAGCAATAAATCGGCAGCTTCGCGTGACTGCTCGTTCTGCATCAGTTGCCAGGTCAGTTGATCCAGGCGGGTAAGATTTGCCGGTTCTTGCTGATACAGCAATCGTGCCAGACGCAGAGATTCAGCCTTGTTACGGGTCGCCACGCTGACAGCATAACGCTCCTCAAGCATTTCATTGGCGGGGAGGGTGGCGAGCAGTTTTTGCGCTGCGTCGTACTGACCTTCTTTTAACAGCACCGGTAGCGTCGCGCCAACAACATACTGGCGGTTATCGGCAAACTGCACCGTATAATTCGCCAATGCCTGAACGGGGTTGGCGCTGTATTTAGATAACAGATAGAGCCAACTTTTCTCTTGTGCGTCCGTGGTAAACAGCGGCTTATTTTCATTGAGATAATGCTGGAGGCGTGCTTTTTCGCCACGATAAGCCAGCGCGGTCGCGTAAGTAATATATGACTGAGGATCGGTGAAGATCCCCTGTGATTGCAGTGCCAGGATCCGATCGTCCAGCTGCCCGGCAAGAAGCACGTCAAACCACTGACGGCGTTCTGCCGCGCTTAATGTGTTCTGCTGGCGTGCTTCATTGTATAGCGTATCTGCCTGGGACCATTGTTTCAGGTAGATTGCCCGTTGCAGCAGATCGGTTCGCAGCGTTTTTCCTTCTGGCGATGCAGCAAACGTCGCATCGTTCAGTTGCGCTCTGGCGACAGGTAATTGTGCCAGCCGCAGGGCATTCTGCCCGACTTCACTGCGACAACGCAGGGTCGGCGCAGCGTCGCACGCTTTTTGCTGGGCAAGCAGTTCTTCAACAGTCGTAACGCTTTTCACTTCAACCGGAATAGCCGCCAGACTGCGCTCAAGTCGGGCATCTCCTGGGTGACGTTTCAGTTGATCCTCAAGCAACAGCCGCGCCCGGTCATCATGACCAAAATGGCGATA
>OLOH01001647.1_pt1 | contig 12366 bp, 9 predicted proteins | sample 1673221 | NCBI WGS metagenome assembly OLOH01 (sample SAMEA3136767, study PRJEB25190) | human gut metagenome
GTGCCTTTGTGGATAATGAAATGCCTTATGGCAGAGTCCCGCAGGGACATCCGGTGATCGTGGATTATTTCTACCATGAGGAAATCCGAGGGACAGAAAATACCGGAAAAAGAAATCGTTAAACAGAAATTGCCCGCTTTTTGAACGAGGGAGACTCCTTGTCCGAAGGGCAAGAAGGTGGAACCGAGAAGACTTAGAACAATTCCAGTTTATCACACTCGTTCCCAGCAGGGTTTGGACAGGAACGCCCCAACAAGAGCGCTTCGGGAAACTCGCAAGAGTTTGAGAAGTGAAGTCCCGAATGGACAGGAAATTTTCAAGAATTGAAAAGTTGCGGCCACGAATGGAGGTTTTCCGGCGGCCGCCGCCTGCGGCGGATTCAGGCCGACGCAAAACGGTTCGAGGCCGCGCAAGCCCTGCGGCCTTTTTCGCTTCCTCCAGTCAAAAGCCATTCAAAATCTTTTGTAAGATTTCTTCATCATCTGCGTCTAATAAAGTGAAGGGAGGGAGAACACATGCAGGCCGATTCGTTTACTCAAATCTATCAAAGCTACTTCGATCCGGTATACCGTTACGCGCTCTCCCTCTCGGGCAGCCCGCATATTGCCGAAGAAATTACGCAGGAGACGTTTTTCAAGGCATTGCGATCCCTGAATCAATTTCAAGGCAGGAGCAGCCTGAAAAGCTGGCTCTGTGCCATCGCAAAGAATCTATGGCTGTCCGAGCAGCGAAAGAGAAAAGATCAGCCGATCGACGATGCCATGCATCTTTCCGATCCATCCGCCGGTCCGGAGGAAGCGATTGTGCGGCAGGATGAGCATATGCGCATCCACCGGCTTCTCCATCACCTGAGCGAACCCTATCGGGAGGTATTCACCCTTCGAACTCTGGGTCAGTTGAGTTTTCGGGATATCGGGGAACTTTTCGGCAAATCGGAAAACTGGGCTTGTGTCGTTTACCACCGAGCCCGAACGAAGATCATGGAAAAAATGGAGGGATCACCATGAAACTGCCTTGCGCCGTCACTCGCGATTTGCTGCCGCTGTATGCTGAAGAACTGGTGGAGCAGGAAACCCAAGCCCTCATCGAGGAACATTTGACCGGTTGTTCCGCGTGCAGGGCAAAACTTTCCGAACTCAAAACCGAAACAAGCGCGCCCATCGAAACGGCAAAACCGCTTCAATCGCTGAAAAAACAGCTTCGAAAGCGCCGCCTGTATTCCGCTGTCATCGCTGCGCTTTGCGTTTTTATCGCTGTTTATGCATGGTTTTATCACGCAAACGAACGGAAGCTGGTTCCATGGGAAGAAGGTCTGATTCAGGCAGCGGGGATAGAACAACGCCCCTACGATGAAGTTTTCGGTCAAACGGACGCCTCCGATGAACCCCGGCGCTCAAATGTGGATGTGCTGATTCTGCGGGTGGATAACCGGATCACCGGAACATCCGAAACCCTGTTCATGGATGATGACGGCTCAAGAACCGTTTTGCTGCAGGGATGGACATCAGGCGGCAGCGGGTACTTTATCAGAGACTACAATGAAATGATCCTCTATCCCGTGCCGGATCGCGTGATGTATGTAGACGGCGCTCAACAGCATCTCCTGTGGGGAAAGCCGCTCGACGGCGGTGTGGAAATACTGCCCCGCCTGGCGCTGGGTTACTACGTTCTGCTTGCGCTTGCTGCCGCTTTCGTTTTCGGATTGGCTTGGTTTTTCCTTCGAAAACGGAAAAACGGCTGGATCGTCAGACAACTCTTCTTCACCCCCGTCTCCTACCTCGGCGCTCATTTTCTGATAAAGGGGTTTCATACCGTCAGCGACTTTATGGCGCATGATTTTTTCAACATTCTCCTGATTGCAATCGCGCTTTACGCCTTGATATCGCTGACGTGGCAGGTTTTCTTGCAGCGGCAAAAAGAAGCATAACTCAAAAAACGGCATTGTTCCAGATGGCTTTCATCTGACAGCAATGCCGTTGCTTTTTGTTTAAGCCGGATTCAGGTCTTCCCCCTCGCCCGTTTTTCCGTCCAGCGCCCTGATCTCGATCATCCGCCCGCCGAGCTGCTCATAGATGCGGTGGGAGATGGAAATCACCGTTCGTCCGGCGGACGCGCGGCGCAGCGCCTCGAGCACGCGCGCCTCCGTCTGCGCGTCGAGGTTGGCCGTAATTTCGTCCAGCAGAAGCACGGCGGGATCGGCCGCCGCCGCGCGGGCGATGGAAAGGAGCTGCCATTCGCCCTGCGAAAACATGCCGTCCGTGCAGCGCGTGTCATAGCCGTCGGGAAACGCGCAGATGGCCGCATCCAGCCCGGCAAGCCGCGTGGCCCTCCGCGCCATGTCCCGCGTAATGCGCGGGTCGCCCAGCGTGATCTGGTCGAGCACCGTGCCCGGCACGCGGGCAAAATGCTGCTCCACACAGCCGATGCACGAGCGGCGCTGGCGATCCGTGATTTGGGAAACGTCCACGCCGCCGATGGTGACCGTGCCCTTTTCCGGCCGATACAGCCCCAGCAGCAGCTTGAACACGGTGCTCTTGCCCGCGCCGGTGCGCCCGACGAGCGTCGCCTGCTCGCCGGCCTTCACCGTGAAGGAGAGGTCGGAGAGTACCGTCCGTCCGCCGTAGCCGAAGGTCACGTGGTCAACCGCCACGTCGCCGCGCGGAACAGCCGCGCTTTTCGCCGCCTGCGCCGCCCGTTCCGGCTGGGCGAGGAACGCATTGATGCGCTTCACGCCCGCCATCGCGGATTGAATCGTCTGGATTTCCATGCCAAGGCTTTCAATCGGCGCGAAGATGCGCGAGATATAGTTGATGACCGCGACCGACGTGCCGACGGACATGCCGAACAGCGTCAGCACCCGCGCGTCGCCGGAGGCCGACAGCAGCATCACGATGCCGACCACCGCGGCGTTGAGCGTCAGCACGACGGGGGAATACACCGCGTCGTAGAAATTCGTCTTCTCCACCGCGGCGTAGCTCTCCCCAATGCGCCCGTCGTAGCGCGCGCTCATGTAATCCTCCAGCCCCAGCGCGCGGATGGTGCGGATGTTGTGCAGCGCCTCCGGCACCTGAGCGGATATGGCGGCGACCGCGCGGCGGTTTTCCATCTGCGCGGCGAGCGTCCGCCGCTGCACGTGCCGGGTGAACGCGGCCAGCAGCGGCAGCACCGGCAGCAGGATCAGCGCCAGCCCCGCGTTCTTCACGGCGATGACCGCGAGGATCGAGAGGATTCGGCACGCATCCGCCGCCATGGAGATCACGCCGGAGGTGAACAGCGCCTCCACGGTGTCCACGTCGCCGGAAAAGCGCGCGGCCAGCTCGCCGGGGTTCTGCGCCGAGAGCGTCGCCGCGGGCAGGCGCGTCAGCTTTCGGGACATTTCCGCGCGGAGCGCGTGGGTCATCTTCTGACCGAGGATTTCCAGCAGCGTCTCCTGCGCGGAGGTGAGCACGCCCTCCAGCGCGAGGCTGCCGAAATACAGCAGCGCCGCTGCGAACGTCAGCGGTATTCCGCCCGTCAGGCCGTCGATAACGCGCGCCAGCAGCAGCGGCGGCAGCAGCGAGGCCAGCACCGACGCCGCCGCACAGAGCAGCGTGCCCACGCTGAGCAGCCTGTGCGCCGCCGCCGCGCCGCAGACGGCGGCAAACACCGAATTACGCTTCATGCGCCGCACCTCCCGTCTGGCTTTCATACAGCGCGCGATAGGCCGGAACGGACGCGCAAAGCGCCTCGTGCGTCCCCACGTCCGCCTTTCCGCCCTGCATGAACACGATCTGCCGGAGCTCCGGAAAATGGTAAAGCCTGTGCGAAATCAGGATCACGACCCGATCCTGCGCGCAGGCCTTGAGCCGGGCGAATACCTCGTCCTCCGTCCGCCGATCCAGCGCGGAAAACGGATCATCCAGCACGAGCACCGGGCGGGGATGCGCCAGCGTCCGCGCCAGCGCCAGCCGCTGCGCCTGCCCGCCGGAGAGCCGAACGCCGCCGCTCCCTACGACGGTTTGAAGCCCCTGCTCCATCGCCCGCACCTCGCCGTCCAGCGCGGTCAGGGCGAGAAAGCGCATCGCGTCGCCCGCCTCGCCGCAGAGCACGTTTTCCTCCACGGTATCGTTCCAAAGCTCCGGATCATGGCCGAGATAGCCGACCGTCGAAGCCGCCTCGCGCGGCGAAAGCTCGGATAATTCCCGCCCGCCGATGCGCACCGAACCGCCATACGGCCGCTCGCAAAGAAACACGCGCCCCAGCGTGGATTTGCCGCAGGCGACCGGGCCGGTCACGCCGATGATATCGCCGGGCTGCGCCGAAAAGGAAACGCCCTCAAAAATCGGCGCGCCGCCGTCATAGCAAAAGGAAAGACCGCTGACCTCCACGCGCTGCGCCGCCGGAACCGCCAGCGGCTCAAGCGCCCGCGGCGTTTTCATCATCGGCTTGATGCGCTTCCACGAAACCTCCGCGCGCTGCACCGCGTTGAACAGCTTCGCCGCCTTGGAGGATTTCACCGCCGTCTTCATAAAGCAGGAGAGAAAGGTCGTAAACGCCGCGATATCCCACGCGCGCCAGCCCGTCCCCAGCACGTTTTTCGCGCCGAACCAGAGGATGAACAGCACGCTCAGGTTCGACGCCGCCAGATACAGCGGCGGCAGCGCGGCCTGCCACACGTTGGCGCGCACGGCGGCTTGCTCATAGCCGTCCAGCGCCGCCTCATAGCGCGCCTCCTGCGCGTCCTCGCAGCCGTAGACGCGATAGGTGACGGCGTTCTTCGCCCGGTCGAGCGTCGCCGCGCTGAGCGCCGCCGCCGCCTTTTTGTAGGCCGCGCCCGCGCGCTGCACCGGCTTTTTCATCTTCTCCGCGCAGATATAGGAGATGGGCGGGAAGATCATACACAGCAGCGCCAGATGCCGGTCGTAGGCAAACAGCATGACGATATAGCCCGCCAGCGCCACGCCGGTGTCGAACACCTCGGTGGTGAATTTGCGTATGCCCTCCGCGCAGTCATCCACATCGGAGATGGCCTTGGTCATCAGCTCGCCCGCGCCCTGCTTTTCCAGCGCGCCGCGGCTCTGGCGGACGAGGTTCGCGTAGAGCACGCCCTTCATGCGGCGGTTGATGTTGTTGGCGAACCGGCGCACATAAAACCGCTTGATGAACCGCGCCGCCTGCACCAGCAGCGTCACGAGGATATACCCCGCCGCCAGCGCCGTCATCGCGGCGGCCGTTTCGTTTCCGCCGAGAATATCCGCCAGACACTGCGCCAGCCTGCCCTCAAACCACGGCCCGGCCAGCAGACCGACGTTATACGCCAGCCCGGAAAGCGTAATCAGGGTCAGCGGCAGCCACTCCAAACGGAAATACGCCGCGATGCTGTCCGGCTGAAAGGCGCGCCCGCGCTTTTGCTTGATTCTCATTCGTTCTCCCCCATGCCGCTCAGGCGCTCATTTTGAAGAGAATATAGCACCCCTTCAGTAGAAAAGCAAGAGGCTGTCAAGCTTAACCCAAACATTTTAAGAAACAAATGTCTAAGCATTTTTAGATATGGGGCTTTGCCCCATCGCCCCACCAAAGGGCTTTCCGTTTTCGTTTGTTTGTTTCTGCCACTGGCAGCAACAACCGAAAACCTCTTTGGAAACCTTCGGGCAAAAACATTTGGTTTTATTCTTGAAATATCGGTATTGTTAGCTTGGCACCCCCATGCTTCCGATGGATTCGCGCGCCTTCGTCCGTTTTTTGACAGATCACGTTTCCCTCTCATAAAATTCGACCGTTTTTTTATATATTCTGCACATTTTATCTTGACACTCCCCGCCAAATTGCCGTATAATTGTAAAAAATGTGTATCGTTTTTGAAAAATCCGTGTCAACAAAAGGAGGATGTATTCCATGAAACGAATTCTGCCCCTGATTCTGGCCGCCGCGATGACGCTGACCGCCGGCACGGCCGCGCTGGCCGACAACGTGAGCGACGCGCTGGAAAAGGCCGCGACGATGACCAACGACGAGCTCTACGCCAAGGCGCAGGAAGAGATGGCCGCGGGCGCGCAGCTCAACTTCTATTCCACCACGTCCTTCGCCGAGAAGGCCGCCGCGAACTTCATGCGCGCCTACCCCGCGCTGGATGGCAAGGTGATCTACGCCGAAATCGACGACGGCGAATCCTACACCATCCTGACCAACACCATCGGCTCCGGCGTGAAGGATTCCGCCGACATGGCGCTCACGCAGAACGGCGCGGATCTCAAGACCTATCTGCTGGACGACGGCCTGAGCTACGCCTATTTCCCGAAGGCGCTTGAAAGCGTCGTGGCCGAGCAATACCGCGAGCCTGCGGTCGTCACGTTCGTCAACTCGCTGCTCATTTACAACAACACCGCCGGCAGCGTCGGCCTGACCAACGTTTGGGAGCTGACCGAGGCCAAGTGGAAGGACAAGGTCTTCTTCAAAGACCCGACCAACGAGACCGTCAACATCAACTTCCTGATTATGCTGACCAGCCCGGAATGGAACGAGAAGCTCGAAAAGGCTTACGAGAGCTATTACGGCAAGGCATGGGAGAAGGGCGAGTTTGAATCCGCCGCCTACGAGTGGATCGCGGGCTTCCTTTCCAACGTGAACTACACCTACACCTCCGCCTCCAAGATGGCGACGGGCATTGCCTCCGGCGCGGCGGGCAACATGGGTCTGTTCGTGTTCTCCAAGCTGCGCAAGGTGGATGAAGCCGACCGCGGCAAGCTGACCGTCGTGCAGTTTGAAAACGACGTGGACTGCTTCTCCGGCCTGATGTACCCGATCTACGCGACCGTGTGCAAGGACACCGAATGCCCCTACACCTGCGCGCTGTTCATCAACTATCTGCTCAGCGAGGACGGCTTCGCGGGCGAAAAGAGCTGGAATTCCAACCAGGGCTACTATTCCCCGAACACCTCCATCAAGAAGCCGGAAGGCCTGATGGACGAGCCGTTCGAGTATTGGCAGGATAAGCTGGTGCTTGAAGATATGGATTACCTCTACGAGCACTACATCGACGTGTATGAGTTCATCGCGACCCGCGTTGGCTGATCGCAGTCCTGCATAACAAAATCATGTTGAAGGAGCTGTCAAGCTAACAGAACCGATATTTCAAAAGTAGAGCTAAGTATTTGCGCCCGAAGGTTTCCAAAGGGGTTTTCGGTTGTTGCTGCCAGTGGCAGAAACAAACAATCGAAAACGGAAAGCCCTTTGGTGGGGCGATGGGGCAAAGCCCCATATTCCAAAAATGCTTAGACACTTGTTTCTTGAAATGTTCGGTTTAAGCTTGACAGTCCCTTTTCTTCAAAGCGGAGGAAAAACGATGGTTCATACGCGCGATTTACGGCACGAGCCCTGGCGCTACCGGCTTCGGGCGTTCGTCTCCAAACCGGCCAACCTGCTGCTTGTCTTCTTTCTGATCGTGCTGGTGCTGCTCAGCCTGATGCCGATGGCGACGATGCTGAGCAACATGTTCACCGTGCACGTCGGCACGGAAAAGAAGCTGCTGCGCCTGCCGGTCGGCTCCACCACGCTCCGGCATTTCCAAAAGCTCTTCGCCGGGGACGATTGGAGTCAGGTCAACTTCTGGCAGCCGCTCTGCAATTCGCTGATCGTCGCGCTCGGCTCGGGCATTCTGGGCATCGCGGTGGGCGGCACGGTCGCGTGGTTCATCACGCGATCCGACCTCAAGTGCAAAAAATTCATCTCGGCGGTCTTCGTCTTCCCCTACATGATGCCCGCGTGGACGCTCGCCCTGTTCTGGACGAACATGTTCCAAAACAGCCGGGTCGGCGGCGGCAACATCGGCATGGTGGAATCCATCTTCGGCGTATGCATGCCGGAGTGGTTCGTCTACGGCCTGTTCCCGATGATTATCGTCACGGGGCTGCATTATTCCCCGTTCGCGTACCTGCTCATCGGCGGCATCCTCAAAAACATGGACGCGACGCTCGAGGAGAGCGCGACGATCCTCAAGGCCAGCCGCGCGACGATCATCCGCCGCGTGACCATCCCGATCGTCATGCCCGCCATCCTCTCGACCTTCCTGCTGATCTTCTCCAGCGGCTTCAGCTCCTACACCGTGCCGGTGTTCCTCGGCTCGGCGGTCAAGTGCTACACGCTCTCCACCAAGATGCGCGCGCTGATTCAAGCGGGCTATCAGGGGCAGGGCTACATCATCGCGTTTGTCTCCATCCTGCTGGGCTGCCTGATTCTGGGCGTCAACCAGCGCTTCACCGGCAAGCGCAAATCCTTCACCACCGTCACCGGCAAGAGCGGCCAGGTTTCGCTGGTCAAGCTGCACAAGGCCAACTGGCCCATCAGCATACTGCTGATCGTCTTCACGGCGTTCTTCGCCATCATGCCGCTGATCTCCTTCGCGCTGGAATCCGTCATCCGTCAGCCCGGCAATTACAGCCCGAGCAACATGACGCTCCACTTCTGGATCGGCACGGAGGATTCAGCCTATGAAACCGGCATGATCGCCGGCATCCTGCTCAACACGACGATGTGGAGCGCGCTGCTGCGTCAGGTGCTGCTGGCGCTGGTCGTCTCCGCGATTGTCGGCACCTGCGGCATGCTCATCGGCTATGCCTGCGTGCGCCGCCGCGGCAGCAGGCTCTCCCGCATGGTGGAAAGCCTCGCGTTCTTCCCGTATCTCATGCCCGCGATGGCGTTCGCGACCATTTACCTCGCCGTCGCCACATCCGCGAATTTCAAATTCCTCTACGGCACCTTCGGCGTGCTGGTGCTGGTGGCCTCCATCAAGTTCCTGCCGTTCGCTTCCCGCAGCGGCGTGAACAGCATGATGCAGATCGCCCCGGAAATCGAGGAAGCCGCCGTCATCTTCGGCGTGCCGTGGCGCACGCGCATGACCCGCATCCTCTTCCCGATTCAAAAGAGCAGCATCATCTCCGGCTATCTGCTGCCGGTGATTTCCGTGATGCGCGAGGTCGCGCTGTTCACCCTGCTGGTGCCCTACGCGCGCTACCTGCTGACCACGATGCTCTTCTCCTTCAACGAAACGGGCTACGCGCAATACGGCAGCGCCGTCACGCTGCTGATTATCCTGATTATCATTCTCATCAACTTTGTCACCAACAAGCTGACGGGCGCATCCTTTGACAAAGGCATCGGAGGCTGACATCATGCCGGAAATTATTTTGCAACACGTCACCAAGCGCTTTGACAAATTCGTCGCCGTGCAGGATCTGGATTTGCAGATTCAGGATCGCGGCTTCATCACCCTGCTCGGCCCCTCCGGCTGCGGCAAAACGACCACCCTGCGCATGATCGCCGGGCTTGAAACGCCAACCAGCGGCCGGATTCTGATCGACGGCGTGCCGGTTTTCGATTCCGAAAAGGGCATCAACCTGCCGCCGAACAAGCGCGACATCGGCTTTCTGTTCCAAAACTACGCGCTCTGGCCGCACATGACGGTGTATGAAAACATCGCCTTCGGTCTGGAGATGCTCAAGTGGGATAAGGCGCGCATCCGCAAGCGCGTGGATGAGCTGCTCGCCCTGCTCAAGATCGAGCAGTTTGAAAAGCGCTACCCCGCCGAGCTTTCCGGCGGCCAGCAGCAGCGCGTCGCCATCGCCCGCACCCTCGCGCCCAGCCCGAAGGTGCTCTTCATGGATGAGCCGCTGAGCAATCTGGACGCGAAGCTGCGTCAGGAGATGCGCACCGAGCTCAAGCGCCTGCACTCGGATACCAACAGCACCTTCGTCTACGTCACGCACGACCAGCTTGAAGCCATGACCCTCTCCACCAAGGTCTGCCTGATGGACACGGGCGTTTTGCAGCAGTACGCGCCGCCGCTGGAGATCTACGGCCATCCGGCGAACCTGTTTGTCGCGGAATTTGTCGGCAACCCGACGATGAACTTCATCCCGGCGACAGTAAAGGCCGCCGACGGAAACCGCGCGTCGCTCTCCCTGCTGGGGCACGACGCAACCTTCACCGCCAAAGCGCCGCTGGGCGAATTGACGGGCAGCGCCGTTCTCGGCGTTCGGCCGGAATTTCTGCCGATTGTGCAGGGCGGGCCGCTGCGCGGCAAGACCTATTCCACCCTGCCCGCCGGCATGGAAACGACGGTCAAGCTCTCCTGCGGCGGCACGATGCTCACCAGCGTCGTCTTCGGCTGCGTGGATTACGCTGTGGATACCGAGCTGCCGCTGAACATCGTCGGCGACAACATCGCCCTGTTCGATCAGGCCAGCGGCCAGAGCGTCGGCTTCGGCAGCGTGACCTTCTGATTTTCGCGGCGCGCACGGACGGTTTTACGAAATTCCCCATAGTACGTCAAAAATCCCCCGTTCGGTCGGAACCCGTTCCGCCGGACAGGGGAATTTTTCGCCTTTATGTTTTCTACGCTCGGTTCGCCGTGCATACGCCCGCCACGATCACCGCCGCGCCGACGATCTGCCCGATATGCAGCGGCTCGCCCAGCGCCAGCGCTCCGGCCAAAATCGAAACGATGGTCGATACGCCGATGAACGACGACGTTTTGTTCACGCCGATTTTCGCAATCGCCGCGTTGGAGAGGAAAAACGCCGCCACCGAACAGCCCACGCCCTGATAGAGCACCGCCGTCCGGAACGCCCCGTTTTTCACCGGCAGCGTCAGCAGCGCCGTCAGCGCGCCGTGCGCCGCCGCCTCGCCCAGCGCCAGCAGGCCGTAAAACGCCGCGCCGGAAAGCAGCATGGCGTAGGTGATCTCCGCGCCCGTGTAATCCGACGCGAGATCGACGAACACGCTGTACAGCGCATAGGCCGCGACCGCCAGCATCAGCGCGGCGTAACCCATGGGCGACAGGCTCGACGAAATGCCGACCGCAATCACCGTCGTCATCACGCCCAGAAACGTGATCGAAATGCCGACGACCTGACGGCGCGTGGGCTTCTTTTTCAGAATGACGGCGGAAGCCAGCAGCGACAGCGCCGGTACGCAGGCCAGAAACACGCCGCTCTCCGTCACCGTCGTCTCGCGAATGCCCACCGTTTCGCCGATGAAATACAGGCACGGGCAAAACAGCGCCACGCGCAGCAGCGGCCAAAGCCGCCTGCCCCTCAGCCGGATCTTGACAAGCCCCAGCGCCACGCACAGGCTCATCACCGCCAGCGCGACGATAAACCGCCAGCCCAGCAGCGCAAGGGCGCTCGCCGCGTCCGCTGTCCGCTTGGTGAACAAATAGCTCAGGCCGTAGAGCACCTCGCAGCCCAGCGCGCACAGGCCGCCGCTCAAAGCTCGATTTTCTTTCATCCCTTTATACCCTTGTCCGAAGCAGCTTCATGCGGCCGGTCAGCGCGTAATCGTCCAGCCCCGCGGGCAGGAAGACGCTCTGCCCTTTCTTCACGGGATACGTTTCGCCGCCGTGCCTGACCGCGCCCTCGCCCGCCAAAACCAGCAGCGAAACGAAGCTCTCCGGCGATACGCTGTCCGCCATCTCGCCCTCCACCGTGCGCGTTTCCGTCGTAAACTTGTCGCAGGAAAACAGCGGCTGAACCCGCCCGCCCGCGACGGCGCGCTCCGGTTCGGTCGGGCCGACGGGGTCTTTCGGCGGCTCGCGGCGGGCGACGGCCAGCGCCTTGTCGATATGCAGTTCGCGCGGCCTGCCGTCCGCGCCGACGCGGCCGTAATCGTAGACGCGATAGGTCAGGTTGGAGCTTTGCTGCACCTCGGCCACCATCAGCCCCGCGCCGATGGCGTGCACCGTGCCCGCCGGAATGAAGAAGCAATCGCCCGTCTTCGCCGGAACCCAGCTCAGCAGCTCGGTCAGGGTGTTGTTTTCAATCGCGGCGCGCATCTCCGCCAGCGACGTTTCGCGCTTAAAGCCGTAATAGATGCCCGCGCCCTCGCTCGCGTCGAGCACGAGCCACATTTCGCTCTTTCCCAGCGAATGTTCGAATTCCCGCGCGTATGCGTCGTCGGGGTGCACCTGCACGGAGAGCGGCCCGGCCGCGTCGATCAGCTTAATCAGCAGCGGAAACGCCCCGGCGTTCTGCGCCTTTGTGCCCGCGTCCTGCGGGTGCTCGGCGAGATACTCCCCGAGCGTCCGCCCGGCGTATGCGCCCCCCGCGATGACGGACGGCCCGGCCTCGTGGCAGCTCAGCTCCCAGCTTTCCGCCAGCGGGGTCATGTCCGTCCGCTTGCCCCAATCGCGCTTGAGGCGGTTTCCGCCCCAGATATAATCCTTAAACGCGGGGCTGAGCAGCAAGGGGCGCCTGCCCTGCGCGTCACAAATGTTTGACACGGCGATCCTCCCATGTTCTTTGTCCGATACGTCAAAAAGGGGGCTGCCAAGCAAACCAAACATTTCAAGGAACAGATATCTAAGCATTTTTGGATATGGGGCTTTGCCCCATC
>OLOH01001650.1_pt1 | contig 12349 bp, 10 predicted proteins | sample 1673221 | NCBI WGS metagenome assembly OLOH01 (sample SAMEA3136767, study PRJEB25190) | human gut metagenome
TTAAAATCCCGGAAGCACTTGTCCGGTGTGTAGTCCCGGGGCATGTTGGCCACATAGGCACAGCGGTAATCGGTGGCCTTCAGCTTATTCTGGGCATAGTCATAATCCGTAAAGCGATATTCGCAGGTATAATGTGGGATTTGATATATCAGCAGTCTGTCTAACTTATCACCCGGCTGCGGATGCTCTGGCTCAACATAACAGCCTCTTTTGAAGCACTGATTTGCATACTGCTGGATGTGGCAGAAACGACTACCTACATAAAAGTGCGTATCGTCAACTGTCTGCACATCTTTCACCAGCTGTGAACCATCCGCGTAATTCTCAATGATACGCTGGCCATTGCGCACCTGAAACAGCTGCTGCCCATCACGGTTCAGAAGCCGTGAGAAGCGAAGTGCTCTGCAAAGCTTCGGGGCATTGGTCCACTCGGTTATATGGATGTCTTTACCAACATGTACCTTTGTGTGACCATTTTCTTCCGTGTAGTAGTGAGGCCGGATACGATCTACGCCAACTGCCGTCACAAGCTGCTTTGCCATTTCAATGAGCTGCTTGTCATTGCGATCTGCAAAGGGGCCGCGGTAGTCATCACACAGGTAGTTGACACCGTTCCGAACCTGCATGATGGTTACTGCACCATCCGGGTCACGGCGGTCAATTCCAACAGTCAGGCGCGGGTAGGGAAGATTGGTGCGCTCGTTCCAGGGGTACTCGTTGTTGTAGGGCATTTCTCTCAACTGCTTGTAGCGCTTCATCAAATCAGCAGTATTTGAAAAGAACTCCGTTGGAGCTTGTTCTTCAAACTGTTGCGGAAAGACATGCGACATAAAATCGGGAATCAGGTAATATCTGTACTCTGCCATTTCAACGCTCCAGACTGGGTTGTTTTTCCGGCATAAGATGGCGGGAGTTTCGTTCCAGAAGCTGCATGATGATTCCTACCATCTGTTCTTGTGTGTAGCCGGTGGGAAAGTAGCGGGCAATTTTGCTGACGCTGATGGTCAGTGTCGGGTCGCGCGGCGGCACGCTGGGCTTTTGGGCTGCCATGATTTCTTCCAGCTTGTCCGATGTCAACGAACCCTCTTTGCTGGCGGCTTTAAGCTTTTGCGCCTGCGAAAGCGATGGTGAGCAGGACTGCGACTCGATGTAGTTGAGGAAATCTTTTTGTTCATCCGCCGACAGGTAGGAAAGCTCTACAGCGGGGTTGAATTTGAGGCTGCCGTTGTCAACTTTCTTTTGCAGGTCGGGAACTAAGTTGTTCAGACGAATGTAACGCCTAACTTGCATACGGCTGTCCCCTGCTTCTTTTCCGACTATATCTGCACTTTCCAACTTCCGCCCAAGTTGGGCGGAAGTTAAATCCTGCCGTGCCCCCTGTCGGCTAATAGCCTGTAACTTCATCGCATACGCCCTTGCCTTTTCCATCGGGCTGATATGCTCACGCTGGATGTTTGCATCCACCATATCGATAATGGCTTGGTCGTCATCCACATCCCGCACCTGCACCTTGATGCTTTCCAGCCCCGCCAGCTGTGCTGCATGAAAGCGTCGATGTCCGCTGATGATCTCGTACCCACCCTCGGCGCGGCGACGCACCGTCAGGTTGGTAAGTACACCGTTTTCCTTGATGCTGTCCACCAGCTTCTGCATATCTTCATCGTCACGCACCTCGAAAGGGTGATTGACGAAAGGATGCAGTTCAGAAAGCGGCACTTCCGTAACGAGGTCACCACTCATCTGCTGGCGCTCTGCCTCTGAGGAAAATATATCAGCGATCGAGGGCATCGGTATCGCGTTCATAAACTTGTTCTTCGCGCTCACGACCTAAAACCTCCCTTGTAAATTCTACATATGCTCTTGCACTGGGACTTTTTCGATCATACAGGATTGTTGGTGCTGCAAAAGCCTGACTTTCCTGCACTCTTACGTTATAGGGGATTTCTGTTCGGAAGACCCGAACCTTTCCCGCATTGTTTGTGCGAATCACGTTGGCATAATGATCCGAAACGTTCGTATGCTGGCGCATCGTCAGCAAAATGCCGTTCACTCTAAGTTTCGGATTGATCATACGCTGCACATTCTGAATGGACTCCGTCAGCTTTGCCATGCCTTTTGTGGGAAACGGCTGCGCCTGCATGGGAATTATGATCTCATTGGCAGCGGACAGTGCATTTGTCAGCAGCAATCCTACTCCCGGCAGACAGTCGATGATACAGTAGTCGTATTGGTCGGCGTACTGCTCAAGGCAGCTCCGCAGCAGAACCTCATGGCACATAATTGTTCCCATCGTAAGTTCAAAGCTGGCAAGCCGTAAATCTGCCGGAATAAAATCCACCTGCGGTGTAGTCGCATCATACTTTTTGCTCCGAAGTACACACTCGCCACGAGAAATCGGCTCATGTCGAGCAACTTTCACCAGCAGTTCCGTGATGGTCTGGTCGAGGTCTTGCTCCGGCGGAACACCGCAGTAAAAGGACAAGTCTCCCTGCGGGTCAAAGTCCACCATAAGTACACGATAGCCCTGCTGCGTCAGGGCAATGCCCAGATTGTAGGCGGTGGTCGTTTTGCCGGTTCCGCCCTTTTGGTTTGCAATGGCAATGGTTTTCATCGGGTTTCCTCCTCCAAGATATCTTCCATGCTGATACAGTGCTTTTGATACTCCTGCGTAACCTGCACCAGCGTGTCGTTATAGTCCTTGCCGATGGTCGGCGGTCGATCTTCCACAGTTTTACCGGTTCCTGCCAGATGCCGGAGTATATCCTGCGTCCGGCTTCGTCCGGCTTCGTCATTGTCAAGGCACAGGACAATGTGGTCTATTTGCGGGTAGTATGTGAGAAATGCATCCAGCGCAGCATAGTCCGTGCCGCCCAGTGCCAGATAGTGAACGCCGCGCCAGTTTCCGGTGTGCTGTATGATCTTGAGCGATGCGCCGGACATCGCATCAATGGGTGCTTCGTACACTTCCACAGTAGTTGCCTCGGCGGCAGCCTCGATGTAGAATGGATAGATTTTTTTACTGCCGGGGATATCGCGCCGGAATTGCACCTTTGAGCAGCCGCGCAGGCTGCCACCCTTAGGCTCTCCGCTTCCGTCCCGCCCGACAAACACGCAATTCGGATGATCCTTGAAGCTTGTCTGGTACAGGATTTTCTTTTGCTTGCAGAGTGTCAGCACATTGGGGTGGATACATCGCTTGCGCAGATAGGCGGTGGCAGCATAGCTGTTTTTGTCTGGTCTCGGCAGCTTGAATTCTCTTACTGGTTTGCTTGCGGCGGGGGTCTGTGGCTCTCGTACCGGTTGGAAAGACGGACTGACACCGCCTTGGATGCGGTTGATCTCTCGCACAGCCTCCACAAAGGGCACGCCCTCAACTTTGATGAGATAGTCCATTGCCGTGCGTCCGGTGGCGTGCGTCTTGAAGTAGGTCCACGACCCGTCCTCGGCAAAGGTCAGTGAGCTGTGTCCCTTGTGCCGAAACTGCCCCGGACCTTCCGGTTTGAAGTTGTCCGGCTCACACAGCTGCATGTACTGGTACAGATTCATCTGCTTTGCTTTGGCAATTTCCTGCGCCGTTACGCCCGCCATACTCTACCACCCTATTCTGTTTTCCTAAGTGTATTTTTTATTCTCAGTATCACTATAATCAGTCTAATTATTATCAGTATTAGTTCCGTGTGATTTTCATGAGTCCAGATTCATGATATTCATGAGTCCAGAATCATGATTTTCATGAATCTGGATTTATTTCGTGACTACGAAGTTTTTTACATAGATCAGACTGGGCTTTCCCAGCCCTTGCCGTTTACGCTCAATCAAGCAGGCTTTCTTCTCCAACTCGACCATCAACCGAGTTGCCTTTTGGTTGGCGCAGTTCAAGGCTTCCATAATTTCTTCAAGCGTGAAGATAATATAGACTCTGTTCTGCTCATCCAACCAGTGGTTTTTGAGGGACAAACTCATACGGTCCAACAGGATGCCATACAAAACCTTTGCATCCGTGGACAGATCTTTGAACTGGGGGTCTGTAAACAGTGCCTTGGGTATGCGGTAGAATGAAAACTGCTCTGCCTGTGCACCGTAGAAATAATCGTATTGCATCTTGTTCACCCCTCTAAAAATGGGTACAGGTAAGAAAGCCCACGAAGCTACGCTTCGTACGCTAATACATATTGTATTATTTGTTATCTCTCCAGCTCGTCCTCGCGCTGCGGGCTTTGGCGGCTGGTTCGCTTATGTTTCCAACCGCGCAGCAGCATCATAATGGTGTTATGCATCTGCTGCGGTGTATAGCCGGGCGGGAAATACTGCTGCACATCCGACTGGTTAAGGAAGAACTTTTGTCGCTGGTTCGGCTTTTCCTCTGTCAGCAGCGTGTGGAGATAATCTTCCGTCAGTGTGCCGTTCCGGCTCATCTCCTTGAGTGCTCTCGACTGAACAAGAGACGGTGTGGCATCGCACAGCTCCATCTCTTCTTGGAGCCATTGCTGGTGTTCTTCGGTCATGTAGGAGATTTCTACAGCAGGATTGAAGGCGATTCGGTTCTCATCGACCATTTGCAGGATGGGAGGAATAAGGTTTGTAAGGCGAATATAGCGTTGCACTGTTCTTGCACTTTCTGATGTACTCTCTGACAAAGATTTGTCCGCCCTGTAATTCGTGCCAAGTTGGCACGAATTCTTGCTTGGCCTCCCAGCTGTTCTTTTCAGCGCATCATATCGCATCTTATACGCAAACGCCTTCTCACTCGGCAGCACATGCTCGCGCTGGATATTACTGTTGACCATTAAAACCGTCGCCTCGTCATCATCAAGATACAGCACCTTCGCGGGCACTTGCTTGATGCCCAACTCTTTGCAGGCTTCCCACCTGCGATGTCCGCTTATCACCTCATACTCACCTCCCTCTTTCGGTCGCACCAGTATCGGATGGATGATGCCGCTTTCCTCGATGCTGTCCATAAGCTCCTTCATTTCCAAGTCGTGTCTGACATGGAACGGGTGGTTTGCAAAGGGATGCAGCCGCTCTATTGGTATGGTTTCCTCCGCACCATAGAGGTACGGAACTGCACTTTTACTCATAGTTCTGCGTGCTCCTGACTTGTAGATTTTCGGGTAAATTCGGGCCCCGAAATGTACATCCGAAACCTTGTACACTTTTGCGAAAATGTATTCATACGGTCAAAACAATAAAAAAAGTCCCTAATTGCGATAAAAGCAATTAGGGACTTAACAGGTTATTATAGATCGACCTTAGAATTCAGGTCTTTCCACATTCCCGCACAAAGCACGCAGCAACGCCAATTCCTATAAGGATGTACCCCTATTGGAAGCCATTGCGGCGCTTAGAACCAACCTGCAAATTACTTGCGGGGATTTTTAATTGCTGCCTGCTTATTGGGTCGTCATCATAGGTATGTACCCAAAAGCGCGTACTGTTTGCATCCTCAAGTATCCTATTGACGGCCCCATCCCCTTTCTTCGCTTTTGTTTTTCCCGGCATGATTTTTTCCGCCGAAATCGAATGGTAATTGTACGTTCCGCGCACATTGCATTGAACAGTGCATGACTCTTGAAATAGATTTAGTTCCCAGATGAATTTCTGTCCATCGATGGAGAAGATTCTCGGCACAAATCTGTCCAGAAATTCCCGGCTGATTTCATCGTTTGGGAACGACTCTTGCCAGCTGAGTGCTTCCTCTACCTTTTCACTATCGGCAGTTCCGTTTTCTTGTTCCTGCTGGTATTCTTCTAAAATATCCTGCCGGTGATCCTGCCAAACGTTTTTGTAGATTTCTCGCGCCATCAATTCGAGCTTCCATGCTTGCACATTGGGGGCGCTGCATTTGGGGGCTACATTCCTCAGCGACCGCTGATAACAGATATATCGAACAATGCCTTTCTCTGCGCGGAACGCCCGCATTCTGGCTCCGCAGCCACAAAACAGGCGGCAAGCCCATTTGTCGGCGTGTTCGCTCTTTCCATACAAGTAAGCCTGCGTTATATTGCCGTCTTTGTACGACTGCCATGCATGTCTGCGGCGCTGACATTTATCCCATAGTTCCTCTGAAATGATTGGCTCAAAACTGCCTTTCACCAGAATGTAATCCTGTTCGCTGTTCTTGATGCTTTTATGGCTGAGGAAATCATCAATATGCGATTTGTTGTATGTCAAATACCCTTTATAAATCGTATTCTTGGTGATTGAGAGAACCTGACGCGCGCTCCATTGTGGCATTCCGGATTTATTCGATGCGCCTTCTTGCGTTAGTGTCTGGGCTATCTCGGTGCCATTTATGCCATCAGCATACCCAGCAAAAATTTTTCTGACAGTCTCTGCCTGACTTTCCTGCACCACAAGCGTATGAGCCTTTTTATCACGCTTATATCCAAACGGTGTCGGTCCCGCAACATAGGTGCCTTTTTTCTGTGACGTCTGAATGCCCGCCTTGGTGCGTTCACTCATTTTACGGCTTTCATCTTGCGCAAGGCTTGCCATAATGGTCAGGCGAACTTCTCCATCGCCACGCATCGTCCAGATGTCATCATTGACGAAGTACACTTCAACGCCGTACTGTTTCAGCTCACGGGTCGTAACCAAAGTATCCACCGTGTTTCGGGCAAAACGGGAAACCTCGCGGGTCACGATTAGGTCAAACTTCTTTTTCCGGGCATCTCGCAGCATCTTCATAAAAGAAGGTCGGGTTTTCATGCCAGTACCTGAGATTCCTTCATCGGCGTATTGCCCAACCACCGTCCAATTCGGATGATGTTCTGCAAGCTCCAGATACCAGTTCATTTGATTTTTCAGTGCTGATATTTGCGCCTCAAGTTCCGTGGACACGCGCCCATAGAACACGACTCTGCGCGGGCAGTTTTGCTGGTCTGCTTTATCATATTGCATCGATTTTCCCTCCTTCCCCATCAGTATAATACTGCATTCAGTATTTTCAAAATGTACAAGTCAATGACTCAATCATGGTATAGAAAAGCCGTGGAAGAAGGTTCCTTCCACGGCATGATCTTTATACTACTTTTTCAATAAGGCACTGATGTTTCTTCGTTTTCTTGTCATAGTTGATAGCTACCAAGAGAAGATTTCCTGTATAGCCACGCAGCGAATCCGGATATTTCTTTTCCTTAATCTGCTGCATCGCAGTCTCCGCCGTTTGGTTCCACTTCAACTCCACAACAAGCGCCGGATAGTCATTTCGGTACTCCGGTTTTGGAACGAAAACGAAGTCTGCGAAGCCCCTGCCTGTGGGCAGCTCTCGAACCGGCTTAAAGTAATATTGCATAGCGCTCAGGTATGCAATCGCCAAGACGCTGCTCAAGGAGTTTTCATTGTTGTACTGGATGGCAGAAACATAGTTGTCATGGATTTTCTCAACCTGAGTGGCTACTGCATCGCCATCCATATCCAATGTCGCATCCAGCAACTTCTCAGACTCCTGCTGGAACAGCAACATCTCATTCCAATGCTTGCTTTCCACCGCAAGTGTCAATTCCTGCCGGATTTCCTCATTCGGAACGAACGCTGTTTTTCGGTTCTGGTCATATCCCAAGTAGCCAAGATGGATCATATATGTCAAAACATCATCTTTGCTTTGGATATTAACGGTATCGTTCTTGAAGGTAGCCGTGTTTACTTTAACTTCCCCACCGGAAAGCATTTCAATGATTGCCGTTTTCAGTCCATCATAGTTCATGTTGATAAGGGGAACGATTGCTTCATAGGAAGCCGTTTCCGACCAGTAGCTCTTAAACTCTCCCTTCAGCATAACGCTGACAACAGCTCTGGGATTATAAACTTGGTAATCCCGCAGCAAGTAACCATCGTACCACTTTTTTACCTTGTCAAAGTCTTTGTGGTACTCCTCGCAAAGATTCTTAACTTCTTCTTCCGTAAAGCCAATGAAAGGTGCCAACGTGCTGGCACTGACCATGGTAAACTCATCGAAGTTATTCAAGGCCGACTGCGTTTTTTCCTTTTTGATTGGCAGAATGCCGGTGAGGTATGCAAGCTGAATGTATTTTGTCGGCTCTGTACCTTTGAATAAGCCTCTCAGAAAATAGATATATTCTTCTTGAACAGCCTTATTGGTTGCTTCATCTCGGATCAGAATATCCCATTCATCAATAATCACAATAAATTTCTGACCGGTCGAGTTTCTGATGCGCGACAAAGCGTCCGCCAATGTCAACACTTCGTTAGGAAGAACTTCAGGGTAGTACTCTTTTAGTTCCTCAAAAACTGATTGCGTAATGTAGGATATAATACTTTTGATGTCTGCACAGCTGGACAAAAACCATTGTACATCTATATGGATCACATCATACTTGTTGAGATGCTTTTTGAAGTCGCTACTCTTGCCGATTGTAAGCCCATCGAACATCTTTTCTGAATCGCAGCCTTTGCTGTAATAGGCTGCCAGCATATTAGCCGTATAGGACTTACCAAATCTCCGGGGGCGGCTATTGCAGATGTATGCTTCTGGTGTATCAAGAACGCTGTTGGTATATTCCAGCAGACCCGTTTTATCCACATAAATTTTTGAATTCAGTGCAACTTGAAACGCACTATTGTCCGGATTCACGAATCTTCCCATTTCGCCAAAGCCTCCTTCAGAAGTCATTTATTTCTAAACATTCAAATGACATTAGTATAGTCATATAGTACCATTTATCGATACAAATAGCAAGTTGGAAATTTCCCTATAATAGTACAAAAGCACCGCAGCATGGATTTCTTTCATAGCATGATCTATCATCGCAGACACCTCATCTGCTATGACGATGATTAAATTTTGCCACATGAAATCCTGCTTTCTGCATATAATCTTCAAAAATATATGCAGATAAAACTCGAAAGGCGCAATAAGCCACAAATTGTGATAATTTCCCTTCGATGAATCTGTCAGATGTCATCTGTTTGAACCATTCGGAATTCCCGAATAGTTGCCATCACGGTCTATTCCTCATCCGTATTATAATATTACCATTTACTGATTCAAATAGCAAATCTAGCGTCATTCCATAACGGCACAATAATGCCGTGGAAGTTTTTCCTCCACGGCACGATCTGTCGTTATAGCTGTGCGTTTCTCTCCCTCTGCAAATTCCAGACAGGCAACCCTTCCCGGCGCTTTGCCTCGCATCGCTTTGCAGCCATGCGATATGTTTTCTCGCATCTTGGCACGCTCGTAGAATCCAGTCATGGCGCTGCTTCCCCAATGCGGTACAGCAGAGGACGCTATTCACTTTTTTGGAGGTTTGGAACCTCCTAATACATAAGAGAACAGCGAATCGGATTTTTTCCACAACTTTTTCAATTTTCTTTTTTTACCAGAAATATATCCACACGCATATCTTTCCACAAACCGGGGTGGATCTTAATCCCACGCGCTTTCTGATACTCATAGGCTGTCACAAAGTCAACCGCAAAACTCAAAAGTGGCATCTTTTCATCCAGCACGCTCACCTGATTTTCTTGACAGCTTTCCAGCCATTCCACCAACTTACGCTTTCTTTTGGTTCGGCTCATATTCAAAAAGAAATCCTGTGGACGACATATTGTCGCGCAATCGGGTCCAGCACTTTCTTTATCCTGCTTGCCGATTTGCTCTTGCTCAATATCATAGGGTACGCCACTTTTATAGGTAACCATCGCTATCGGCTGCCTTTCCGATTGGATAGGCATGATCTGCTGCACATTCATCAACTGCAACATCCAAATGTAGCGGTTATTGCTTTTTACAATCCGGTTGGCATACCTGTCCAGAAAGCCCGGCTCTATTTTACCATCCGGAAAAGAGGCATCATCGCTGAGTGCAGCCTCGATGCTGTGCATATCTAACCTTGCTTTAGGACGCTGTTCCTGTATGGAACTTTGCAGTAAGCCTTCGACATTTATAATCTCATTGTTGATTTCCGTACTTCTGCTTAAGAAATCATCCATAGTTATGCTTCGGCTTGCCCGCTGGCTGACAAGATCGTCCAATTCCTCATTCAGCGCAGAGAGCTTGTTCTCCAGCTGGTTTCCATCATTCGGTGTACCGGTAGTGTTCAGATTTGCATCCAACATCCGCAAAAGACCCAGTATATCCTCGGCATTTTCTTTCCAAACTGTACGGAACACTTCCCTTGCCATCAATTCCAGCTTCCATTCAGATGCGTATGGTGCCGGACAAGGAATGCCGTTCAGTGCTCTGGCGGCATCTTTCTTTTTGAACATTTTCGACCGTGCACAGATAAGCCGCATATTTTTCCCACCGTTGGCCGTTTTATCGTAGCCTTCGATTTGGAATCGCATCCCACAATCGCAAAACAGAATTTTCGTCCATTTGTTCTGCGGAAAGGACACACCAAATTTATGGGCACGACCATCTTTTCCTTTGACAAATGCAGCTCGCTTACTGCGGATCTGATTGCAGGTTTCCCATAGCTCCTCTGAGACGATTGGCTCAAAGTTTCCCTTTACAAGAACAAAGTCCTCCTCGCTGTGATTGATGCGGTTATGGCTGAGGAAGTCATCAATATGGGATTTATTATAGGTCATATAGCCCTTGTAAGTGGGCTTGCGGAGTACCCGTGATACCTTGCTCGCCGTCCAGCTCAGGCCACCACCGCCATCCTTGCGGTTTTCTTCTATAAGCATTTTGGCAACAGTCGTTTCTCCGTGCCCCTCGGCGTACAGATTAAAGATTCTGCGCACCGTTGCCGCCTGTTCCTCATTGATTACATAAGTTCCATCCACACGGTCATAACCGATAATATTACCGCTGCCATAGAGTACACCTTTCTCACGGCTCATCTTCTGTCCGGCTTTTACGCGCTCACTGGTCTTGCGGCTTTCATCTTGGGCAATGCTCGCCATAATGGTCAAGCGAACTTCTCCATCACCGTCCATTGTCCAGATGCCATCATTTACAAAATAGACTTCCACGCCGTATTGCTTCAGTTCTCGCGTAGCATTCAACGCATCCACCGTGTTACGCGCAAACCTCGACAATTCACGGGTGACAATCAAGTCAAAGCGGTGTTCCTTTGCGTGCTCTATCATCCGCATAAATGATGGACGTTTCTTCATTTGGGTACCAGTTATGCCTTCGTCTATGTACTGCGCTACAACGGTCCAGTTGGGATTGCGTAATGCAAGGTCTGTATACCATTCCATCTGATTTCCCAGCGCAGATAGCTGTTCCTCATGTTCTGTTGAAACGCGGCCATAAAACACCACCCTGCGCGGTCGATTCTTGTAATTCCCAATATAGTCTGTCATTTCGAACGCCTCCTTGTTCTTTCATTGTACAAGGGGCAAATTCATAAGGGAAATGTACAAAAACACTGGTACACTTGCCATCCTTGTATGAGCGTTGCTGCTCTATACTATAAGAGTACGTTCTCTTGATTTTTTTCCACAATCACTATTTTTAGTTCATTGCACTTGACATACATCAAGTAGCCATGCCACGCGGATAGCATTTTTCAGAACATATCAACAAAAATGACCCTGCACGATTCTGTGCAGGATCAAAATATGTATTCGTTTTATTTTCGTACATAACTGGTTGATGGGCCGACTCCGACTTTTTCAAATAACTATTTCGAAAAATCAGCCTGGCTATCAAACTGGAATTTGTTATTCTCCTATGGAGGCACCGCTATCGTCTTTAAGGCCACAAATCGCAACTATACCATTATTTTTATAACTTACAACGAGAGTAGTGTCATTCCCAAGTTTCCAACATGCAGTGCTGTTTTCACTGGTATCAGGCTTCCCCCATACCTCTCTAAGCTGGTCAATATGGTACCCCGGCAAAAGGCTATTAACATCGGCTTCACCCATTTCTGCGCAACGCCAGCGAGGGGCACGGCATCATCAAGATGGGCAACAGTGTATTACCATTCACCAATCTGGAGCCCAAGGATAGTGATGTCTATCAGCTCATCACAACGAAACCGGGAGGAAGGAAGAAGCAAGAATGATTTTGCATAAAGAAAAGGCGGGTCGAAGCCCGCCCTAGAGTCAGTGGCAGTTTAGTGCTGCCAGATATTGTTTTCTAAATCACGCAGACGCGCTTTGTAGTCGTTAATAAGCGCCTGCGTGTTTTCTGTATCCGGAAAGCTGACAATATAGCCGTCTTCGGATTCATGAAAGCCGACAAGGCCCGCAAGCCCTGCCATCTCCGCAACCTTGACCAAGGTATGGTAATCATACTCACTGTTGTTTATGTGTAAAATCATGGGGTTCTCCTAACTGCTGCTGTTTGTTGCGGATTTGTTCGACAAACTGGAATTTGTAATTACATTCCATACATATTGGCATTCTTTACAATCACTCTATCTCC
>OLOH01001651.1_pt1 | contig 12348 bp, 8 predicted proteins | sample 1673221 | NCBI WGS metagenome assembly OLOH01 (sample SAMEA3136767, study PRJEB25190) | human gut metagenome
GCTGGGATGACATCGCCGGGAAGAACATTCTGCTGCGTTCCAAGGAGGATGCCCAGGATTACCGCTATTTCCCCGAACCCGACCTTAAGACCATCTATGTGGAGGAGAGTCGGCTGGCAGAGCTGAAGGCGAGCATCCCGGAGCTGCCCAACGATAAGCTGCTCCGCCTGATGAAACAGTATAAACTGCCTTACTTTGACGCTAATTTGATGGCGGAAAACCCCGATAAGGCGGATTACTTTGAGGCGGTGGCGGCGCTGGGCAAGTGCCAGCCGAAGAATATCAGTAACTGGCTGCTGGGCGATATTACTCGCATTATCAATGAAAAAAACCTCATCCTTGCCGATACCAAGCTTTCCGCTGAGAAGCTGGCGGATATGCTGGCGATGATTGAAACGGGAGAGATCTCCACCACCGCTGGCAAGACGGTGCTGGAGGAAATCATCTTCAGCGATAAGACCGCGGCAGATGTGGTAGAGGAAAATGGTCTGCGCCAAATGAACGATACCGGTGCGCTGAAACAGGTCGTTAGTGATATTCTGGCAGCCAACCCCAAGGTGGTAGAGGACTACCGCGGCGGTAAGACCAATGCGCTGGGCTTCCTGGTAGGTCAGTGTATGAGAGCTTCCAAGGGCAAGGGCAACCCCAATATCCTGCGTGAGATGTTGGAAAAGGCGCTGAACAGTTAAAAAAACTTTACGGATACAAAAAGACGGACTGCAAGGTGAGCAGCCCGTCTTTTTTATCATCGGGAAGAGTTTAGGAGGAAGTCTTTTGCGCTTTGGCCATTTTGGGGATATCGCCGACGCCATCCAGTACAATGCTGGGGCGGTAGGCATAGGTGTTTAGTGTTTCTCGGGTGGAAACACCGGAAAGCACCAGTACTGTGGACATGCCGCTTTCCAGACCAGAGATCACATCGGTATCCATGCGGTCGCCGACCATGACTGCTTCGGCGTGATGTCTGCACATCCGGGATACTCATCCACAGCAGATTTTCAGACCATGTTCCTTTATCTGAACGTCCTACCGAAACCGGAATCCAACTGTTCTTTGCGGAAATCGGAACCTGGATCGTAAACTGGCAGGTACTTCCGGTATTCGTACCCTGAACATAATTGCTCTTATCCTCGTCTGTCGCTGCACCGAGATACAGACGGTCAAACACAGTCTTTGTACCGGTACTAAAGGAAATCTCGATCTTATCCCCTTTTACGGTACACGTTGCATCTGTGATCGGGAACATTCCATAAGAAGTTCCATCATTTTTCAGAACTTCAACCCCTGTGATCTCTTTCGTCGGTGTTACAAGTGTCTCTTTTGCAGTTGTCTCATCGGCCTGCTTTGCAGTTTCTTCCGAAGATTTCTCTTCTGCATCCTTTTTCTCCGCATCAGCTTTGTCAGACGGATCATCTGATTTTTCATTCATTTTTTCAGAATCTTTTCCTTCTCCCGTCTCATCAGAAGTATTCTGATCTTCTCCCGAATTTTCACCGGTACTGCCGGAATCCTGTGACGGTGTATTCTGATCCTGTGAACCTGTATTTTCTGAACCTGCATTCTCAGAACCATTTTCTTTTGATCCGTTTCCGGTATGATCTGCATCAGCGGACTGCGATCCATCGGATGTATTGGTTCCACCAGAGGTATCTGTTCCACCGGAAGTATCTGTTCCACCGGAAGTATCTGTTCCTTCCTGAATGCCTGCTCCGTCTGCCAAATTTTCTCCTGCATTCACCGCTCCTGCCGCCTGTGCGGTCTCCGCATTTTCTGCGTATGCCTTCGTATAAGACATCGGTGAAACTGCCATAGAAAACGCAAGCAACATGGCAAGATATTTAACCTTTTTGTTCTTCATTTTTCCTCCTGTCTTGAATAATACGGGAAATAAGCTGAACTTATCTAAAAGTAAGTAAGAAACGTCAGAAAGACAATGAAAATAAACCGGTTTCTTTGAGCTGTCTGAGTCAGGAAAGAATTTCTTTTAAGAAAAGCTCCCGGATCCATTACTTTTCGGTACAATCAATTACTCGTGATCTGGAATGTACATTCCCCGCACCAGCGACCGGCAGGTTTCCTGACTTACAAATCTTATGCCCGAACGCCTTCCCGGTCTCCCAGTGGCTGCGTCTTCACGCCTGCCGGTCACATTTGCTTACAGTGACGAGTTCGTGCAGGAATTGCACCTGCTTCCCTTTTACCTGTTGCTATATCTTCCTATATAGAACAGCACCGAACGCTTTATTTACTTTGTTCTTCGCTACTATAGCATGATGCCATAGGAAAGTCAACGTTACGCCTTGACCGCCCAACGCATCTTCGTCGATCTTGCACGCCCATTCTTTGCACATTCCTGTGCGGACGGGCGGATCACATCCTCCGCATAATCAGAATAGATGCCTGCTTTATAACCTGCTTTTAATGCTTTCTTTACCAGCTTGTCCTCACCGGAATGAAACGTCAGGATTGCAACTCTTCCGCCCGGACGCAGTGCATCCGGTAATTTCTCCATAAACTCATACAAAACTTCAAACTCATTATTCACATCGATTCGCAGAGCCTGAAATGTTCTCTGACAGGTTTTCTTTACGATATCCTTTTTCTCTTGATTGTCTGGAAGAAAAGAAAGTGTCTTCTCGATCACGTTCCTGAGCTTTGTCGTTGTATCAATCCGGTTTCCTCTGCGAATCTCATCCGTGATCGCTTTTGCCAGTTCTTCACAATATGGTTCATCAGAATTTTCATATAACATTCCCGCAAGTTCTTCTCTTGAGATGGTATCCAGACGCTCTGCTGCACTGATTCCCTTTTCCTGATTCAGCCGCAAATCCAGAGGCCCATCGGCTTTAAATGAAAATCCTCTTTTGGGATTGTCAATCTGCATGGACGATACGCCAAGATCTGCCAAAATAAAATCGAATCCACCCACTTTCTCTGCAATTTCATCAATCGTGCAGAAATTCTGAAGGCAGACCGTCAGGATTTCCTCTCCGAATCCCTGCTCTTCCAGTCGTTTCTTCGTCTTTGCCGATTCCTCCGGGTCTACATCTGTAGCATAGATATGCCCCTGTCCTTTCAAACATTCCAGCATGGCTTTTGTATGCCCGCCATATCCTAATGTTGCATCAAATCCGGTCTGTCCCGGCTGAATATCCAGGAAATCCAGTATTTCCTTTACCATAATTGAAATATGCATCCCGGCAGGAGTATTTCCCTTACGTATCACATGCTCCACGGTCTCCTGATATTTTTCCGGCTGAAGCTCTTTGTATTTTTCCTCGAATTTCTTCGGATATTTTCCTTTATACCGCACACGCCTTTTGTGCGGTGTCTGCTGCTCCTGACTCATATTCTTTTATTTCCTTTCCTAAAATACACTCTGACTGAATTTTTCATTTTTATATATGATGTCGGGGTCAAAAGCCCCCGACTTTGATGCCCACGGATTGCTCCGTGCTACTCACTCTCACAATCCTATCAAATATTTTGGCACATTCCAATGTCATCCGATGTGGAACTATGCTGCTTTCAGTCTTACCATTTCGTACACAGTCAACCATTTCTTTGATTTCATACACAAACCCATTTTCCGTCACCTGATCGGAATATTGCTCTATCAGCTTTCCCTGCCCATCGTACAAAACGATCTGATCTGCATAATGCGGATGTCGGATCATTATTTTTCCTTCTGATCCTGTCAGTTCCAGTCTTTCATCTACATTTGCCAGATACGTGGCAGTCATAAACGAAAGATGCTCCTCATACCGAAGTATAACATGTTCCGTCACATCCACCTGATCTTCATTGTAGATTACCTGAATCTGTTCTTCCTTCCAGTCTTCACCACAAAAATACATCGTCAGTGCCAACGCATAAATTAACAGATCCAATGCCGCCCCTCCACCGGCTTCTTTGTTAAAATAGCGATTTTCTTTATTCTTCGGAGCTGTAAATCCGATTTCAACATTACTGACTGCAAGTTTACCGATACGCCCTTCCCGCAACCATTCTCTGGCTTTTCTATTTGCAGGAAGAAAAAGACTCCATACTCCCTCCATAACAAAAATTTTCTTTTCTTCTGCCAGCTTGAAAATTCTTTCTGCCTCCTCCGAACTTCCTGTCAATGCCTTTTCACACAAAACCGGAATCCCGTATCTGATACATAATTCTGTCAACTGCACATGCATTCCGGTAACCACACCAATATAGACCCCATCCAGCTTTTCTTTCTGAAGCATTTCTTCATAATTTCCATAATAGGTATGTATTTCATATTTCTCTGCAAACTCTCTGGCTCTTTCTTCTGATCTCGCTGCTACAGCAGTCACACAGACCTCTTCTGTCTTCTCTGCTGCATCGCAAAATTTATTTGAAATATTTCCGGCACCCATAACGCCAAAACGAAAAGTTTCTTTCTTTTCCATCCCTTTTCTCTCCTTTACAAGTTATAATCTTGTCATGGCAATCGTTCCTGCAGTCAGAAGTACCAGCCCGGACTTTCTAAACATTTCTTAAATTTTTTGCTTTTTACCTAAGAGGATCGGCATCACCGTCAGAAGCATTGTTCCAAAGCTTGCGATCCCACCAATATAATTGCTGACCGGCTCTGCAACAAAGACTCCCTCAACTCCCATAAAATATGGGAGTAATATCGTCAATGGCACAACGATCACAACTTTTCTCAACAGACTGAAAAAAATTGCCTGCTTCGGGAATCCCAGTCCCACGAATGTCGCCTGTCCGCAGAACATAAATCCCATCATAAAAAATCCTGCAAAAAAGAGTTTCAGTGCCGGTGCTGCAATCTTAGCCAGTGCTTTGTCAGACGTAAAAAATCCCACCAGGAAAGACGGGAAGAAATGAACCGTCAGCCATGCCAGCACCATATAGCTCAGAATCATACCGCACGTAACAAAAATTCCTTTCCTGACCCTCTCATATTCCTTTGCTCCGAAATTATAGCCAAGCACCGGTTTCGCACCTTCCGCCACACCGTTTGCCGCAAGATTGAAAATTTCACGCACAGAATTTAAAATCGTCATCGCACCGACATACAGATCTCCACCCCAGCGTGCCAGCGTTGCATTGCAGGCGATCTGACTCAGACTGTTCGTAACGCACATAATAAAGCCTGACAGTCCCAGACCCAGGATGGAAAGAATCATTTTTCTGTCTTTTAGCTTCATATACTTTCTCTGCAACGGGTACTGCACCTTTTTCCCAGTCAGAAACCACAGAACCCACATACATCCTGCCATCTGACTGAGAACCGTTGCGATCGCTGCTCCCCGTACTCCCAGTTTCCACACAAAAATAAAAAGCGGGTCAAGAAAGAGATTCAGAACAGCCCCGATACAGACTGTCATCATTCCCATTGTCCCGAACCCCTGTGCATTAATGAACAGATTCATCCCTGAACTGATCATGATAAAAAGTGTCCCCAGCAGATAAATCTGTAAATAGGATGCTGCCACAGGATAAGTTGCATCCGATGCTCCCAGAAGATACAGAATCGGCTTCATAAAAATATAAAAGACACCCATCAATACAACTCCGGTTAAAATAAGAAGTACAAAGCTTACATTCTCAAGCTTTAATGCCTTTTCCTCCTCTCCTGCACCTCTTGCGATAGACATCAGTGGTGCTCCACCGCCTGAATAAAGCTGCGTAAATGCACTCACGATCGATATAATCGGAAATACCAGCCCCACACCGGTCAGAGCCTGATCTGCTCCCTGACCGATATGTCCTAAATAGACCCGATCTACCAGATTGTATAAAAGCTGCACCGCCTGTGCAATCGTGACCGGAACTGCCATGGACAAAATATTCCGGATCATTGATCCTTTTGAAAAATCATGCTCAACATTCTTTTTATTATTCATCGCTTTCATACTGACTATTATAGTCTTCTTTTCATAAAACACCAGTACCAACTCATTTATCTTCTTTTTTACTTTAACGTGCTTTCTCCAACATTTTATAAAGAATCAGCCCGATTCTCACATTCAACATTTCATTTGGATTCTTAAAATCCATTCCTGTCATTTTTCCAATCTTGTCAATTCTGTACGTTGCAGTTTTATAATGAATAAATAATGCCTGTGCAGTCTTATTCAGACTTTGATTATTATCAAGGTAAGTTTGCAGCGTCAGAATCAGATCTTTCCGCTGCGGTTTATTGTAACTGTATAACCGTTGCAAGGATTCCGGGATATAATCCATTAGTGTGTTCAGATCATCAATATCTCCAAGGAGTTTAAAAAATCCAAGATCTGAGTACAGTGTAACTGTCTGATTTTCATTTCCAGAAATAACTTTCGCAATATCCCGATAGGAGATCGCTCTTTTTGCCTCATAATAAGAATCTTTCAGATTATAGATCCCTTTGACCATCTTTCCGATTCCGACCTGGATCTTCTCTGTCTTATGGCGGTAACGGATCGCATTCTGCAATGCCGCACACATCTCTTCCATTTTATTCAGATATACCTCGCGCTTCTGCTTTTCATCCACTCTTTGAATCATCACGATCTGATCTATATTCCGGTATACATGCTGTCCCGGGCAAAGTGTCATGATCTCCCCTTCAATAATTCCGGTTTCCCGCAACTGTTCACTTGTATACATATCTCCCCGTTCTTTTTGGAAAGTATAAAATGTCACAACCCGGTAATATTCCTCAGAATGGATCTCCAGCAGATTTGCTGCTTCTTCCATTTCTTCTTTTCCAAGCATCCCGCTCAGTACATTATGCACAATATCTCTGTGATATTTCTTTTCAATCTCATTTTGCACAAATTCTGTAACAAAACCATACTGCAGTGTAATAATCGCATTCTCGATCGCCATGCAATCCATTGCTGACAACTTTCTATTTTTCTCTGTCACCACCAGATAAGCTTCCACCTCTTCCATAACACTGATCTTGATTACGTACTGGATTTCTCCTGTCCCCTTTTTCCGTTGCCGCATATAAGAAAATTTCGTAATGACAGATGGAATATACTCTTCAAGATCTTCCCGTAATTCCAGACGCGAATGATCCCCTCCACTGGTCACATAGCAGTTGAGATTACTGTAATAAAGTGTAACTGGATTATCCACCATGTCACTGAGAAGTTCCAAAATATCCTGCGTCTTACTGGATGTGATATCTCTTCCAAAAGAAAGTGTATTGAAATTATCCTGCGTCAGTTTAAAATACCTAAGCCGTGCAACATCTTTTGTAAAAATCCGGTTCATGACAAAACTGATCATTACCCAAAAGCTGATTTTTTTTGGCATTTCAATCAATGGAATCTTTTTACTTTCGCAATACGTTTTCAGTAATTTGATTTTCTTCTCTTTTTCGCTGATCTGTTCCCGTTCTTTCAAAAGGATTCCACTGATATGCTTCTCCTCAAAAGCGATCAGATACTGATAAAATTCCTCCGCACTGCAATCTCTGTATACATACAGGCTGGTCAGGAGCAGTTCCCCTCCCGTCAGATATCTTGCCATTTCCGGTACTTCTATAATGCGGATGCCTTCAATTTTTCGTTTACAGGACTCTTTACCCTCAATCACATTTAACTGCTTCCATTGTTCCTCTGCCAGCAATTTTTCAATCGTATATTCCATTTATTCACCTTTCAGTTTTCTTATTTTTCTGCGACAAACTGAGCCGATTGACAAAATGATCATAATAAGACTGATCCATTGAGATGTTGAAATTCCCATCATACTTCCTCTGACCGCATCATATCGCAAATTTTCAAGTACAAATCTTATCATACCATATGTCAGCAAATAAGTTTCTATTGTATAATACCACTTCTTTTTAATGTGTCTTTTTATTGATATATCTTGCCTTATATTTTGAATAAACGATCGTCTGGTCTTTATACAGACTGTAATATCCTGACAGGGCATAACTGATCGAAATGGCGATCAGATAATACGCTGCCCCTGAAAATCCAAATAATTCAAATGAGATCAGCATGGATGCGATCGGACAGTTCGTCACTCCGCAGAATAATGCCACCATGCTTGCCGCTGCTGCAACTTCCGGAGAAAAACCAAGCAGTCCACCTGCCACACAACCGAATGTGGCTCCCACTGAAAATGCCGGAACGATCTCCCCACCACGATAACCTGCCCGCATCGTGATCGCTGTCAGGATCATTTTCCACAAAAAGTCCAACGGTCTTGCTTTTCCCTGTTCCACTGCCCTTGCGATCAGCTCATTACCTGCTCCCATATAATCTCCTGTTCCAAGAAGCATTGTGATCCCGATCACCAGACATCCTGCCACACAGACACGAAGATACGGGTTCTTCAAATATTTTCCATAAATCCCGGATACTGCCTTTAATGCCACGCAGAATAAAATGCTCAGCAATCCACAACCGGCTGCGATCACTGCCATCTTCAAGCCGCTCTCAACACTTAATTGTGGAATCCTTGCAACCGGAAATGTCTCCGGGTTCAGACCAACTCCTGTCGCAAACTCTGCGGCAATGATCGATGCGATCACACACGGCAGTAATGCTGCATAATACATCACCCCCACGCTGACAACTTCCATCGCAAAGACTGCCGCTGCCATCGGTGTTCCGAAAACTGCGGAGAAAGCAGCACTCATACCGCACATGACCATGACATGACGGTCTTCTTCATCGAGGTGAAACCAGCTTCCAAGCTGATTGCCGATGCTTCCGCCGAGCTGAATTGCAGCACCTTCACGACCGGCAGATCCACCGGCAAAGTGAGTCAGGATCGTAGAAACGAAAATCAGCGGAGCAGAACGAAAAGGCACATCATCCTGAGAACGGATCGTTGATAAAACCTGATTGGTTCCGCCATCTTCCTGACCGAATTTCTGATACAGAAAAACAATGATCAGACCGGAAACAGGAAGCAAGAAGAATACCCAGAAATGCTCTGTACGATAGTTGGTTACGAATTTCAGTACTCTGGCAAAAAGGCTGCTGATGAAGCCTACGCTCAGTCCGGTCAGTACTGCCAGAACCAGCCATTTGATAAGACTGGTCATATCATATCGAATGTGATCGATATAATAGTGCAGGTTATGGATTTCTTCTGGTTTTTTTTTATCCTGTGTGTTGTTCATAGCTTCCTTTTATTCCTGTGTAATTCCGGTTACTTCGTATCCGGCATCTTTGATCGTCTGACGGATCTTGTCCTCATCAACCTTTTCCGGTGCTGTGAAAACGGTTGTGTTATTTTCGTGAGAAGATACAACGTCTTCAACGCCGAATGCTTTCTTAATAGCTTCGTTTACATGTGCTTCGCAATGTCCGCACATCATTCCCTCAACATTAACTGTAACTTTTACCATAGTTTTTTGCTCCTTTTCTTTTTTATTATAATCATTTTTTACTTCAATGGAAGTAGCTTGTTTAATTTTTTTGTCCTTTTTTGTGTCGTGGATCTTAAACAGGTTCAGACGAAGGGCATTGGTGACAACGCAGAAGCTGGAAAGACTCATTGCGGCGGCACCGAACATCGGATTCAATGTCCATCCGAAAATCGGGATCCATACACCGGCGGCCAGTGGAATGCCGATCACATTGTAGAAAAATGCCCAGAAAAGATTTTCGTGGATATTTTTCAGGGTTGCACGGCTGAGACGTACTGCAGCAGGAACATCGCTTAAACGACTCTTCATCAGAACGACATCAGCGGCATCGATCGCGATATCAGTTCCGGCACCGATCGCGATTCCGATATCTGCGCGGGTAAGTGCAGGGGCATCGTTGATTCCGTCACCGACCATGGCTACTTTGCCCTGTTCCCTGAGTGAACGGATCACACTTTCTTTGCCATCCGGGAGAACACCTGCGATGACATCATCAACACCGGCCTGTGCACCGATCGCTCTTGCAGTGCGTTCATTATCACCGGTCAGCATGACAACACGGATTCCCATATTCTGGAGTTCTTTGACCGCCTGTGGGCTGTCTTCTTTGATAACATCGGCAACAGCGATAATGCCGACCAGTTTACCATTCCGGGCAAAAAGCAGGGGCGTTTTTCCTTCTTCTGCAAGTTTTTCTGCCTTCTGGGAAAGGGTGGCAGGAACGTTTACCTGGCTGCTGATGAATTTCATGCTTCCACCGATCAGAGTTTCCTGTTCGAGCACTGCAGAGAGTCCGTTTCCGGGAAGGGCATGGAAATCAGTAACCTCCGGCGCTGTAAGATGTTGTTCTTCAGCATGTTTGAGAATCGCTTTTGCGAGCGGATGTTCACTTTTTTTCTCCAGGGCAAATGCCATGGTGAGGAGTTCCTGTTCGGAGATCCCGTCTGCAGGGAGCAGATCAGTAACTTCCGGCTGGCCGCTGGTGATCGTACCGGTCTTGTCCAGGGCAACGATCTGAACCTTGCCGGCCTCTTCAAGAGAAACGGCAGTTTTGAACAGGATACCATTTCTGGCTCCCATTCCGTTGCCGACCATGATCGCTACCGGAGTGGCAAGTCCGAGAGCACATGGACAACTGATAACGAGAACGGAGATACCGCGGGCAAGAGCATAGCCAAATTCATGTCCGGTCAGAAGCCAGATGATCGTGGTAACGATTGCAATCGTAATAACTGCCGGAACAAAAATACCGGAAACACGGTCTGCGATCTTGGCGATCGGAGCTTTGGTAGCGGCAGCATCACTTACCATTTTGATGATCTGGGAGAGAGTGGTGTCTTCGCCGACACGGGTTGCTTCGCATTTGATAAATCCGGACTGGTTGACGGTTGCGGCGGAAACAAGATCTCCGGCTGCTTTGTCAACAGGGATGCTTTCGCCGGTAAGGGCAGATTCATTGACGGCGCTGGTTCCTTCAATGATCACACCATCGACCGGGATATTTTCACCAGGACGTACGACAAAGATATCACCCTTGTGAACCTGTTCGATCGGAACGGTTACTTCCTGATCGCTTCTAAGAACAATGGCGGTTTTCGGGGCAAGTTTCATGAGGCTCTTAAGAGCATCGGTCGTTTTTCCCTTGGAACGTGCTTCGAGCATTTTTCCAACAGTGATCAGCGTCAGGATCATTGCGGCAGACTCGAAATAAAATTCCATCATGTAGTTCATAACGGCAGCGGAATCACCGTCTACCTGTGCTCTTGTCATGGCAAAAAGTGCGTAGACACTCCATATAAATGAGGCCATGGAGCCGAGTGCAACCAGTGTGTCCATGTTGGGGGCACGGTGCCACAGACTCTTAAATCCGCTAATGAAGAATTTCTGGTTGATGACCATGACGATTCCGGCAAGCAGAAGCTGGACAAGTCCCATGGCAACGTGGTTATCGTTAAAAAATGCCGGGAGTGGCCAGCCCCACATCATGTGTCCCATGGAGAAGTACATCAGAACGAGTAAAAATCCGATGGAAGCGATCAGGCGGCGTTTGAGAACCGGTGTCTCGTGATCTTCCAGGGCTTTCTCGGCTTCAGACATGGAAACCTGTTCTTTATTTGCACCCTTGAGTGATGCGCCGTAACCTGCCTGCTCTACGGCAGTGATGATGTCATGAGAGGATGCGGTTCCTTCAACTCCCATAGAATTTGTCAGAAGGCTGACCGAGCAGGATGTAACTCCCGGCACTTTGGATACGGCCTTCTCCACACGGGAACTGCAGGCAGCGCAGCTCATCCCGGTGACGTTGTATTGTTCCATTGTATTACCTCCTATTTCATTAGCTTCTGCAGAGTTGCAACCAGCTCATCGATGGTTTCATCTTTACCTTCGCGGATATCACGAGCCACACAGGTACGGATATGATTCGCGAGAAGTTCTTTGTTAAAAGAATTGACGGCGGCATTAACGGCGGCTGACTGAATGAGGATATCGTTGCAGTAAGCATCGTTTTCCAACATTCCTATGATTCCCCGGATCTGCCCTTCGATACGTTTTAGACGGTTGATGAGTTTTTTGCGGTCAGCTTCTGAACGGTCGGTGTGCCTGGTACAGCAGCAGGCAGGAGCGGATGGGGTGGCATTATCATTGCTGCAACAAGATTTTTCCTGAGTAGCTGCTTGTTCCTTTATAATTTCTTCTGTCTTTGTAGAGGAACTGGCATTAAAGTTATTATGATCCATAAGCAAACTTCCTTTCGTTCGAGATTTATTATATCAGATGTGAGATGACTCCCACCTCGCAGCAAGAATGCCGATGGCATTCCTGAATCGTATACCCTACAGGGGTATATTCACTATACTTGTAATATATACCCCATGAGGGTATGTGTCAAGGGAAAATATAAAAAAAGAGGGATATCAGGGAATTATACCCCCGTCTCCCTTAATTAAAGATATTGTTGGGTAAAAAAGAAAGGTCAGTCGATT
>OLOH01001652.1_pt1 | contig 12331 bp, 11 predicted proteins | sample 1673221 | NCBI WGS metagenome assembly OLOH01 (sample SAMEA3136767, study PRJEB25190) | human gut metagenome
TCTACAAAAAATGCTGTGGACAAATCGGGGGATAACTGTGGGGAGATGTTGGAAAACCGGGGGATAACCAGCGGAAAAGTTCGACAGAATGGTTGCGAAAAAATAAAATTGGATGGAAATATAAACTTTATGGCGCGGGCGTGTCATCTTTTGGGCACGGTCAGCATATTTGTGGCCGAAGTCGGGAGAGGGGGACGGCCATGCGGGGGAGAGCGGTTAAATGGGCGTGGCTCACGGCCAGCGCGCTGTGTACGGCGCTGCTGTTTGCCTGCGCCGGGGAAAACGCTGTGCAGACCTTTCGGGCGCAGCAGCGGACGGAAGAAGCTGCGGGCGTTGAGGAAAGCAGGCAGCTTTCCGGTTATGTGATTGCGCTGGATGCGGGGCACGGCGGCTATGACGGCGGCGCGGTCGGGCGGGTGAGCGGCACGCCGGAGAAGGGGCTGAACCTCGACGTTGCGCGGCGGCTGGCGGCGATTTTGGAGGAACAGGGCGCGCAGATTGTTATGACGCGGACGGACGACTACGCCCTGTGCGACGAGCATCCGCCGATTCGCAAAAAGTTACAAGATATGCAGCGCCGCGCGGCGATCATCGAGCAGAGCGGCGCGCAGATGGTGCTTTCCATCCATATGAACGAATACGCCGGCCGGAGCCAGAGCGGGCCGCAGGTGTTTTATCGCGAGGGCTGCCCGGCGGGGCGGCTTCTGGCCGGGGCGATTCAGGAGGCGATGAACGAAACGCTCGCCCCCAAAAAGAAGCGTTCCGCGCTCGGCGGAGATTACTATATCCTGACGCTGGGCAGGCCGAGCGTGCTGGTGGAATGCGGGTTTTTATCCAACGCCGGCGAGGAGGCGCTTCTGCTGACGGCGGATTACCGCCAGCGGGTCGCACAGGCGATTGCGCGGGGCATATGGGCATGGGCGAATCTGCCGGAGGAAAAGCCGGAGGCGCTCCCGGCGGTGGAGCGCGGCAGCGAGGCGGAAGCGGAGACATGAATGTCAAACGACTTGTCAACCTTCAAGGTGAAATGTATTCAAGTATTGACGAGGCAGCGGCCTTTTTTGATGAAATATGGCTTGACAGCCTGTGGACGGCGTGATAAGATATGGACACATATTTCGGCGATGACGAGGAAGAATCCGCGTGGAAACGCTAAGCGAGGGAGCGGCGGTGCGAGGCTCCTGCGGGGGCGCGCGGGCTGGTCGCCTCAGAGCCGCAGGCTGAAAGCCGCTTGGGCTGCGTAGGTCTGCCGGTTTTCCACCGTTATAGGGAAACGAGCATGATGGTTGTGCTCAATGAGCGTGCGCAGGCACGGAATTTAGGTGGTACCGCGAAAGCAGCCTTTCGCCCTAAAGCGGGGCGAGAGGCTGCTTTTTTAACGATCAGGAGGAGTGAACGATTCAGATGAAACTCAACGGAGCGGCGATTCTGATTGAATGTTTGATTGAGCAGGGCGTTGGAACCGTGTTCGGCTTCCCCGGCGGCGCGGTTTTGCCGATTTACGACGAGCTGTACAAGCGGCAGGATCGGATTCGGCATGTACTGACCGCCCACGAGCAGCACGCCGGTCATGCGGCGGACGGCTACGCGCGCGCCAGCGGCAAGACGGGCGTGTGCATCGCCACCAGCGGCCCCGGCGCGACGAACCTGGTCACGCCGATTGCGACGGCGTACATGGATTCTACGCCGATCGTCTTCATCACCGGCAACGTGCCGCAGAGCCTGATGGGCACGGATTCCTTTCAGGAGGCGGATATCTCCGGCATGACGATGCCCGTCACCAAGCACAACTATCTGGTGACGCGGGTGGAGAAGCTGGCCGATATCGTCCGCGAGGCGTTCTTCATCGCTTCGAGCGGCCGCCCCGGCCCGGTGCTGATCGACATCCCGAAGGATGTGCAGATCGCCGAGACGGAGTACGAGCCGGCCGCCGGTGAGGCGCTGATTCCCAAGCTCTCCATGAAGCACCCGACGGTGCAGCTTCGTCTGGAGGGCGAGGCGCTGGAGCGCTACAAGGTGAAGGCCGCGCCCCGGCTGGAGCAGGCGGCCCGGCTGATTGCCGAGGCGCAGAAGCCGCTGATCTACTGCGGCGGCGGCGTGATTCTCTCCGGCGCGGAGCGGGAGCTGGCGGCCTTCGCCGATCTGGTGGATGCGCCGGTGGTCTCCACGCTGATGGGGCTGGGCGCCGTTCCGGCGGACAACCCGCGCATGCTGGGCATGCTGGGCATGCACGGCACGCATGCGGCGAATATCGCCATGCAGCGCTGCGATTTGCTGATCGCCGTCGGCGTTCGCTTTTCGGATCGCGCGCTGGGCAACGCGGAGACGTTCGCGGCGCAGGCCAAGGTGCTGCATATCGACATCGACCGCGCGGAGATCAACAAAAACGTTTCCACCACGCTGCATATCACCGGCGACGCGCGCGTGGTGCTCGAGCTGCTGCTTTCGCGCGTGGCGCAGAAGGCCAACGGGCAATGGATGCAGCAGGCGCGGAGCATGATGGAGGAATACCTGAGCGACGAGCTGTTCGAGCCGCGCAAGATCCTCCGCCAGATGGCCGCAATCGCCCCGGAAATCACCGTGGCGACGGACGTTGGCCAGCACCAGATGTGGACGGCGCAGCATTTCCCGTTCCTGCATCCGCGCCAGTTGATTACCAGCGGCGGTCTGGGCACGATGGGCTTCGGTCTCGGCGCGGCGATGGGCGCGGCGGCGAGCGACCCGGCGGGCAGGCCGGTGGCGCTGGTCACGGGCGACGGCTCGTTCCGCATGAATCTGACCGAGCTTTCCACCATCGGGTATTACGGCATTCCGGTGATCGTCGTCATCTTCAACAACGGCACGCTGGGCATGGTGCGCCAGTGGCAGACGCTGTTCTTCGGCCACCGCTACAGCCAGACGACGCTCGACCGCGGGCCGGATTTTATGAAGCTGGCGGCGGCCTACGGGCTCTCCGGCGCGCGGGTGAACACGGTGGAGGCGTTCGCGGCGGCGTTCAAGGCGGCTGTCGAGAAGCGCGAGCCCTGCATCATCGAGTGCATGCTGGATATTGACGAGATGGTTGCGCCGATGGTCGCGCCCGGCTCGCCGATCGACTCGTTCTGCCTGAATTGACGGAGGTGACGGCTTATGGTGATGAACCCCGACAAACTGCGCCGCTACACCGTCGGCGTATTGGTTTCCAACGAACCGGGCGTGCTCTCCCGCGTGTCCGGCCTGTTCTCCCGGCGCGGCTTCAACATCGAGAGCCTCGCCGTCGGCCCGACGCAGGATCGCGAGGTCTCCCGCATCACGATCGTGGTGCTGGGCGACGACGCGCACATCGAGCAGCTGGTGCAGCAGCTCTACAAGCTGATCTGTGTGCAGAAGGTGCAGGTGCTCAGCAATAAAAACGACGTGGAGCGCCAGCTCCTGCTGGTCAAGGTCGCCGCAGGCGTGAAAGAACGCGAGGGGCTGATGCGGCTGGTGGATATCTTCAAGGCGAAGGTGCTGGACGTGACCAAATCCTCGATGATTCTGGAAATCACGGGTGACAACGACAAGATCACAGCGATGATGCGGCTGCTGGAGGATTACGGCATACTGGAGCTGGTTCGCACCGGCGTGGTCGCGCTCGAACGCGGCGACGAAGTGATGAGTTCAGATATATTTGACTAAACCAACGAAGCCAAACAACAAATCCAAAAAACAAACGGAAAAGACGGACAAGGAGGAAAAATACAATGGCACAGATGTTTTACGCGCAGGATTGCAACCTCGAATATCTGATGGGCAAAAAGATTGCCATCGTCGGCTACGGCTCGCAGGGACACGCGCACGCGCTCAACCTGCGCGATTCCGGCTGCGACGTGGTCGTCGCGCTGTATGAGGGCAGCAAGAGCTGGAAGAAGGCCGAGGCGGCCGGGCTGACCGTTATGACCACGGCCGAGGCCGCCAAGGTCGCCGATATGATCATGATCCTCATCAACGACGAGAAGCAGGCGGCGATGTACCACAAGGACATCGAGCCGTATCTGCGCCCCGGCATGATCCTTGCGTTTGCGCACGGCTTCAACATCCACTTCGGCTGCATCAAGCCGCCGAAGGACATCGACGTGGTGATGATCGCGCCCAAGGGCCCGGGTCACACCGTCCGCAGCCAGTATCTGGAGGGCAAGGGCGTGCCCGACCTCGTCGCCGTCTATCAGGACGCCTCCGGCAAGGCGCAGGATTACGCGCTGGCGTATGCGGCGGGCATCGGCGGCGCGCGCGCCGGCATCCTCAAGACGACCTTCCGCGAGGAGACCGAGACCGACCTGTTCGGCGAGCAGTGCGTCCTCTGCGGCGGCGTGACCGCGCTGATGAAGGCGGGCTTTGACACGCTGGTGGAGGCGGGCTATCAGCCGGAAAACGCCTATTTCGAGTGCATCCACGAGATGAAGCTCATCGTCGATCTCATCTTCGCGCACGGCTTTGCGGGCATGCGCTATTCCATCTCCAACACCGCCGAATACGGCGATTACGAGATCGGCCAGCGCCTGATCACCGAGGAGACCAAGAAGGAGATGAAGAAGGTGCTCACCGAGATTCAGGACGGCACCTTCGCCCGCAACTGGCTGCTCGAAAACCAGAGCGGCTGCGTCCACTTCCTCGCCAAGCGCCGCATTGAGGCGGGCAGCCAGCTTGAGGAGGTCGGCAAGGATCTGCGCGGCAAGATGAGCTGGGGCACGAAAGTGGAGGAGCTGTAAGATGGCAGTCAGTGATCGCGTGAAAAGCGGCCCGGAGAAGGCGCCGCATCGTTCCCTTTGGAAGGCGCTCGGCCTGACCGACGAGGAGCTGAAGCTCCCGCTGATCGGCGTGGTCAGCGCGAAGTCGGAGTGCGTGCCGGGGCACAACCACCTGAACAACATCGCGCAGGCCGTCAAGGACGGCATCCGTCTGGCGGGCGGCGTGCCGGTCGAATTCCCGGCCATCGGCGTGTGCGACGGCATCGCCATGGGGCATGTCGGCATGAAGTATTCCCTCGCCTCCCGCGAGCTGATCGCCGATAGCTGCGAGTCGATGGCGATTGCCCACGGCTTTGACGGCATGGTGTTCATCCCGAACTGCGACAAGATCGTGCCCGGCATGCTGATGGCGGCGCGCCGCCTCAACCTGCCCGCCATGGTCATTTCCGGCGGCCCGATGATGCCCGGCCGCATGCCCGGCGGCAGCAGCGACATGGATTTGAACTCCGTGTTCGAGGCGGTCGGCGCGTATAAGGCGGGCAAGATGGACGACGCACAGCTCAACGCGGTGGAATCCGCCGCCTGCCCGGGCTGCGGAAGCTGCTCCGGCATGTTCACCGCGAACTCCATGAACTGCATCACCGAGGTTATCGGCATGGCGCTGCCGGGGAACGGCACGATTGCCGCCGTGGACGCGGCGCGCATCCGTCTGGCCAAAAAGACCGGCATGCGGGTCGTCGAGCTGGTTCGGGAGGGGCTGACCCCGGAGAAGATTATGACCGAATCCGCGTTCCGCAACGCGCTCTGTCTGGATATGGCGCTGGGCTGCTCCACCAACACCGTGCTGCATCTGCCCGCCATCGCGCACGAGGCCGGGATCGACTTCGACCTCAACTGGGTCAACGAGGCGAGCGCCAAGGTGCCGAACCTGTGCCATCTCGCGCCGGCCGGCCATCACCACGTCATCGACCTGCATCTGGCGGGCGGCGTGATGGGCGTGCTCAGCGAGCTCAAGGGGCGCGGTCTGCTCGACGAAAACGCGCTGACCGTCTCCGGCATGACGCTGGGCGAGGAGATCAGCCTGAGCAAAAACTACAACCACGAGGTCATCCGCCCGTTCGACGAGCCGTATTCCCCGACCGGCGGCCTGATGATCCTGCGCGGCAACCTCGCGCCAGACGGCGCGGTCGTCAAGCGCAGCGCCGTCGCCAAGGAGATGCTCGTTCACGAAGGCCCTGCCCGCGTGTTCAACAGCGAGGACGAGGCCATCGCCGCCATCTACGCCGGTCAGATCAAGCCGGGCGACGTGGTGGTCATCCGCTACGAGGGCCCGAAGGGCGGCCCGGGCATGCGTGAAATGCTCAGCCCGACCAGCGCCATCTGCGGCATGGGGCTTGACAAGGAAGTGGCGCTCATCACCGACGGCCGCTTCTCCGGCGCAACCCGCGGCGCGGCCATCGGCCACGTTTCGCCCGAGGGCGCGAGCGGCGGCATGATCGGCCTCATCGAGGAGGGCGACGTCATCGCCATCGACATCCCGAGCGGCAAGCTCGAATTGAAGGTGGACGACGCGACGCTCGCCAAGCGCCGCGAGGCGTGGGTCTGCCCGCCGCCGAACGTCACCAAGGGCTATCTGGCGCGCTACGCGAAGCTGGTTTCCAGCGCGAACAAGGGTGCCGTCGTCGAATAAACCGTTTTTCAAACACAATAATCAGCAGATCGGGCCGCTTCGCTCGCCGGAAGGAGAGGAGGCGGCCTCTTTCTTTTCTGAAAAAAACATGGTAAAATAAAGCGCAATGGAAGGATCAACGGGAGGATGAAGCGTGTGACGATCGTAAAACTGGCGCTGCTTTTGGGCGGGTTGTTCGGCCCGTGCGCCGCGCTGCAAACGACGAAGGGCTGGCGGGCGGAAAAGGCGCTTCCGTTTTCGATGTGCGCACATTCGCTGCTGCTGTTTGCCTTCGGCATGTTTTTGCCGTTTTCGTGGTGCGTTTCGGGGCTGCTCGTGCTCGACGCGCTGGCGTGGCTGTACACGGTGAAAAGGAGCGGCTCGGTTTCCGGATTGCTGCGCGTGTTCAAAGACCCCGTTTGGTGGCTGACGGTGCTGATCGTGCCGGTTTTGTATTATGCCTGCTGTAACCGGCGGCTGATGTCCTACGACGAATACAGCCATTGGGGGCTGATGATTAAGAACATCGTCGCCTTTGACGCGCTGCCCAGACGCGGCGCGGGTGCGGCGTTCGTGCTCTACGATTATCCGCCGATGGGCGCGCTGTTTCCTGCGATGGTCTGTCGGATTTTCGGCTATCGTGACGGCATGGCCTATTTTGGGTATGAGCTGCTGCTGCTGACGCTGGCGGCGGGGCTTGTGCCGCCGGAGGCCACGACGGCACGAAAGACGGTGGCTTACGGGCTTGTGCTGCTCTGCCTGACGACGCTGTTCCCGTTCTCGGTGCTGCGGCTGTTTTCCGAGCCGATGATCGCGCTGCTCTTTGCGCTGTGCCTGCGTCCCGTGTTCCGCAGGGAAGCGGATGGGATGGAACGGCTTGCGGATTTATGCGCTGCGATGGCGCTGGCGCTGACGAAGAACGACGGAATTTTCTTTGTCGCGCTGGCGCTGGCGATTCGTCTGGCCGCCGGTGAAAGGAAGGAGAGGCGGGACTGCCTGAAGGATGGAACGGCGGCTGCTTTGGCGTATGTCGCCTATGCGCTCTACCGCGCGGCGAACGGCATCGCCTCAAATTATCAGCCGGAGACGGGCAGCCGACTGTCCGACTGGCTCTCCGGCCATCTGGCCAAGCCGTTTTCCGACGTTCCGGGGCTGTTTGTTTCAGTGTTTTTCAGCCGAAAATTTCCTCAGGCCGGCGTGTATTCGTGCTATGCGTTAGGGGTCAGCGCGGCGGTTCTCTTTGCGGCGCTGACGCTGATTTGTGCATGGATTGTGTTGCTCAGCGTGGACAGGAAAAAGACGGCGCGCCTTTTTGGCGCGCTGTATGCGGGGCAGGCGCTCTATCTGCTGATGCTGATGGCGACGTACATGTTCTTTTTTGCGGAGGATGAAGCGCAGTGGCTGGCGGAATTTGATCGCTATGTGTCCCTGCCCGCGTTGCTCATTGCGTTGACGGCATGCATGGCGCTGACGTGGAACGAAAGCCGAATGAGGACGAGAAGCGGCGCGGCGATGCTGGCGATGACGGCGGCGCTGATTCCACTCGACCACCCGGAATTGATGCGCGAGACGTTCATCACGCGCGAGGCGGTCGTCAAGACGCTGTGGGAAAACAGCGGAACAGATTCCGTGGTTGCGTTCCTGCGCGAGAACATGGAGCTTTCGACCATGCGGCGGCTGTATCTGATGGGCGACTGCCGGTATATCTTTCTCTATGAGCAGCTCATGCCGCAGGCCATGGCGGAAGAGCAGCGCGCGGACAGCATGGAAGCGATGCAGAAAAGGCTGGACGAGGGACGGTATGATTACGCCTTTGTCGGCAATTTGGAGCCGGACGGCTTTTTGGCGCAAGGCGGCTTGCAGGCCAATACGCTGTACGCCGTGGTTTACGACGAGGCCGGACGCGCGACGCTGGAGCGTGCGGCGAGCATGGAATGAGCGAACGGAGCGCCGACAGAACCCCGCCCGACGCGCTTTTGACGCTTGCCCTTTTTTCGGGTTCATGGTATACTATACCCTGAAAAAATGGCGGAGTGCGCCGTTTGTGAAACGATAAAGGAAGTGCCCTTTTGCAAGGCGAAGAAATCAGGGCGGCGCAGGCCGCGTTTTCCCTCCCGGACCCGAGGGAGTTGAACCCGCTCCAACTGGCTTACGTCGGCGACACGCTGCACGATCTGTACGTCCGCAGCCTGCTGGTTTCCAGAAAGATGAGCGTCGGGTCGATGCACAAACAGGCGGTGCGGATGGTCAGCGCGGCGGCGCAGGCGGCGATGCTGGCGGCGATTGAGAACGAGCTGACCGAGCAGGAGGCCGACGTCACGCGGCGCGGCCGCAACGCGCAGGCCAAGCACGCCGCGCCGAAGCACGCCGATCCGGCGGATTATGCGCACGCTACGGGGCTGGAGGCGCTCTGGGGCTATCTCTACGTGACCAACCAGACCCAACGGCTCGACGAGCTGATTACCCTTGCGATTGCACGCACGGAGGAAATATGGCACAGGCAAAACTCAAAGTAATTCTGCTGCGCGCCACGCCCGACCCGGATGAGCTTGTCGCGCTGGGCGCACGGCTTTGTTATGCCAGAGCGGATTTGGACGCTTTGCAGCAGAAGGTAGAGAGCGGCGACCAGCGCGGCTTTGTGGAGCGCGTGATGCAGCGCGGCCATCTCTCCGTGACCGAACACGCGAGCTTCACCTTCGCGGTGGAGGGCGTGAGCCGCGCGCTGCTGGCGCAGCTGACGCGGCACAGAATCGCGTCGTTCTCCGTGCAGAGCCAGCGCTATGTCTCCATGGCCGACGGCTTTGACTACGTGATTCCCCCGGCCATCGAGGCGCTGGGCGAGGACGAGCGGCAGGAATTCATCCGCCAGATGGAGACCATGCACACATGGTATTGCCACTGGCAGGAAAAGCTGGGCGGGGCGAAGGAGAGCGCGAACGAGGACGCGCGCTTCGTGCTGCCCAACGCCGCCGCGACACGCCTGGTGATGACGATGAACGCGCGGGAGCTGATGCACTTTTTCTCGCTGCGCTGCTGCAACCGCGCGCAATGGGAGATTCGCGAAATGGCGTGGCAGATGCTCGCCCTGTGCAAGCAGGCCGCGCCCGCGCTGTTTGAACACGCGGGACCCGCGTGCGTATCCGGCGAATGCCCGGAGGGCAAAAACACCTGCGGAAAAGCCGCCGAAGTGCGCGAAAAAGCAGGCAATTTATAAAAATTTGACCGAGACAGACCACCCGCCCGAATGAGAAAGGAAACCATTATGGCATACTACGATCAGTTTACGAAAAAGCCCCGCAGCCCGCGCGACGATTGGCGCGACGACGAGGAGACCCTGCGCCCGGAGCGCGACGGCGAGCAGAACCGCCGTCCGTATGGCGGCCGCCCGAACAACGGAGAGCGCCGCGCGTATGGCGAGCGTTCGAATAACGGAGAGCGCCGCCCGTATGGCGAGCGCCCGATGACGCCGCCCGCCCCGCAGGAGGAAGAGACGAGCAACCTGCTCGTCGGCCGCAACCCCATCCGCGAGGCGCTGAAGGCGGGGCGCGACATGGAGAAGCTGCTGGTCGCGAAGGGCGAGCTCATCGGCTCTGCCCGCGAAATCGTCGCGATGGCGCGCGAGCAGAAGGTCATCGTGCAGGAAGTGGACAGGGCGCATCTGGACGCGATGGCGCCCGGCCATCAGGGGCTGATCGCCGTCGTTTCCGCGTATGCGTATCAGACGGTGGACGACATGCTGGCGCTGGCCAAGGCGCGCGGCGAAGCGCCGTTCCTCGTCATCCTCGACGGCGTGACCGACCCGCATAACCTCGGCGCGATCATCCGCAGCGCGGAGTGCGCGGGCGCGCACGGCGTGATTATCCCGGAGCGCCGCGCGGTGGGGCTGACCCCGGCGGCCGTCAAGGCGAGCGCGGGCGCGGTGGAATATCTGCCGGTCGCGCGCGAGGTGAACCTGACCCGCACGATCGAGCGCCTCAAGAAAGAGGGAATCTGGATCTACGGCACGGCGATGAACGGCGAGGATTACCGCAAGGTCGATTTCTCCGGCCCGAAGGCGCTGGTCATCGGTTCGGAGGGCGAGGGCATGAGCCGACTGGTCGGCGAGAGCTGCGATAAGGTGGTCACCCTGCCGATGAAGGGCAAGATCGAATCCCTCAATGCGTCCGTGGCGGCGGGCATCCTGCTTTACGCCATGATGGACGCGAAGTGAGATGAAGCCCCTGCTGCTGGTGGACGGCTACAACGTCATCGGTGCGTGGAGCGTGCCGCGCGAGGAGCACCTGAGCATTGAGCAGGCCAGAGAGCGGCTCGTCCACCTGATTGCCGATTACGCGGGCTATTCCGGCGAAGAGGTGATCGTCGTTTTTGACGGCCACTATACCGACCGCCCCACGCGCTCGCGCACGATGATGCACGGCGTAGAGGTCGTCTTCACCAAGCACGCCGAAAGCGCGGACAACTACATTGAGGCGGCCTGCGACGCCGCGCCGAAATGGCGGCGGGTTCGCGTGGCGACCAGCGACGCGGTCGAACAGACGGTGACGCTCGGGCGCGGCGCGGAGCGCATCTCCTCAAGGGAGTTTTTGATCGAAATTACGCAGACCCGACAGACCGGACGGGTGCGCATGCGGGAGGAAAAGGTCTCCCGCGGCGACATCTTTTCCCGGCTGCCGCCCCATCAGCGCGAAATCTTTGAGCGGATGCGCCGGGGCGAGGAATGAGCAGGGAGGAAGCCATGCACCACGACTTTGACGGCATGACCGATGAGGAAATCGCCCTGCTTGCGCAGCAGGGAGACGCGGACGCATCGGAATATCTGCTTAACAAGTACAAGAACTTCGTCCGATCCAAGGCGCGATCCTACTTTCTGGTCGGCGCGGATCACGAGGACATCGTGCAGGAGGGCATGATCGGCCTGTTCAAGGCGTTCCGCGATTTCAGGCCGGATAAGCTCGCCTCCTTCCATGCCTTTGCCGAAATCTGCGTTACCCGCCAGATCATCACCGCCATCAAGACTGCGACGAGACAAAAGCACATCCCGCTCAATTCCTACGTGTCGCTCAACAAGCCGATTTACGAGGAGGAGAGCGACCGAACGCTGATGGACGTCATCACCGAAGGGCGCAGCGCCGACCCGGAGGAGCTGCTCATCGGCCGGGAAAGCTACGTGAGCATCGAAAGCCGCATCGACGAGGCGCTTTCGCCTCTGGAGCGCCGGGTTTTGGCGGCGTATCTGGACGGAAAGAGCTATCAGGAGATCGCGCAGATGCTCGACCGCCACGTCAAGAGCATCGACAACGCGCTCCAGCGGGTCAAACACAAGCTCGAAAAGCTGATGGCCGAGCGCGGAAACTGACGCGCATACGGGCTGAAAACCGGGACGTTCCTTCTTTCAAACGGGAAAAACGGCTGACCCTGCAAAACTCGAGAGGTTTTTGCAGGGAAAAATGCGCCGAGATATTGACATTTTCTCCGGATTTGGATAGAATATGGATGAGTAAACCGGTTGACAGCCATTTGCAGGTGTAGTTTAATGGCAGAACTTCAGCTTCCCAAGCTGACCGCGTGGGTTCGATTCCCATCACCTGCTCCAACGCGACCACCGACAATTCGGCGGGCCGCATTAAACTGTCAGCCGAAATTATCGAGGAGGTTATTCCAATGGCGAAGCAAAAGTTTGAGCGCACCAAGCCGCACGTCAACATTGGCACCATCGGCCACGTTGACCACGGCAAAACGACCCTGACCGCTGCCATCACGATGGTGCTGTCCACCTTCGGCGAGGCGCAGGCTATGCGTTACGACGAAATCGACAAGGCGCCGGAAGAGAAGGCCCGCGGCATCACGATCAACACCGCGCACGTTGAGTATGAGACCGAGAAGCGTCACTATGCTCACGTCGACTGCCCCGGCCACGCCGACTATGTTAAGAACATGATCACCGGCGCTGCTCAGA
>OLOH01001656.1_pt1 | contig 12301 bp, 7 predicted proteins | sample 1673221 | NCBI WGS metagenome assembly OLOH01 (sample SAMEA3136767, study PRJEB25190) | human gut metagenome
CCCACCAAAAAGCCGATGACCTTCTGGTTGCCGTCACGATACTGCTGCGCCTGATCGGCACAGTTTGCCAGCACCTCGTCCACGATCGGCTGCAGCGCGCCGGCATCGCTCACCTGACGCATACCGCGCTCGTCGACGATCTTGTTGGGATCGTCACCGGTCTGGGCCATGGCCTCAAAGACCTCGTGCGCTTGGTTGGAGCTGATGGCATCGGTCGCCAGCAGCTTAGCGAGTGCCGCCACCTGAGCCGGCGCGATGCCGGACTCGGCGAGCGACACGCCCGCGCCCTTAAGGTAGGCGATCATCTCGTTCACCAGCAGGTTTGCGACCGTCTGGGCCTCCTTGCCAGCCATACCGGCAGCGGCGGCCTCAAAGAACTCGGCAAACTCGGGGTCGCCGGCAATCTGCTCGGCGTCGGCCGCCTTAATGCCAAAGTCGGCCTCAAAACGGACGCGCTTGGCATCGGGCAGCTCGGGGATCTCGCCACGGCAGCGGTCGATAAACTCGTCGTCCAGATCGAACGGCGCCAGGTCGGGATCGGGGAACAGGCGATAGTCGTCGGCCGTCTCCTTGACGCGCATAACCACGGTGCGCTTACGGCTGGGCTCCCAGTGACGGGTCTCCTGATAGATGATGCCGCCCTCCTCGAGCACCTCGGCCTGACGGCAGATCTCGTAGGCAAGGCCGTCATGCAGGCTCTTAAACGAGTTGAGGTTCTTAAGCTCGGTCTTAGTACCCAGCTTGGTCTCGCCGCGGCGGCGCAGCGACACATTGCCGTCGCAGCGCATGGAGCCCTTCTCCATGGAACAGTCGGAAATGCCCAGCGTCACAAAAATGCGACGGAGCTTTTCCATAAACAGGCGAGCCTCCTCGGGCGTGCGCAAGTCGGGCTCGGTGACGAGCTCGATGAGCGGCGTGCCGCAGCGGTTGTAGTCGACGAGCGACTCGGCAGCGGCGGTAATGCGGCCCTCGGCACCGCCCACGTGCACCATCTTGGCGGCGTCCTCCTCCATGTGGATGCGCAGGATGCGGATGGGCACCGTGTAGGAACCGTCCTCGCGACGCTCGGGCATCTGCAGGTTGGACGCATCATAGCTAGCCAGATGGCCGGCGCGCTGATTGCCCTCGCGCATGGTCGACGTCATGGACGTGGACAGGCCCTCGGCGTTGGCCGAAGCGCTCGCCAGGCTCTGGGCCTCGGCCTCGCCAAACGCGCAGTCGGGGCGCTCGGCGGCACCGCGACCGGTCACGTCCAGATCCAGGTGACCGTACATGGCAAAGGCGACCGGACCCTGCGTGGTCTGGAAGTTCTTGGCCATATCGGGATAGAAGTAGTGCTTGCGGTAGAACATCGAGTGGCGCTGGATTTCGCAATTGGTGGCGAGACCCGCCTTGACGATGCTCTCGATGGCGCGCTTGTTGGGCACCGGCAGGGCGCCGGGCAGGCCCAGGCACACCGGGCACACGTTGGCGTTGGGCTCGTCATCGTGGCTGAGCTTGCAGTTGCAGAACATCTTGGTGTCGAGTGCGGTGAGCTCGGTATGGATCTCCAGGCCGATCACGGCCTCCCAATCCTGCAGGACCTCGGAAAGCTCCTTCATTACAGCTCGCCTCCCTTCCCGGCAAAATCGGGCGCGACGGATAGCGCGGGCGCACCCGTGGCGGCATCGGCAAAGCCGCGCTCCAGGGCGCGGGCAAACGTGAGCAGCTGACGGTCCTTAAACGCCGGACCCACCAGCTGGGCAGAAACGGGCAGCTGAGTATCCTCGCCCAAGCCCAGCGGCACCGAGATACCACCGTTGCCGCAAATGTTGAGCGAGATGGTGTACAGGTCGGAGAGGTACATCTGCGTGGGGTCGCTGATCTCGCCAAACTTAAAGGCCGTGCGCGGCGAGGCGGGCATGAGGATGGTGTCCACCTTGGCATACGCAGCGTCGTAGTCCTGCGTGATGAGCGTGCGGGCCTTTTGCGCAGCGTAGTAGTACTTGTCGTACACGCCCGAGCTCAGCAGGTAGGCGCCGAGCATCTGACGGCGCTTGGCCTCGGCGCCAAAGCCGTGGGCGCGCGAAAGCGAACTCTGGTCGGACAGGTTGGCGCAGCCCTCCTCCTGATAGCCGTAACGAATGCCGTCAAAGCGAGCCAGGTTGGAGAACGCCTCGGCCGGGCCGATGACGTAGTAGGCGGCGATGGCGGCGTCCAGGTGCGGCAGGTCGACCTCGACCAGCTCGGCGCCCTGGTTCTGCAGCTCCTGGGCGGCGCGCTGAACAGCGACCTTGACCTCTGGCGTCAGGCCCTCGGCCTCCATAAACGCAGGGATAATGCCCACGCGCTTGCCCTCGATGCTGTCGTTGAGATGCTCGGTAAAGTCGACGGCGCAATCCTGGCTGGTGCAGTCGTACGGATCGTGGCCCGCGCCGGTAAGCGCGTTCATGGCCAGCGCAACGTCCTCGACCGTGCGGCCAAAGGGGCCCACCTGGTCGAGCGACGAGCCAAAGGCAACAACGCCGTAACGACTCACGGCGCCATACGTGGGCTTAAAGCCCACCACGCCGCAGAGCGACGCCGGCTGGCGAATGGAGCCACCGGTGTCCGAGCCCAGTGAGAGCGCGACCTCGCCCGCGGCGACGGCAGCAGCAGAACCGCCCGAAGAACCGCCGGGCACGCGCTCGGTATCCCAGGGGTTGTTGGTGCGGTGGAACGCCGAGCTCTCGGTAGAGCTACCAAAGGCAAACTCGTCCATGTTGGCCTTGCCCATGGGCAGGCAGCCGGCATCGAGCATCCGCTGGACGCAGGTGGCGGTGTAGACGCTCTGGTAGTCCCCGAGCATGCGGGAAGCACAGGTGGTGCGCGTGCCCACGAGGTTCATGTTGTCCTTGATGGCCAGCGGCACGCCCGCGAGCGGGGGCAGCGGCTTGCCTGCGGCACGGTCGGCATCCACGCGCGCAGCGGCCTCGAGCGCGAGCTCGGGCGCCACCTGCAGGAATGCCTGGACCCCGCCCTCACGCGCCTCGATGGCGGCAAGGGAGGCCTGGGCCACCTCGGTAGCGGTAAAGTCGCCGGCGGCAACGCCCGCGGCGATCTGGGCAGCAGTAAGGGAATCGAAGCTCTGCGCCATTATTCGCTCTCCCCCTCTCCCAAAATGGACGGCACGCGGAAGTAGCGGTCGCGCGCGCTGCCGGCGTTTTCGAGCGCAACGTCGAGCGGCAGGTCGCGCTCGGGCTCGCGCAGGTCATCGCCCATCACGTTGGACAGGCTTCCGATAGGATGGAACGTGGGCTCCACGTCGGGCAAGTCATATTGCAAGACGGGCTCGAGCATCTGGACGGCGTCGTTCAGGTAGGACGTCATCTGGGTGAGCTCGTCATCGGTCAGTGCGATCTTTGCGTACTCGGCGATGCCGCGCACGTCTTTCTCACTGAGTGCCATAGGCGCTCCCTTCCGCATAACAGATAAACCGCTCTAGTATACAAGGCAACGCCGCTTGGAGCAGGTGCTTTACCCAAATGCAGCGAAAACGTAACGTGGGCGGCGACTGGCAGGCTGCGGGCTGGCGGTTCTGCAGCGAAACCGCACCGTCCATAGCGAAAACCGTCTCGTCCACAACGAAGACCGTCGCGCCCACAACGAAGACCGTACTGTCCGCAACAAAAACCATCACAACATTCGACGCTTTTCGCCAAAATCGCAATTTTCATCGAATGTTGTGATGGTTTGAAAGCCCCGACCGCCACAAAGGTGCCTGTCCCCTTTGTGGTGGTTCTGAACGATGTCTTATGCCGAGGCCTTGGCCTTGCGGCGCTTGCGGACCGCGTGGATCACGATGTCCAGCAGCAACAGCACAATGGCCACGACCACGATGAGCACGGCAAACTCGCGCTTGCCCCAGTGGCGGTCGGCCAGCGACTTTTGCTTGTCGACGTCCTTCTTGTTGTACTTGGTGCGCACGCAGTGCACCAGCAGGCGATGGTCGTTCACGCCGTAGGGCGTGCAGGTGACGAGCGTCACCCTGTCGGCGCCGGGCTCGATGGTCAGCGACTCCATCTCCTCGGGCAGCACGACCTCGGAGTCCACCATCTTGTAGGCGAGCGTCTTGCTCATGGTGTGCAGCAGCACCAGGTCGCCGGGCTCCAGCGAATGGATGTCGTCGAACATGCTCAGGTTGCGCATGCCCGAGTGCGCGGTGAGCACGCAATGCGTCGAGGCGCCGCCCACCGGCAGGCTCGTGCCCTCCAGGTGGCCGACGCCCGCCATGAGGACCTCCTCGCTCGTGCCGTGGTAGATAGGCATGCTCACGTCGATGGAGGGGATTTCGACCCAGCTCATCATGGGGTCGCGGTCAAAGATGAGCTGCTGAGCGTAGGGCTCGATCTGGTCGGCGGGAAGCTCGGTGGCCTCGCCGGCAAGTTGCTCATTATAGGAGCGCGCCTGCAGCAGAATGCGCTCGCGCTCCTCTTCGGAGAGCGCATCCACGGTGCTGGACACCGTGCTGATCTGGTTGAACACGCCCGAGGCCTCGAGCCGATCCAAGATCCACGGCCAGGTCATAAGGCCCACGCCAATAAGGATGATGACGATGGTGATGAGCCGGTCGGCCCAGCGCGGCAGTCGCTTGCGACGGCGCTTTGGTTGAGGTTTGGGCTGAGGGCTTGAGCCGCCGTTGTCCGCGGCGTTACTGCTCTTCATATGTTTGGCGCCCTGCACCATCGCCGGTCACTCCCCTACAACTCAAGTTGTCTGAACAAATAATAGCCGATTAGCGAGCTCATGCGCTGCGCAACGCAGCCTGGCAACATTGCGCAGTGCAAGTATGGACCCGCATTTGAGTTTTCAAAATATCCCGAATCGGCTGGGCGATTCGGGATACAATGGCAATAGAAAACGACGCATCCCGCGTAAGTGTTCGAAAGCGCGGGCGGCCTAGTTTTCTGGTTTTGTTAAATGCCCGGGCCTCTAACCCCGGGCATTCTTATTTGCGCTTGTTGCAGCGCAAATGCCTTCTACCGTCCGCACCGCGCGTGCGCCTACGGACCTTAAACCGAACCTCATACGAGTCAAGAAACGCGATGACGAACGAGCCTACCGCCGCGAGGGCGGCGAGCGCGTTAAGGAATTTCAGCATTTGGGGACCTCCGATCGAGTCGTCGGCCGCCCGCGCACGGAATGCGTCGTAAGGGTATTTTACTGCGAGCACTCGCACTTACAGCTGGTAAACGCAATATTTGCAAACATTTGTTCGCTAATCATACGCTCGATCATACGAGCGACGGCGCCCCGGCTGCGCTGTTCAAAAAGAACGGGGCAAACTCCAGTGCGGAGTCTGCCCCGAAAAGAGAATGGCAAAGCAAGAACGTCGATGGACGAGAAAAGTATCCGCAAGTCTCATGGCCATCACATCCCACCTGCCAAAGAGATGGGTGAGCGAGCGTTACTCCTGCTCGGACTCCTCAGCCTGCTTACGGCTACGAATGAGATGCGCCACGCCAATGCACAGCACCGCGCCGCCAGCGATCCAAGTGAAGGTCACGCCATTGAGACCGGTCAGCGGGAGGCCATTGCCCTGCTTGTTTTTGACAATCAAAACAGCAGTACCGTTGTCCGTGTTGGTCGTGTCAACCTTGACCAAATTGGAACCCATGGTGCTCGTCTTGACCGTGAGCTTGTTTTCTCCCACACCCTCTGCGTTGTCGAGGCCAGTGGCTTTGATGTTGAAGGTGAAATCGGGGATGGTGTTGTAGCCGGCGAGCGTATGGGTTTCCTTGACGGTGTAGGTGCCGGCATCGAGACCCTCGACGTTAATCTCACCGGAGTCGGTGGTCGTGAACTCATAAGGCATAGCACCGAGGGAGCCATCATCCTGGACATACTTGTCCTTGGATCCAGTATCGTCGGGAGTAGTGGCACAGATGGTGAACCTTACGCCGGTAAGCGCCTTATTCTCATCAGTCGCGTCCTTCTTGACGAGCTTGAGCGCATAGGTGTAGTCGCGCACGGTGTCGGACACAGACTCACCCTTGGTATCGTGGCCAGGGTTGTTGGAGTAGATGAGCTTGACGGTGTTGGAGTTGCCCGTGCCACCGACAGCAACATGCTGGGACTTCTTCGGGTCGAGCTTGGCGCTGTACGTGACAACGACCCTTGTGTTCACGCCAAGAGTGACACCGGCCTTCCCGGCGGCAGCCTTAAGATCGTCAAACTTTACGCTCAAGACCATCTTGCCATTTGAATCGGGAGACACGGTCACAGAAGTAGGCGTGATAGGAGTCTCATCAATCACGGCCTTGACAGAGGACTTATCAACAGTCAAACCGGCAGACGGCTCATCGTAAAACTCATAATAGTAGGTGCCGAACGTGTCGACATTGTTTGCAACCGTGCCGGTCAGCTTGTACTGAACGGTCTGACCCATCTGGGAGTCCGCCTTGTCCGCCCACCCGACGCTCGTAGCATCGTCCTTGATCTTCTTCGTCACGGTCGGGATGCTCGTCTTCTCGGTAACGCTCACTGCGTCGCCGCCCACGACCGCAAAGATCGGCGAGGTGCCGGTCTGCTTCTTATCGGCGTAATCGTCCTTGGTTCCAATCGAAGAGGTATCGGTCAGGAAGAGGTAGTAGCCCTTGCTCGTGGCAGTAAAGGGGGTGCCAGCATCAAAACCCACGCCAGTCGCGGGCACGTCCTTCTCGACGGCCAGGGCAATCTTATTGAGAAGATCGTCCTTCTTCACGACCGCGGTAGGAGTGGTATCCATGATCGCCTCAGAAAGGTAGTCGGCGACCTCCTGCGCGGTCGACGAATTGGTGATGCCTGGCGCGTTTTCAGACGTAAGGACGCCGCGAACGGCATCCCTCGCTTGGTCGCTCGCCCAGTCGACGTTGGACGCGACCTTCTGCCCGTCCTTGTCCACGACATCGGCCTTAAAGATCTGATATGCCTTGAACTTGGTGGCTCCATTGTTCTCGTTCTGCGTGATCGTGATCGTATCGTCGCCCTCCTCAGCAAACGCCATGGTCACCGGCGCCATCACACCGCCGAAGCTCAACGCCGCCGTGAGGCCGGCGGTTACTGCCAGGCGTGCGATGTTCTTGCTCATGCTCATCTTCTTTTCCTCCGTTTTCCGGTTGGTTCTCATTCGATCGATCATCATCTGTCTATGCCTTAGCATCTGCTTCGTTACGTCTCGCCCCGCTCTCTGTGGGGCTGCCAGCTACTCTTTATGGCTGCCACCTCCCCGCTTGACCAGGAGCGCGACCACGATGAGCGCGGCTCCGGCGACCGCTGCGGCGGCCGCGGCGTACATTGCCATATCGCCAGTCGAGGGCATAAAGCCTCCGGTGATAATGCTAGGGGGTGTGCCGGTGGGCGTGTTGATGAGCGACGCCTCCAGGCTGCCCGTCGACCCGTCCGCGCTGTCGGCGCGCAGGGGCAACTCGGCCGTGATGGTGAGTTTGGGCTTGGCGGCGGCCACCTGGTCGACGTCCAGGCCCTCAGCCGTGACCGTCACGGAGCGCGTGCCCTCAAAGGCGGTGTAGCCCTTGGGCGCCTTGAGCTCGCGGACCTCCAGCTTGCCCGAGTCCACGCCCGAGACGGTCACGCGACCGTCCTCGCCCGTGGTGACGGTGGCCTTGCCCTCTGCATCCCACGTGCCGTCAGCCGCTAGCGTGCGGCCGCGGTCGTCGGCGATGCTCAGGACCGCCCCGGGCAGCGGCTTGTCGCCATCGCTGCCGCGCTTGGTGAGCGCGAGATCCCAGGTGTAGGCGCACGCATCGTCGCTCGGTGTGCGGGTGAAGCCGGCGTCGCCGGACTGGTCGGCAAAGGGAGAGCGCGGGTAGCGCAGGTAGACCTCGTTGGGGTTGCCCTTGGCAATGCCGTGGTTGCATGCGCTGTTGAGCGGCGCATTGTACACGGCGACCACGCGGGCGCCCGCGGTGAAGGCGTCGGCCCCGTCAAGCGCGGCGATGAGGTCGCCGGTGCGCACGGTGAAGGTCTTACCGTCGACCGAGACCTTGCACTGGGCCGTGATGTCGGTCCAACCCTTCGCGGGCTCGGTGCCGGCGCGCCCGTCCTTACTGGTCGAGACGGCGTCAAAGCCGCCGTCCGCACCCGCCGCCACGTACACGCGCATGCTCGCGGCCACCTTGGAGGGGTCGAGTCCCGCGCTCATGGTGTCGACGAGCTGCACCGTATAGGTGTCGTAGGCCGTGAGGCCCGCCGGGACCGTGGCCGAGAGGCGCCAGTACAGGTCGTCGGCGACCGTGGCGTCGGCGGCCTTCTGCCAGGCGGCGGTGCTGTCCTCCAGCACGTGCTTGGCAACCTTGGGGGTCGCGGCCTTGGGCTTGACGGTGACGGCGTTGCCGCCGACCAGGGCCATGATCGGCGCGGTGCCGGCCTCGCCCTGGGCGATGGCGTCGTCGTCGGCGACGATGAGCCAGTAGCCACAGGGCAGCTCTGACGCCGTGCCCGCGTTAAGGGCCACGGACGCGGCGTCAGGGCTCTGGAGGGAACGAGCGAGCTGCGCGCTCAGCGCGCTCGTAAGGTGGGAATCGGCGTTGAGCCATTCGGCAGCTTCCTGCGCGGTGGTCTGGGAGTTGGGCATGCCGGCGCTGTGCAGCACAGGCAGCGCGGCGTCGCGCACGGCGCCGCTTGCCCAGGCGAGGTCGGTGGCGATCTTGGCGTCGCTGTCGCCGTCGACGACGTTGGCGCTAAAGATCTGGTAGGCGTCGTAGCTGCGCGCCACGGTGCCTCTCACCGTGATGGAACCGGCCGAGGTCGGCACGGCCCGCGCGGAAGCGGGGAACACAACCGCGCAGGTGCCGATCAGGAGGGCAAGCAGCGCAAACAAGATCGGGAAGGAGCAATCTTTCTTATTCACGACGCTCACCTCCCTTCGCATTCGCCTTGCGACGAATGTGCATCCAGGCCGCAGCAGCGCAAAGCACCGCCGCGCCGGCAAGGTACGTCAGAGTGACGCCCGACATACCAGAAAGGGGCAAAGAAGTGGAGTAGGTGTTGGTGAAGGTGGGGGTGGAAGTGTCGGTGAGGTCGTGGTCATCGGTATCGGCGTTTTCCCACTCACCTTTGGAGTTAACGGTTCCCTTCCTGTAGGTCACTTCACATTTAATCGTCTTATCAGGCTGAACAGTTGCCTTGGCCGCAATCTTGTAGACCGAATGGTCGTACGTGTAGTGCGAGAACTGCGAACCGTCGGTTTTCTCGCGCACATAGTACGTAAAGGTCTTGAAAGGGCCACCCGTGGAGCCGCCCGGGTCGTCGGGATTATTCCTGATATCAGAGAGCGAGTACTTGAGCTCAATCGTTTCATTGCTTTTGTCCTTGAACAAAAGCGTCTGCGTCTTCTCAGGACCAGAGGTCACGGCAGTACCGATGATGTTTTTAAATTCGCTGTCTTTCGCAAGTTGAAGCGTAAACGCCTTCATCTCGCCACCCTCAACGACCTTAGTCGCCTTAGGAGTCCAGGAGACGGGAGACACGATTTTGTTGGTAAAGGTCGGTTTCTTACTGTTACCGATAGTAACCGTAGTCTTCGTGCTATCTTGTGAGCTATCTTGTGGGATGTCAACGGAATAGCTTCCGGAACCAAGTGGTTTGAAGTCGGGATCCTTCTCTGTCTTTTTAGAAACGGTTATTTCTTTTACCTTGTAATAATTAATAGGAATCGACATGAGATATTTAGTGTCGGATGGATTGTCCTCAACTTTTACCACGATCTTGTAAATGGTCTCGTCGAATTTGGTATTCGATTCGTTTTCGCCGCTGATGGGTTCCTCAACTAGATAGAAAACGTATTGTCCCGAAGAATAGTCCTTGCCAGAGTCGAAGGTGATATTGCCGTTTGTTTGATCAACAGGCGCCTCGCCCGCAACACTGCAATCGCCCATATCAAATGTGTCGTCATCTTTCCAAGAAGGCTCGATGTCACCATCCTGGCGCAGCAACTTAAATCTGTAATTGTGCGTGCTAAGGCCTTGCGAGATTCCCTTTTCATCTTTAAGCACCTTGGTGGCATTGAGCTTCATGCTCGGATAAACACTCAGATCCTTGACCTCGCCAACGACAAGATCGCCGTTGGTCATGATGCCGCCACCGTGGGTGTAGGAATAGTTGCCACTGATAATGGTCGTAGCCGCTGTCTGCGCCTTTCCCATGGCATCGGCAGTCGGATGGGCCTCAAGACCGAACATGTACTTGGCCTCGGCGCCGCCATTTGGCTCAATGGTGATCTTCTCGCCGTCGCAAGTGCCCTGCCAACCAGCCGAGTCGCCGCCGAGCATCTTGCCGAGCACAACTGCAATTGTCGAGTTCGCACCATCTTTTTTACGCACCAGGAAGAAATCCTTATGGCCGGATTTTTTGAAGGGCTCGGTAATGTACTCGGAGTTACTATCCTCGTTCTTCCAATATCCGCCGGCAGAGTAGTGTTCACCATTATTATCTTTATTGTTATAAATAGCGGCACCGTTGGAATGCGAAACGATTGTTTCGCCCGTAGGGCAAGCGCCAACGCCGCCGCCCCAGCCGCCAGCCTCATTTTCGGCAATCAACGTCTTTACGATATTGAGCTTGCCGCCCTTCTGGATAAAGACGCCACCGCCGCCCCAGTCGCCGCCGCGATCCTTACCCGTCATAGTCTTGTTGTTCGTAATGTAAATCTTGCTGTTCTCACCAGCGCTAATTGTTGCCATCGTACCAGTGTTGTCACCGCCAGCGATACGCAAACCGCCGCCCTCAGCGTTCTCCGCCACGTTGCCGGCAATCGTGCCGCCAGTCATTTCAAACTCGATGGTCTGGTTGTAAAAACCAGCGTAAACGCCACCGCCAGCCTCATGGGAGTAGTTAGCAGTAACTGAGCCACCCGTTATACTGAGCTTGCCACCATTTACACATGCAATGCCACCGCCACCGAGCAGGCCATTGTTAAACGATTCAGAGATATTGGAATCGACACGATTGTTAGTAATGCTTGCCGAATCGCTGATACTAACGCAAGCATTTTTGGTAAAGACGCCGCCGCCATAACCATTTTCGGGACTGCCGCCGCTGTTGCAAGTGTTTTCATACGTAGCGTTGCCAGAGATAATTCCGCCCGTAAGCTTCAGGGTGGCTCCCTTGTCAGCATAGATGCCGCCGCCAGAACCAGACTTGTTTCCCGCGACCACGCCGCCTGTCATTTCGAGACTGGCATTCGCGCCCGCCTTCTCGCCCGTTATGCACAGGCCACCGCCCCAGCCACCGCCGTTGCCATTGGTGACGTAACCGCCTTCGATTTTGACTTTACCCTCAGAAAAAATCACATGGCCGTCATCGCTCAGATTGGCGGCCGTGGTAATCATGCCGCCCTTGAGATCGAGCGTGCCGCCCTCTTTAACGGTGACCACATGCTTTACGGAACCGCTGTCCGATGCCGCATCAATAGCGCCAAAGCCCGTAACGACATGCCTGATCGTAGTCTCGGTTGTGCCGAGTCCATCTTGATTGGGCGTGCTCTTGGTCTCAAAGTAAGTAAGACTCTTAGGAGTGCCACTATTTGAGCCGTTTCTTGTTTCCCATTCCATAGACGCAAGATGACCCGCCGTCGTTTCGACCAGGGTCTGTTCGTCTTTTGTTTTACCTAAATCCTCGATAGTGAGTGTGGCTCCATTTTCGACCACAAAGAAGGAGTCTTTGTTGCCGGAACCACGGTAGAGCATGTGTCCCGCAAGATCGATAGCAGTGTCTTTGGTGATGGTGATCTGCTTATCCGAATAGGCAAAATCCGTCAGTCGGAACTTGCCGCCATTGGTGAACGTCTCAGCAATATTACCTTTCACCTCGTTATAGCCATCGGCACTGACGGTAGCGGGAGCGATAGCGTTTTCATCGTTAGTTTCATCATCAGAAGGCTGTGTATCGGAAGGCTGCGCGGCGCCCTTGGCCTCCGCGTCGCCGGACGGCAGTCCCGCGGCAGCGGCGTCTTCGCTCGCGCCATTCTCGGCATCATCACTATTCAGCTTTTCGGTATCCCCATTGTTGGTGTTTTCTACATCAGTAGGCTCAGTTGAGGAATCACCCGTCACAGTTTCTTCGGTCTGGGCATCGTTGGCAATGGCCTGAGAGATCGGGGGCATGACGAGCGACAGTACCAGGCTCAAAACGGAGGCTCCGCACAAAACGCCTGCCAGTACACGGCGCGTCGCTTTATTACTCTGTTTAGATTTGTCTGAATTTGCTTTCATCGATGTCTCCTCCCCAAGAGACCGCGATCTTGCTCTTTCACTATCAAACGTATCTGCGCAATCTGTAATTGCGC
>OLOH01001660.1_pt1 | contig 12287 bp, 9 predicted proteins | sample 1673221 | NCBI WGS metagenome assembly OLOH01 (sample SAMEA3136767, study PRJEB25190) | human gut metagenome
GCGGAGTATCACATCTCCAGCAGTGAGGATAGCTATGCTCGAACTTCGGTGCATCGTAGAGAAGTCCCCTTGCATCCAGATCTTTTAATACTTCCGGGTCTGCTTTCTTTACGAACAGTCCTGCAAACGGTGTAGACTCTGCCATGTTACCCTTTTCATCTACAAGCTGTACAAATGGAAGATCATACTTTCTTCCTACGTTGGCATCGTCTTCACCAAATGCAGGTGCGATATGAACAACACCTGTACCATCTGTCATGGTAACGTAGCTGTCGCAGACAACATAGTAAGCTTTCTTCTTTGTCTCAACAGGATAAAGGGCTTCGTATTCTTTATATTCAAGGTCTGTACCTTTATATGTCTCCAGAACGTCGTATGTGCCTTCGCCAAGAACTGTATCAGCCAGTGCCTGTGCCAGATAGTACACATAATCTTCCTCTTTCATCTTAACTTTGATGTAAGTCTCATCAGGATTAACACAAAGTGCAACGTTGGAAGGCAGTGTCCAAGGTGTTGTTGTCCATGCGAGGATATAAGCGTCTTCGCCTTTTACCTTGAAACGTGCAATGGCAGATCTTTCTTTGACATCTTTATAACCCTGTGCAACTTCATGGCTTGAAAGCGGTGTTCCGCAGCGAGGGCAGTAAGGAACGATCTTGTAACCTTTGTAAAGGAGCTTCTTGTCCCAGATCTGCTTCAGTGCCCACCATTCGGATTCGATATAGTTGTTGTCGTACGTAACATACGGATGCTCCATATCTGCCCAGAAACCAACGGCATCGGAGAATTCTTCCCACATGCCTTTGTATTTCCAGACGCTGTCCTTACAATGCTGGATAAACGGTTCCATACCGTAAGCTTCGATCTGATCCTTGCCGTCCAGACCAAGCATCTTCTCAACTTCCAGCTCAACCGGCAGACCGTGTGTATCCCAGCCGGCTTTACGCGGCACCTTATAGCCCTTCATTGTCTTGTATCTTGGAATCATATCTTTGATAACACGGGTCAGCACATGGCCGATATGCGGCTTGCCATTGGCTGTTGGCGGTCCATCATAGAAAGTAAATTCAGGACTGTGCTGTCTCAGTTCAATACTCTTTTCAAAAATCATGTTGTCGGCCCAGAATTTCTCGATTTTCTGCTCTCTCTCAACAAAATTCTGATTGGCACTTACTTTGTCATACATCTTGTTTCCTCCTTATATAAAAAGCAAAGTAGATTTCTATGTTTTAAATGGAATGTGCCCTGGCACATTCATGCGCCCAGCACAGTTGTTCAACAAAAAAAGCTCCCACTCCGAATAGGAATGAAAGCTTGTATTCATTAAACCACCTATACGACATACTGACATATGCGTTCCCTGTAACGGAGGAAAATCCGGCACAGCTTACCCGGCATCCGGCATCTCTTCTGACCTGTATCTCGTAACCTTGCTCAGTGTCAGAATATGTCGGCCTGTCAGCCTGCAACTCAGGAGTGATCTTCACATCCATGCTACTCGTATCGGCTCACACCTGCCGCCGACTCTCTGAAACTTTCATACGGAGCTACTGTCTCTGTCTTCGTCTTTATCCACTATGTAATCATAGTACAAAGACTTTGGTCTGTCAACCTTTAAAATCAAAAATCCCCTGTTTTGTATACAGAGGATTCCTGTCTTTTCTTTATACGGATAATGAGGCCAAGCTCATGCTCATGCCTGTATGCAGCCTTGCTGAATATCTGTTATAAATTAACAGGATTCCGCACGGTCGGCTGCCGGCGCTTCCTGTTTGCCCATAGCTTTCATCACTGTTCTGAAAATCAATCGTCCAAGAGGACCGGCACCAAAAATCTGCCAACAAAGTGCCATCGGGAAATTCATCACTGTTGTCTGGAACCATACCGCAATAAAGTTGCTGCCTGCGTTCTTAAAAAGTAATGTTGCAATAAAACTCATCATCGGGCACATCAGACAAACGATCATAGATGAGATCGCCAGTGTGATGAAAATCGGCTTATCCTGAGGTGACACAATTCTAAAAGCTAACATAGTTGACAGCTTCTCAACAACAAAGAATTCCAGAATGATAGCTGCAGGCCACATAATCTTCATTTCGCCAAATGCCATCAGGAATACCTGATTCGTCATGCCACCGATATTCAATGAAATATTATAGCAGATCATGGCATAGACCATCAAAAAGGCCATCAGAATTGTAAAAAAAACATTTTGTAATTTTGTCTTTGGCATAAAATACACTCCTTTTCATTAGAAAAGAACATAATGTGTGTTGTTCGTTAATCAGTTCCATGCCTTTGGACTCACTCTCAAATCCCGGCATCACCTGTACGTTTCCAATTTCTTACCAAATACATTCCTTATTTTTAATTCATTTACTATTTACAGCGTCAATCATTCTATCACAGTTTTCTTCCCTTCGTAAGTGTTTTTTTCATCATAAAACCATTTTCTGTATAATTTCTATTTGTATTCCTCCATTGCCCGTCCTTTCTGTGCATCTTTACTAAATTCTGTCCATATGGGAAAATACCCAAAAATTTTTCTGTATTTTGTTCATAAAATGACTTGTAAATTTTTGTCGGAATATTATAATAGCTATGGGGAATTAATCCCCCATTTTATTTCATTATGTTTATTCATTGAGGAGACCGGAATTAATATGTATAGAGGAAACGACATTCTTAAAATTTACGATCAGGATCTGAACAACATTGGACGTGCCACTCGCGAGGAAGTACATACCCAAGGCCTGCTTCATCAGGTTGCCCATGTATGGATGTTCCAGCCAAAGGAAGATGATACTTATATCATGATCCAGAAGCGTGCATTGGACCGCGAACTTTATCCTGGCAAATACGACCTGATCCAGACAACACATTTTGATCCTGATGAAAGCTATGAAGAAGCCATCGTCGACAGTCTGCAGTACTACCGTGGCCTGAAGAAATCCAAGGAAGACATTATCCATGTGGGCAGCACCCATCAGCAGATTGACGTCGGCGACTATCATGACAATGCCCTTGTTCAGGTCTTCGCCATCTTCACAGCCAAGGCGCTTTTCATCATGCCGGATACAGAAGAAATCGTCAAAGTCCGTTTCGAAGACTTCCGCCAGCTCATCCACGGCAAGCAGAACACCATCAAACTTTACTCACTGGATGATGTTTATCTCAAAGAGAGCAGCGCCGATGAATGGTGGCTGAGGAAAGACGAATTTGTAGACGTCGTAGAACCATATATCGACAGCCGAATTGAAGAGCTGTAAAAGTCTTTCGTTGATTTTGATAATCGGACGGCAGGAATAGAAAAATAAAACATCCATGAAACAACGCGCACCCGCACGAAACGTTTCATGGATGTTTTATTTTTCTATTGCCTGTCTGTGTATTGGCCGAAACTATAAAACCAAAACGATTTTTAGGTTCAGTCCAATGACTTCTCTAACGCTGATCATGAATAAAACTCCCTGAAAACAACGTGCACCCGCACGAAACGTTTTCAGGGAGCTTTCCCTTTTCATATAGCAGTCTCTTTCTTAATTATGCAGATTGAACGCGCTCTGCTAATAGTCTGTTTCAGTTGATTTCTCACTAATGCCCCAATAACTCTTGCCCGGTTCCAGTTTAACACCTTTGAGATAAGCCAACTCCGATACCGTGACTAACTGGTATCCTGCATTGACCAGTTCAGGGATCAGTGTCTTGCAGGCCTCAACCGTTGTCGGATGGATATCATGCATCAGTATAACAGCACCATCCCAATCCTGGTTTCTGTACCTTTCGACACTGGCAATAACCTTAGACGCATTCAGACTTTTCCAGTCCTCCGTATCTACATCCCACATAATAAAAGGCTGTGATACATTCGCCGGTACAATGTCATTATCAGCCGCGCCATATGGCGGTCGGATGATACGGCAGTCTCTGCCTGAATATTTCTTAATCAATTCGTTGGTCGTATCAATCTCATCATGGACACCTTTGGCATCCAGTTTCGTCAGCTGTGCATGGTCATAGCTGTGGTTGCCTACTTCACATCCCAGTTCCACCATACGTTTCAGCAACGGACCTGATTTGTCATTAATATTGTTGCCGACACAAAAAAATGTTGCACGGCTGTCATACTGTTCCAGTACATCCAGAAGATCACTGGTGCCATTCGTATCCGCTGTGCTCGGCCCATCATCAAAGGTCAATGCAATGATCTTCTTGTCCGGGTCATATTTCCTTGTGGACACATAATCCATCAAATCTGCCCTGCTTGAAGAATCCTCCAAAAGCGACTGCATGCTGCCGCCGATCACATACTGGAATTCCTTTGTTATCTGTTCTACAGCACCAACTACATCATGGATCTGTGTTAATTCCTCTTCTGAATACAGTCTCTTTCCGGAACATCCGGTCATAATGCCACATAACAAAATAACAAGCCCAATCATGCCCGCCAGTTTCTTCAGGCTTTTCATTTTATTCTCCCTCTTGCTGCTGCCTGCTCGACAGCAGCTTTTTCTGTTTCTCATCTCGTTTATTCGTTGTCTGTGCATTCGTCTGAAGCTTCTCCCTCTTCCGTTTCTTTAGCAGCTTCATCTTCCTGCTCGTTTGCCTCTGCACTTTCTTCCGGTTCAGCGTCTGCTTCTTCAGCCCCGCCTTCTGAATCCTCTGTATCTGCACCATCTGACACTTCATCATCCACTTCCTCAGAAGATGCTGCATCCACATTCTCATCTTCTTCTACAACATGGATGATCTCTGCACCGCATTTCGGACAATAGGACGCATCCTTATCCACCTCTGCCTGACAATTTGAACAGATGACAACTCCTTTCAATAAAGCGGCTCTCTGCTCAGCTTCATTGATCGCATGCTGACAAGATGTAATCTTCTCGCATAACTCTGCCATTTCCTTTGGCATATCGCCATCAGCGTATTCCTCAAAATACAACTTGCCAAGAGATGCATATAATTCTTTCATATCGCCTTCCAACGATACTCTTTTCAGCTTTGCCTTCTGAATCTCAATCGCTGTACTGGATTTCTTCATCACGTTTTCAGAAGTTTTTGCAACTGTGTCTGTTACGCCTGATAAATTTTTCTTAAGCTCATCAAAAAATGCCATAATATTACCCTCCTGTATGAATTGTATGTACTATTTCTGGCTATTGTCGTGTATAGTCAAAAATCTCTTTGTCTCGATTACTATTATATACCTTTATGTACGTCCTGTCACCAGTTCATTGAAAGTTTTCAGAAGATTCAATCTTCCATAGCCCCATGCCCGATCAGGATAGACAACACCTTCTCTGCGGACAGCACCCAATGTCAGATATTTAATGATCTTATGACTGTTCAGCTGAAGATCATTGCCCTTTAAAAGTCCCCATTCCATCAGCAAAGCTGCCGCACCGGCCGTTTGTGCCGCAGCCATGCTTGTTCCTGTCCTGGTCCCGAATCTGTTTCCCGGAACCGGTCCGTATATCTGCACTCCCGGTGCTGCCAGATCCGGCTTTATTTCGTAATCTGCTGTAAACCCTCTTCCCGATGCGGCGTACAAACTGTTATTCGTATCATTATAAGCCGCCACGGATATGCCCTCCGATGCACAGGCTGCATCAGAAAGTGTCACATCCGGATCTGGTCTCAGAAAATATGTCTGATCTGAAATAAATGGTGTCATAGGCAGCCAGATGTGAAATCGTCTGTTCACTGCCAGATTGCCATATATGCGCAGTGACCAGATTCCCTGTGTCGGCTCATCAAATCGCAGAAAAATCACCTGCTGTCCGGAAAGAGATTCAACCATCTGATAATAAACAAAAATTTCCGTCTGATCCAGAATAAAACGAATAGTCTGGCTTCTTCCCGCAATTGGTGTGATCTTCTCAATTCTCTCACCGGCGGGTGACTGAATCCCAATAGTATAGAGATCCGGGTGTATCGACCACAGCTCCAGCGAAAAAGCCCTCTCCCCGGCCCCCACTCTGATCTCAGCCTCTGTATAAGCCGAATCCTCAGGCAGGACGCCCAGAAAATGATGTCTCTTATCTGCCTCTCCGCCCACTGCTGTTACAACACAAACACCACTGAAACCGGAAATATCATCAATCAGCTGACTCAGATACGACTGGCCCGTATGTCCGCCGCTGTTCGTCCCGACTCCCAGCAAAATGATCACAGGCATCCTGGCTTCCTGTGCCTTTTGAATGCAGTAGCTGATGCCTGCCATAATATCATTCTCCTGATATGCAGGGACATCTGCCGCCGTTCCATAAAACTGCCTCAAATACTGCTTGCATGGCTTCAGCTTGACAATACACAAAGATGAATCCGGTGCTGCCCCCGAAAAATCTTCTGATTCTATCACTCTTCCTGCTGCAACACCGGCTATAAATGTCCCATGCCCGTTTTCATCTTGAGATGGCACAACAGCCAGACTATTCTCTGCAGCCAATGCCCGGTTGATCTGCTCTGAAGTATATTCAGTGCCATATATAAAGCCTTCGGGGCTCTCCCCGTCACGAATAGTCTGATCCCATATGGAATAAATCTTCGTTGTACGGTCCTCATAGGTAAATGCCTGATGCCTGTAGTCGATTCCGGTATCAATGACACCGATCATCACACCTGAACCTCTCAGATTCAGATAAGGTGATCTGTGAAAATATGAAATACCGCTCTCTTCCAGTCCGGCTGTCCCCAGAAGACCATATAAAGCCGGCAGCATGCTGATATTGTAGTCAGAAAGTATGTTCTGCATAGATGTATCACCTGCCAGATGCATCACCGCATACCGGCTGCCGATAGCCTCAATGCAGACCGGATGATACGTGCCCGCAATACTTGAAAAGTCCTGAAAATACTCTTTGATATAATCCCGGTAATCCTCACTGTAAATCACATCTTCACAGGATATGTCGTCATAATTCTCTGCCATTTCATTCCCGCCTGTCAGCAGATTCAACAGACTATATGACGCTTACCCGGAAATTATAACCAGCTTCTGCACTTTGGAAATGTATCGACAGTGATAGAAACTGTTAATTGTTCGCTGACGGACTCTCCGGCAATGCAGGTGTTCCGCGCATAGCGATCATCGGACTGCCTTTGCCTTCAATATAGGCTTTGGTAATCGTCACACTGCCGATATTGTCATCCTTCGGGATCTCATACATAATATCCAGCATAAATTCCTCAATGATGGAGCGGAGTGCTCTGGCACCTGTCTTTCTGGCAATTGCTTTATCCGCAATAACACCCAGGGCTTCATCATCAAATCGAAGATCCACCTCATCCAGCGCCAACAGTTTCTGGTACTGTCTGAGAATAGCGTTCTTTGGTTCCTTCAAAATACGGATCATCATATCACGGTTCAGGCCTTCCAGTGTCACCGTAATCGGCAGTCGCCCGATAAACTCCGGAATCATGCCAAATGCCCGCAGATCATCGATGGTCACCTTGCTGACAATATTCTTATCCTGATCATACTTATCCTTCAGCTCAGCACTGAAACCGATAGAACTGTGTCTGGTCAGACGTTCTTTGACAATATTCTCAAGATCCGGGAATGCACCGCCGCAAATAAATAAAATATTTCTTGTATCAATTGTTACCAGTGGTACCATGGCATTCTTGCTGGTGGCCCCAACCGGTACTTCTACTTCACTGCCTTCCAGAAGTTTCAAAAGGCCCTGCTGTACAGACTCACCGCTGACATCTCGGGCTGTTGTATTCTTCTTCTTGGCGATCTTGTCAATCTCATCAATAAATATAATGCCTCGCTCTGCACGTTCTGTATCATTGTCAGCAGCCGCCAGAAGCTTCGATACGACACTTTCGATATCATCACCGATATAGCCGGCCTCTGTCAGGGATGTGGCGTCTGTGATTGCCAGAGGCACATCCAGAAGTCTCGCCAGCGTCTTGACCAGATAGGTCTTGCCGCATCCTGTCGGACCGATCATCAGAATATTTGACTTCTCAATCTCAATATCATCCATTGTATTTGTTGCCACACGTTTATAGTGATTATAAACGGCAACTGCGATCGCTTTCTTCGCCTGATCCTGTCCGATAACAAATTCATCCAGCTTCGCCTTCAGAATGTGCGGTGCAGGAATATTCTTTATATCAAATTCCGGATGGGCTTCTTCACCATCCTTCGCCTTCTTCTTCAGCTTCTGCTTCTTCGGGATCTGATTCTGTATATTCATCATATCATCCATATTCAGACCTCCCGGAAAAATATCCTGAATATTCATACCCTGCATCAGATCTGCATAGTTGCTGCCATCCATGACTCTGAAGCTGCGCTCCATACAGTCAATGCAAATGCACATATTGTTCATACCCGGAATATGAAGCATACGTCCTGTCTTACTCTCCGGTCGTCTGCACATATAGCAGACATCTTCGTATTTCTGTTCATCTTCAGTGTCCTTTATATCATCGTTATTATAATCGCTCATTAACTCTGCTCATCCTCCTGTATTACTCTCTATTATAGACCAATCCCTGTCTGTATTCAATTTACAATTTTCTTAATTTTGTATATAAAAAAGGACGCCTGAAAAATGAATTAACAATTTCCATACGCCCTTTGGTTATGCAATTCAGCCAATCTTACTGACCATTTGACTGGCCCAGACCACCCTGACTGTTTCGGCTGCCCTGACCGTTATTCTGACCATTCTGCTGTGTACTCTGGCTGCTGTCTCCGGCATCAGCCTTTGATCCCATGATGGTTGTCAATGTCTGTTCTGTATAATTGCCGTTGCTGTCCGGGAACTGTGCTGTAATGGTGACACTGTCGCCCGGTGCACAATTCTGGATCAGTTTCTGAAGGTCTTCCATTGTGGAAACATCTTCACCATTGAATCCGGTAATAATGCATCCTGCCTGCAGACCTGCACGCTGTGCAGCGGAACCGGATGCCACGTTGCTGACATAGATACCGGCTGGTGCATTATAGGCAGATGCCGTATCTTCATCAAGTGTACCGCCCGTAATACCAAGGAATGCCGTTGTCTCATCTGTCTTTGCAACAATTGTACCATCGATGATGCCTTTGGCTGTTTCCAGTGCTGTATTAATAGGAATTGCATATCCCATACCTTCTACAGATGTATCTGAATACTTCACGGTATTCATACCGATCACTTCGCCCTTACCATTCAGCAAAGCGCCGCCGCTGTTGCCTGGATTGATGGCTGCACTTGTCTGGAGCAATGTCATTGTCTTATCTGTCAATGCCACTTCTCTGTTGACAGCACTGATAACGCCTGTTGTCACTGACTGGCCGTATCCTAAAGCATTACCAATGGCAATCGCACTTTCACCGGCTTTCAACTGATCTGAATCGCCCATAACCATAACTGCGATAGCCTTCTTTGTATCGTCGGATAACTGGGACATATCAATCGTCAGGACTGCCACATCCTTATCCTCATCGTATCCCTTAACCGTTGCTGTAGCTGTGGTTTCATCTGAAAACTGAACGGATACCTCTTTGGCACCTTCAACAACGTGGTAATTGGTCATAACATATAATGTATTGTTCTCTTCGCTGATGATCATACCTGAACCGGCGCCTTTGGATTCCTGTGTGTACTGTCTGCCAAACCAGTCGGTGGAAGTTGATTCAACGGTTGTATTCACAGCTACTATTCCCGGCATAACATTGGCTACAATATCAGACACATCATTGGAATCCGTTGTTGTCACACCTTCTGCCGATGTCTTCACAATCTGAACATTGTAAGAAGGTGAACCGCTGCCGCTGGCTGATACAGATACACCTGTTGCTTTATTCACACCAAACATCACAGCTGAAGCTGCCAGTCCGAAGACAACGCCGAGACATGCTGCCTTAACCACCGTCTTGCCAAAACCGCCCTTCTTCCGGGAATGATGTTTCTCAGGACCTGAATGGAAATTGCCGTTTCCGCCGTTTCCGCCGTTTCCGCCATTGCCGCCGCTATTCTGTGTCGGATGATAATAGCTGTAATCATTGCCGGCCGCATAAGAACTGCCTGTGTGTGCTGTATTCGTTCTGTTCTCATATGCGGTACCGGATGTATATTCACTTCTTCTGTCTGTATCTGTATATAATGTAGAATTCTTCAAATCCTCTCTTGTCATTCTGTACAATCCGGATCCTTCCGTTCCTTCGTTCTGAGCGGTGCCTGCGGTCTGGTTCTGCTCATTAACATGATTATCAGTTTCTGTATGATCGAATCTATCTTGTTCATCAAATGCCATAATAGACAACCCCTTTCGTCTTTATTTCTTTTATGCCATTATACTACCACCTAATTGTGTTAAGATTGTGAACCAAAAATGAAAACTTTATGTTATCCAATCAATGACAACATTTGCCGATATTTGAGAAAAAGCTTGTCATCTCAACGTTTTTAAGGTATTATAAAAGTTGTTTATGCTTTTTAATATGCATTTCATTTTCATATAACCAATAGAGATTTCTGTCCACGCAGGCATCTCGTACTACAAAGTGAGGATTTCTACAATGAGTAAAAGAAGAAAGAAGAAGAGATCATCCAAGACAAAGCGCTGGGGAATTATCTTCGGCATTGAATTGGTTCTTATTCTTATCCTGATCCCTGTTGTATTTGTCTATGCCAAGCTTTCTCTTATCCAGACAGCCTCTGCAAGTGATGTAGACAAAGCGAACATCGTTATCAACAATGATGTGGATGCCACAACACAAAAAGCATTGAAGGGCTACCGCAATATTGCACTTTTCGGTGTCGACTCCCGTGACGGCTCTCTTCAGACAGGCGCACGTTCTGACAGTATTATGGTTATCAGCATCAACCAGGAGACGAAGGATGTCAAGATTACCAGCATTTATCGTGATACATGCCTGAAAGTACCCGGATATGGTTTTTCAAAAGCCACTCATGCCTATGCCTACGGCGGTGCTGAGCTGTCCATGAGTATGCTGAATACCAACCTTGACCTGGATATCACAGAATTTGCAACTGTTGATTTCGGTGTCCTGGCCAAGATCATCGATGCTGTGGGCGGTATCGATCTGGATATCTCAGATGCCGAATACAGTCTGATCAATCCTCTGATTGATGAACAGAACAGCGTCACCGGTTCTGATTCCGAATACATATCCGGTCCGGGCTACCAGCACGTCAACGGTACACAGGCCACCGCCTATGCCCGAATCCGAAAGATTGACAGCGACTTCAAGCGTGCTGAACGCCAGCGAATCGTTTTATCCAAGGTTTTTGAAGAAGCCAAATCAGCGAATATCGGAACATTGCTGAATATTATCGATACGATTCTCCCTGAAGTATATACCAACATGACGAGCACCGACCTGATTTCCCTCGCCAAGGATATCTTCAACTACAACATTGCCGATCAGACCGGTTGGCCATTTGAGAAAGAAACAGGCTCTCTCCCTTCAGACGGATTGAGTTATGTCTTTGCAGACAGTCTTGAACAGAACGTCACAGAGCTACACAAATACCTCTTTGACAATGAGGATTATACCCCTTCTTCTACTGTTTCTGATATCAGCTATGAACTTTATAACGAAACCGGTTATTAAACCCAAAAGGCGCTTCCTTCGCGGAAACGCCTTTTCTTCATTTCTTATTCTTCATTTCTTATTCTTCTTTTGCTTTTCTTCTATCTTTCTCTGGAGCATTTCCCTGCCTCGCTGCATTCGCTTTCTGACCGTTGCCGGCTTCAGGTCCAGCAATTCACTGATCTGCTGCGGTGAATACCCATAAAGCCCGTTCAGTATGATCAAATTCGAATACATCTCCGGAATCTGCTGTACATCCGCCAGCAATTCCCGGTAAATGAGATTGTCTAATGACTCATCCGCCCTGATCATGCTGTGTCTGTAATCATTCTGATAGGTATAATCTTCCATGAAATAATATCGGTTGTTCTTCTTGAGCAGAGTGAAGCAGTTATTGACGAGAATTGTATTAATATAACATCTCGCTTTAATACTGTACGGATCACCAATCTGGTTCAAATGTTGCAGCAGCTTCATAAATGTCCACTGAACAGCATCTTCTGCCCATCCTTCATCTCTCAAAATAGCATAGGCCTTCCGCTTCATCGTTGATGCATACAGCCTGAAGGTTATATTGAATTTTGCCACCTGTTCAGGGTTTTGCTGCTCCTCTGAATGCATATTCGATCCCGAATCCGTCAAATTCATTGCCATACTACCGCCTCCCACAAGCTCTCCTCAAACTCTTATAATATATAAACCTTCTTTTTCAACGAATTGTGACAGA
>OLOH01001661.1_pt1 | contig 12269 bp, 10 predicted proteins | sample 1673221 | NCBI WGS metagenome assembly OLOH01 (sample SAMEA3136767, study PRJEB25190) | human gut metagenome
GCAAGAAATGCGGGTGATTTTTGCAAAAGAAATGAAAAAACCGGGCGAAGTATTGGATTTTCCTTTGAACTGTGTTAAAATAGCTAATAACAAATCATCTTCTGTTCCGGCGGCGTTTTGAATGCGCGCCGAAAAAAGAAAGGCGAAGTGAGCTTTTATGAAACGAAGCATCCATTATAAAAACATTTTGAAAACGGCGGTCACGGCGGCACTGTGCGCTGTGATAATCCTTGGCACCGCGGCGTGCGGCAAGGGCAGCGCCAAGGCGGAGCCCTCCCCTTCCCCGAGCGTGGAGCCTACCGCAACGCCCGTGCCGGTCGAAAAAGTGAAGGTGGCGACCATCAACGACATCGACGATTCGTTGAATGTGCGCAGCGAGGCTTCGACGGATTCCGAAATTCTCGGCACGGCAGAGGCCGGCGAGGTGTTCGAGGTTGTGGCACAGGACGATACCTCCGAGTGGGTGGAAATCTCTTACTTTGGGCAGAATGCGTATGTGTTCGCGGAATTTGTGACGATCAGTGAGAAAGAGAAGACCGCACTTGCGACCGCGACGCCCTCGCCGACCCCGAATGCGGAAGACGGCACGACCGATGACAACGGGGACAGCGATGACGCGCAAAATGGCGGCGAGGCATCGCCGACACCCGCTCCCACCGCAGAGCCGACGCCGAATGCGAATAATCCTATCATCGTAAACGGCGGTAACCGAGAGAATACGAGCTCCGGCAGCACATCAGACGGCATGACGGCAGAGACCATTCGCGATACGGAAGATCCGGAGCGACGCTGAGGTAAACTATGAATGTGTTAGTTATAGGCTGCGGCCTGCTTGGGCGAAAAATCGCCCGCACCATGGCCGAAATGGGTTGGGACGTTTCTGTTTTAAGCAACATTGAAAGCGACTTGGAGCTTTTGGAAAACGATTTCGAGGGCGTGACATTCCGCGGGTTCCCGATGGATATTCGCAACCTGCGCGAAGCGGGCATTGAAAGCTGCGACGCGGTGGCGGTGACAACGGCGGGCGATAACCTCAATATCACGGTGGCGCAGATTGCGCGCGATTACTTCGGTATCCAAAACGTGGTGGCGCGTGTTTCCGACCCCGCGCGTGAATTGATTTTTGAGCATATGGGCTTGCATACCATTTGTCCCACAAACCACGCCGGCGACCGCATTGTGCGGATGCTGAGCGGAGAAAAAATGAACAAGAAAATCGAGTTCGGTCTGCATACGGTCGACTTTGACGTGCGGCCGGTGGAGCGGCATCAGATCGGCAAGAATGTGAGCGAACTGCGCGGCAACCCGGGCGAAGTGGTGTTCGGCATCATCCGCAAAAGCGGCGCGTTCGTTTTAGCGGGGCTTGCACCCTTGAAGCCCGAGGCAGGCGACGAGATTGTGTACAGCCGCGCAATCGATTAAGGGGGGAAGTGCCATGAACATTGTCATTATGGGCGGCGGCAAGGTGGGCGAAAGCCTTGCGCGCCGCATTTTGGAGGGCCGCCGCCACGAGGTGCGTATCATCGAGAGCGACCGCGCGCGCAGCTTACAGCTTGCAAACGCGTTGGACGTGGAGATCATCTGCGGCGACGGCACGAACATTGACATGCTGGAAAACGCCGGTGTACGTGACGCCGACTGCTTTATTGCGATATCCGGTGACGATGCGAATAATCTCGTTGCGTCGCAGCTTGCAAAGCAGTATTTCGGCGCGAAAAAAGTGATTGCCCGCGCAAATGACCCGCGCAATTTGGAGACGATGCGTGTGCTTGGCGTGGATTATGCGGTGAGCAGCACGGAAATCATTGCGCAGATGATTGAGCAGGAAGCGAACCTGATGGAGTTTCATCTTGTGGCATCGCTGAACAAGGGCCGCGGTCAGATTTGCTCCGTGACGCTTGGAGAGAATTCGGCTTTGCACGGCAAGTCGGTGCGTGAGGTGGTGTTCCCGAAGGGGGCGCTGCTGATTTCCATTGTGCGAAATAACAAGCTCATCATTCCGGGCGGCGACACGGTGCTGCAAGCGGGCGATGAGATTATTGCGGTATGCGAGGAACGCGCACAGAAGGCACTTATCCGCCTGATGAACAGCACGCATGCGGATGAGAAATAAGTCGATTTTTTTATGATTTATATAGCAGGAACCCCGTAGGCACGTTGTGTGTTTACGGGGTTCTGCTTTGTTCATTTAATTCTAATGATTTGCGGGGAAAATCATGCAGGGAATCCATGCAACTGGGTTTCCTACGGTTCTGGCTTTGTGGAGGCAAAAAGTGTTTCGCGCTCTGCGGAGCGCGACTTGGGGCGTTGCCCCGAGACCCCATAAACTTTCTGAAGAAAGTTTAATCAAAGACTTTTAACGTTGCGGTATTATGGATTTCGGCGGCTTCATTTTACAGCTTTAAAGTGCTTTGTGACGCTGGTGCCGTCTTCGTAGACGTCTCTTGTCAAATTAAGGCCTGCGTTCATCAGCATGGCGCCGGAATAGACGGTGCCGGTCTCCTCGTCCTGATAGTACGTTTTGGGGTCGAGGCCGCGCAGGCGCTGCACGCAGTAACGGGTCTCGGGCTGACGCATGACGACGGCAGTCATCATGGCTTCCTGTTTATCCGGCGAGACGAACTCCCATGCGCAGTAGAAGTCGTTCTCGGTCGGGGAGACGAGACGGTAGAAATCGCCCTCGCGGACAAGGCGGTGATATTTGCGGTAGTCGGCAATCTGCTGCTTTACTTCGGCTTTTTCGTCGTCGGTGAGCTTTCTGGGGTCTAACTCGTAGCCGAATGTGCCGCACATGGCGACGTTGCCGCGGGTTTTAAGCGAGGTGCGCGGGCGGGCTGCGACGTGTGCGCCAAACGAGGAGATAGGGTAGCACATGGACGTGCCGAACTGAATGGTGAGGCGCTCGATGGCGTCGGTGTTGTCGCTGCACCAGATCTGCGGGGAATAATACAGCATGCCGGCATCGAAACGTCCGCCGCCGCCGGAGCAGTTTTCAAAGAGGATATTCGGAAACGCTTTGACAAAACGATCCATGAGGTCGTATGTACCGAGCACGAAGCGGTGCATGACCTCCTTCTGGCGCTCCGGCGGGAGCAGCGCAGAGCCGACCTCGGTCAGATTGCGGTTGAAGTCCCATTTGACGTAATCAATCTTATTTTCACTGAGGACTTTATACATCTGCGCGAAGATATTATCGCGCACGTCTTTTCTCGTCATATCGAGGACGTACTGCAAGCGTGCGGGGGAGTTTTCACGGTTCGGCACGTGCAGGCACCAATCCGGGTGGGCGCGGTAGAGGTCGCTGTCCGGGGAAATCATCTCCGGCTCATACCAGATGCCGAACTTTAAGCCCTCTGCGTTGACGCGCTCGATGAGGGAGCTGAGACCGCCTTTGAGCTTCTTTTCGTTGACATACCAGTCGCCGAGGGAGGAATCGTCGCTTTCGCGGCGGCCGAACCAACCGTCGTCCATGACAAGCATATCGACGCCCATTTTGGCGGCTTCGTGTGCGAACGCGACAAGCTTATCATCGTCAAAATCGAAATATGCGGCCTCCCAGCTGTTGATGAGCACGGGGCGTTCCACATCGCGCCACGGACTTTTGATGAGGTGCTTCATGTAAGTGCGGTGGAAAATGCGGCTCATCTCGCCGAGGCCCTTATCGGTGTAGACCATGACGGCTTCCGGCGCGGTGAAGGATTCGTTTGGCTCCAGGCGCCAGGTGAAATCGGTGGGGTTGATGCCCGCGAGAAGGCGCGTGGCGTTCAAACAATCCACCTCGGCTTCAATGGAGAAGTTGCCGCTGTAAATGAGGTTGACGCCGTAGACTTCGCCGTTTTCTTCGGTGGTGCCGTGGGCTTTCAGTGCGACGAACGGGTTGTGGTTGTGTGAGGAGGAGCCGCGCTTGCTCTGGATGGATTGAATGCCGTGGCAGAGCGGGCGCTCTGTAACGGTGCGCTCCTTTGCCCACTTGCCGTAAAGGTGCACCATGTCGTAATCCATCGTGTTGAAGTCGAGGCAGGCGCTGAACACACGCTCAAGCTCCATGGCGCGGTCGGACGTATTCGTCACGACGGCGTGACGCGTCATGACAGGCAGATCTTTGTAAACGGTGTAGTAGAGCTTCACTTCGGCGTTTGTCGTTTGGTCGAGCGTGGTGACTTCGAGCGTTTCGCTGTCACCGTTTTCGTCGCGCAGAGACGGCATGCCGGGCAGCGCAGGCTTTTCGCTTAAAATGCGGTGCGAAACGTAGCGGATGTCGGTCGCGATATTGCCGTCCGCGTTGCGGATTTGGAGTGCGGAGATGCGGAAATCGCCGGTGCCGTTGCAGGAATATTCGCTCGGCTGTGTATCCGGGGAAAACTCCGTGCCGACGTAGCCTGCGGCGTCGGGCGTGAAGGAGACGAAGTAGCCGCGGTCCAATAAATAGCGCATGTCGCAGTCCGGCAGGTATGCGCCGTAGTAGAGGTGCAGCAGGCGGCCGCTGTCATGCACGGCAAAAACGTAACTGGAGGAAGCGGTATCCAGCTTGAAAATTTTCTTTTCGGCATCAAATAAAATCGCCATAAGATCGTTCCTTTCGGGAAAATATAAAAATTCGGGCAGAGAAATATCCGTTTATAACAACAGTATATCGTTTATGCGGCTTTTGCGCAATAGTCATTTGTTGCATAAAGTTGGCGGTTTGTGATGCTGCGTACGGCGCGGGCTTCGGCATTTTGCTAAAGGCGGCGATGAAATTTGGTGGAATTGTGATAGAAACGGCTTTTTCGGAAAAAATAGCTTTACTTTTCTCTTGGTTTGTATTATAGTTAATGTGATGTGGAAGCGGTTACACATTGTAAAGGACTGTATGTGTTCGCTTTCGAATGTCTTTTGAAAAAATATAAAATGGAGGAAACTACAATGGCTAAAATTATCGGCAATGCACTCCCGAACATCCCGTGGCAGGATAAGCCGCAGGGCTATGATAAGCCGGTTTGGCGTTATGACCACAACCCGATCATTCCGCGTGATCTCATCCCCACTTCCAACAGCATCTTCAACTCCGCAGTTGTCCCGTTTGAGGGCAAGTTCGCTGGCGTTTTCCGCTGCGACAACCGCTCTGTTGAGATGGACATCTTCGCAGGCTTCTCTGATGACGGCATCAACTGGAAGATCAACCACGAGCCGATCGACTTCCAGCCGGCTCCCGGCTGCGACCCGTGCGTAACCCGCAAGGAATATCGCTATGACCCGCGCGTTTGCTGGATTGAGGACCGTTACTACATCACTTGGTGCAACGGCTTCCACGGCCCGACGATCGGCGTAGGCTATACCTATGACTTCAAGACCTTCTATCAGATGGAGAACGCTTACCTGCCGTATAACCGCAACGGCGTTATGTTCCCGAAGAAGATCAACGGCAACTTCGCAATGCTGAGCCGTCCGTCCGACACCGGTCACACCCCGTTCGGCGACATCTTCTACAGCGAGAGCCCGGACATGACGTATTGGGGCAAGCACCGCTATGTCTTCGGCACGAGCAGTCACTCCGGCTGGCAGTCCAAGAAGGTCGGCCCCGGCCCGATTCCGATCGAGACCGATGAAGGCTGGCTGATGATCTATCACGGCGTTCTGAACTCCTGCAACGGCTTCGTTTATCGCTTCGGCGTAGCACTTCTTGACCACGAGAAGCCGTGGATCGTGAAGGAAAGAGGCAACTTCTATGTTTTCGGTCCGGAAGAGAGCTATGAGCTCACCGGTGACGTGCCGAACGTTACGTTCCCGTGCGCTACCCTGACCGATGCCGACACCGGCCGCATCACCATCTACTATGGTGCTGCCGACACCGTCACCGGCATGGCCTTCACCACCGTTGACGAGCTGCTTTCCTACATGAGAAAGTACCCGCACGAAGTTTAATCGCTTTGGTTAAACGCTTTGGTTAAATTAGAATAGCTTTTTCGCAGGCGCTTCCGGTTTTTCGGGAGCGCCTGTTTTTTATGGAATTGTTGTATTTTACGGCAAAATCTGGTATGATGAAGCTATGAAAAACCGCGATGGGCGGAAAACGGTTAGGAGCTGTATGAATATGAAAGAGTATGTCATTGAGAAAACGGTGGGTGCGCCGGACTGGACAAAGGTACCGGAGCTGCAGGTGGACAATGTTTGTTGGTTGCCGGACGCGGGTGTGCGCATGGAGCAGCAGATCTGCCACGACGACGAGAAAATCTACGTGCACCAAGTGGCGCACGAAAAGAACATCCGCGCGGAGCTGACCGATAAGCTCGGCAGCATCTGCACAGACAGCTGCATGGAGTTTTTCTTCTCCCCGGTGCCGGAGGACGGGCGGTATTTTAACATTGAGCTGAACTTGAACGGCGCGATTTTCCTTGGCTTCGGCCACGGCAGAGCAGACAGCATCCGTTTGATCCCGGAAGACCACAAGAAGCTTTTTAACATCCGCACGAACAAAACGGCGGACGGGTGGGAAATCTTTTATGAAATTCCGCTCGAATTTCTGCATGTATTTTACCCCGATTACGACTTTAAAAGCGGGCATGTGATCCGCGCGAACTGCTTTAAATGCGGCGACCTCACCGTGCAGCCGCACTATATGATGTGGAATGAGACGACGAGCGAAACGCCGGATTTCCATCGTCCGCAGGACTTTGGCCGCATGATCTTCGCGTAAACCGCGGTATTCAGCGGGATATTCATGGATTAGTCCAATATCTTTTGCCGAAGCCCGCGCAGAATTGTCGTTTTTCCAAGTTGCAAGGTGAGCGAATTTCCAGTAAAATAGTAATAATGGGTAAATGAAAAATATCGCAAAAGTTTTGCATAGCTTATGCGCCTGACGCAAAACTATCGTTTAGAGTATTGCGTCGGCAGGAAAGGATTGGTGTGCATATGCCACTGGAAAGGATCGACAGTTATTTTAACGGCGCGGTAGAGTCTTATGACGAGCGCTTAAAACGCAGCGCAGAGGATGAAGACGGCTACATTCGCCGCACGGCGGAGTTTTTCCCGAAGAAGGAGCACCTGCACATTCTGGACATCGGCATCGGCACGGGCACGGGTCTTACGGCAATTTTAGAGCAGAACCCGACGATTTATGTGGACGGCATTGACTGCGCGGATAAGATGCTCTCGGAAATTCCGAAAAATCTGCCGGAGCACAAGGAGCGCATCCGCACGATTTGTGGTGATTTCTTTAAATATGAGTTGGAGCCGGAAAGCTATGACGGTGCGGTTTCCATGATGGCGCTGCATTATTACAGCCGCGAAGAGAATTTGGAGCTGTTTCACCGCGTGTGCCGCAGCATTAAAAAGGGCGGGTTCTTTCTGTTGAGCGACAAATTCGCGCCGACGCAGATGTATGAGGACTTCTGCCGTTCCGAGTTTGAGCAGAAGCGCAAGGAGCAGCATTTGTCGGCAAACGAGCATTACTATTGCTTTACGCCGCAGTATGTGGCGGGCGAAGCGGCGCTGCTTTTCAAAGCGGGCTTTGCAGAGGTACGCGTGTGCTGGGCGAAATCCAACACGGCAGTGCTTCTTGCCACAAAATAAACAAATAACAGTTGAAAAGCCGGTCGAACTGCGTACAAATAAACGGTACGCGTCTTGACCGGCTTCTTTTTTAATGCTATAATGTTTCAAAAGCAACTATTTTGGGAATGGGTGAATACTTTTGGAACTCTTTAACGCACAGCATGTTTTGCACGGCGAGCCTGTGACGGGCGAGCTGCCGTCTACGAACTCGCTTTTCAAAACGACCATCAACATGGCGTGGCCTTCGATGGTGGAATCGTTTTTGGTGGCACTCGTCGGCTTTATCGATACCATCATGGTGAGCACGCTGGGCTCTTACGCCATTGCAGCGGTGGGCCTGACGCAGCAGCCGAAGTTCATCGGCTTGGCGCTGTTTATGTCGATGAGCACGGCCATCTCGGCGCTGGTTGCGCGGCGTAGGGGCGAGCAGAACCGCGAAAGCGCGGTGCGCATTTTGAAAACATGCATTCTGGTCGCCGTGATTTTGACGGCGATCATCAGCGTTACGTTTACGGCGTTTGCAGACCCCATTATCCGCTTTGCGGGCTCGGCGGACGATACGCATGAAGCGGCGGTGGAGTATTTCCAAATCATCATGGGCGGCATCGGGTTTACGACCGTGATGATGATCGTGAACGCGGCACAGCGCGGCGCGGGCAACACAAAGATCGCGCTGCGCACGAACATGGTCTCTAACCTTGTGAACGTGGTGTTCAACTATCTTTTGATCGGCGGCAACTTCGGGTTTCCGGCGCTCGGCACGCGCGGCGCGGCGCTTGCGACCGTCATCGGCTCTGTGCTCGGCTGCGCGATGAGCTTGCATTCCATGTTTGTATATATCCGCGGCGTGAAAGGCTTTTTTGCCTCGAAGTTTGACGTGCGCTCACTGCTTAACGTCGGTTCCAGCGCGTTTGTGGAGCAGATTTTCCTACGCATCGGCTTTTTGCTGTTCGCCATCACCGTTGCGAACCTCGGCACCACTGCGTATGCTGCGCACCAGATTGGCATGAATATGATGAGTCTGACGTTCTCACTCGGCGATGGGCTTTCGGTGGCGTCTGTGGCGCTGATCGGCAGGAGTCTCGGCGAAGAACGGCGCGACCTTGCAAAGCTGTACGCCTCCATGTGTCAGCGAATCGGACTTTTCTGCGCGTTTGTGATGTCGATGGTTTTCCTGTTCTTCGGCAGGAATCTCTATGGCCTGTTTTCGAGTGAGCAGGAAATTCTCGATATGGGTGTGATGATTATGCGTATGCTGTGCGTTATCATTTATCTCCAGATCACGCAGGTTATTTTCTTCGGCTGCCTGAGAGGCGCGGGCGATACGAAGTATACCGCGTTTGCGTCTATGATCAGCGTCGCCATTATCCGACCGGGCTTAAGCTGGCTGCTGTGCTACCCGCTGGGACTGGGACTGCTTGGCGTGTGGCTTGGGCTGTTCGGTGACCAATTTATGCGATTCTGCCTTGGGTATTTCAGAATGAAGCAGGGCAAATGGCTGAAAATTAAGATTTGACGCGTTTACGACAACGATAGCGGAGCGACGAATAAAGTCTTTGTCCGACTTTCTTCGAGAAAGTTGGTGGGGTCTTGGGGCAACACCCTAAGTCGTCGTTCGCAAACGACGAAACACCTTTTGCCTAACCCAAAATCAGGAAGGCAGCTTGAAACATCCGGTGGACGCTTCAAGGGTAGGGAACACAGTTGCATGGGTTCCCTGAAAGGCGGTCTGCGACTGTCTTTAGAAATTCAAACAAGATAAAATAGAAGCAAAAAGCCTCCGTCTTTCTCTGAATCAAAGAGGAAAACGGAGACTTTTATATTTTAAAATAGTGATTATTCCACAACGACCGTGCAGTGCTCGGTGCCGTAGTATTCCATCGCGGAGATGACCTCAGGGGTCAGGCGCTCACCGCATACAGCAAGCGGCACCGCGGGTGGGCAGCTCACGTTGGCATCTGCCAAAATGCGGTTTTTGCACTCGGAAAGCGGTAACGTTTCACTCGGCGAGAAGAGCGCCTCGCGCGGGGAAAGTACACGCTCGGCATGCGGCGGCACAGGCGGTTTTGAAAGGATCGCCGGGGCGGGCAGAACGGAGAGCAGCGCGCGCTCGAGACAGGCGAAATCTGCGGGTGTGGTCTCCGGCGTGAACATCATCACAAGGTGGTCTGCGTCGGAAAACTCGCAGTAAATATTGCTGTGCGTCAAAATTTCCGCCAGAGCTGTGCCCGTGTAGCCGAAGGACTTCGGCAATAAGCAGAGCTTTGTGCGTTCCTCACCGCAAAGAGCATAGCCGTGCGCACGGAGCTTTGCTTTCAGCGTGTCAAGACGCTCCGCACAGGCTTTGAGCTGTGCGGGAAAAGATGTTGCTAAAAGCGGATTCATTGCGTCGAGCGACTGTAAAATAAGGTAGGACGGGCTCGTGGACGCAAAGAGCGCCATGGCGCTTTCCGCACGCTGCGCGAACATGTCCGGCGTGCCGTGCGCGATGTGCAGATACGCGCCGCCCGTTAAGACCGGCAGTGTTTTGTGTGCGGAATCACAGCAGATGTCTGCGCCGAGCTGCATGGGGTGCATGGGCTCGGGCAGAAAACGCAGGTACGCGCCGTGGGCGTTATCGACGAGCAATAATACGCCGTGTTTTTTGCAGACGGTGGACAGGGACTTGATGTCCGCGATGTTGCCGAGATAATCCGGGCTTGTGATGTACACGGCGGCAGGGTTTTCCGATACGATCACGTCTTCGAGCTGCGCGGGGGTGATGGCGCAGGAAATGACGCTTTCCGTGCCGTAGATCCATCGAATGTCAAGGGCGAGCAGCGCTGCGGCCGTCATGAAGACCTTGTGTGCGTTACGGCCTGCCGCAATGACGGGCTTTTTGTGATTTGCGCGGGCATGCAGCAGCGCAAGATACAGCATGGCGCGGATGCACAGGGACGAGCCCTCGGCGGAATAGACCGTCTTTTTGGTGCCGAATAACGCGGCGGCGTTCGCTTCGCTTTCGCGGATGATGCCCTCGGCGTGGTAGAGCACGTCTGCGCCCTCAATCTCGGTGAGGTCGAGCGGCTCGGGGCCGAGCAGCGCGGTGCCCTTGTGACCCGGCATGTGCATGCGCAAAGCGCCGCTATATCGGTAGCGGCGCACAAATTCGCAGATTGGCGCGGTTATCATGCGTTGTTATCCAATGCCTTGGAGGCTTCGAGCATGATGGCGCATTCCATGCGTTTTTTAAAGAGCTCGCAGCCCTCTTTGTAAACGCCGCGGACGGAGCCGGTGGCGTGGTAGGCGTTTGCGGCGCAGCCGCCGGAGCAGTACAGTCTTGCCCAGCAATCGCGGCACTCGGGGTGAGCGTACACGTTGCAGGAGGCGAAATCCGCCTGAATTTCCGTGTTCGTCACGCCTGTCCAGACATCGCCGAGGCGGAATTTTTCGTCGCCGACGAACTGGTGGCAGGGGTAGAGGTCGCCCCACGGGGTGACGGCCATGTACTCTGTGCCGGAGCCGCAGCCCGAAATGCGCTTGTAAATGCACGGGCCGCCGGTGAGATCAATCATGTAGTGGTAGAACGTGAACGGTTTGCCAGCGCGGCGGCGTTCCAGCATGAGCTCAGCAAGCTTTTCGTACTGCTCCATGACGATGACGCGGTCTTCGTCGGTCAGCGCGGAGGGGTCTCCCGGTGCGCAGACGACCGGTTCCATGCTCAGTTCCGTAAAGCCGAGGTCGAGCATCTGCTGAATGTCTTTGAGAAAATCCGGGTTTGCGTGCGTGAATGTGCCGCGCATGTAATACGCCTTGTTGCCGCGCGCCTTGACGAGCTTCTGGAATTTCGGAACGATGCGATCCCAACTGCCGTTGCCGGCGTAGTCTACGCGGTAGCGGTCGTGCACTTCCTTGCGGCCGTCGAGGCTTAAAACGACATTGCTCATCTCGCGGTTTGCAAAATCGATGACGTCGTCGTCGATCAAAACGCCGTTTGTCGTCAACGTGAAGCGGAAGTGCTTACCGCATTCCTTTTCGCGGGAACGGGCATACGCGACAAGCTGCTTTACGACGTCGAAATTCATCAGCGGTTCGCCGCCGAAGAAGTCGACTTCCAAATTGTGGCGCGTGCCGGAGTGTTCGAGCAGGAAATCAAGCGCCTGCTTGCCGACCTCAAAGGACATGAGAGCGCGGTCGCCGTGGTACTTGCCCTGGCTTGCAAAGCAGTAGGAGCAGTTTAAATTGCAGGTGTGCGCCACGTGCAGGCACAGCGCCTTGACGACGTTGGCGCTTTTCGCTTTCAGCGCACCTGCCATCGGCTCGAACGTATCGGGGGTGAAGAGCTTACCGGCGTCGCGCAGCTCTTCAATCTGCTCGTAGCACTCGTTGATGTCGGCTTCGGTCACGTCCTCACGGTCGCCGTATTTTTCCAGCATAGCGGCGGTAATTGCCTCGCGGCTTTCGGTCTCGAACAGGCCAATCATATCATAAGCAACTTCATCGACAAGGTGAACGGAGCCGGAACAGATATCGAGCACGATGTTCATGCCGCCGAGTTTATAACGGTGTATCATCTAAAAAATCCTTTCGCATCTATACATGAAAAAAGCCGCCAAAAAAGGCGGCGTTTTCTGAACCTTTGAATTACTTCGCGTTCTTCTCCGTGTTCTCGCACTGCTGGTTTGCAATGCCGCAGCTCGTCTTGCAAGCAGACTGGCAGGATGTCTGACATTCACCACATCCACCTTTTTTCA
>OLOH01001667.1_pt1 | contig 12246 bp, 7 predicted proteins | sample 1673221 | NCBI WGS metagenome assembly OLOH01 (sample SAMEA3136767, study PRJEB25190) | human gut metagenome
TCAGATTATACGAGTTCCAGATAAGCGATTTCAGCAGCGTCACCACGGCGGAAGCTGACGCTGACAGCTCCCCCCCATAACATGGGGGGAGCCTTTTTCTGCACGCACGACGAAAAAAAGCCCAACTCAAACGAGTTGGGCTTTTTTATAACTGCAATAGAGACTCAGATTATACGAGTTCCAGATAAGCGATTTCAGCAGCGTCACCACGGCGGAAGCCGATGCGGACAACACGAGTATAGCCGCCGGTACGGTCAGCATACTTGGGGCCGATTTCGTCAAACAGCTTCTTTGCGGTGTCTTCCTTGGTCATGTAGGACAGTACCTGACGATAGGCCGCCAGGTCGCCCTTCTTGGCCAGGGTGATCATCTTTTCAGCGATCGGCTGCACTTCTTTCGCGCGGGTAACGGTGGTCTTGATCTTGCCGTTCTCCAGCAGATCGGTGACCAGCTGTCTCAGCATGGCGCGGCGCTGATCGGAAGTCTTACCGAGTTTACGGTAACCGGGCATATGATTCACTCCTTCGAACATTTCGCGGATGCGAAACGAATTTTCAAAAATACTTTGGTTCTATTTTCCGACTGGTCAGTTGTTTTCCTCTTTCGCCAGAGACAGACCCATCATATTCAGCTTGTTGATGACCTCCTCCAAGGACTTGCGACCCAGGTTTCTCACCTTCATCATATCGTCTTCCGTCTTATAGAATTCGGTTTCCGACACCTGAGTTCTCGGATTCACTTCCAGAAAATCTGAACAAGCTGTGGTCGACAAAGCCATCGCACCCAAAGCCAATACCTTTAATATCTTATTCATTGTATCTAATTTTTAGGTTAATCAAAATGTAATATTCGCACCGATAGTATAAGTACGTGCTTGCGGATATGTTCCCCCGTCAAATCCATCACGTGTTCCCACTTCAGGATCATAACCGCTGTAGTTGGTAATTGTAAACAGATTTTCGCCCTGCACAAAGAAACGCAGCCCCTTGACACCGACACGCTGCAACATCTGTCCGGGCAGACTATAGCCAATCTGCAACACTTTCAAACGCATATACGAACCATCTTCCACAAAAAAGTTTGAAACCTGATAGTTATTGTTGTCACCATCTATCACACGTGGCACCCAATTGGAAGTGCCTTCACCATGCCAACGGTTCAGCCAAGATTTGTCGTAGTTACCAAAAGTCACATTGGAACGTCTGTACAGTTTATAAATGTCGTTTCCGATACTTCCCTGGAAGAATGCACTGAAATCAAATCCTTTCCAATCGGCAGAAAGAGTGAATCCATATGTCCAGTCAGGGTTCGGCTTGCCTATCATGGTACGGTCATCACCATTCAACCCATTTTCACCATCCAAATCTTTAAAACGAATATCTCCAGGCTTGGCATTCGGCTGTATCAGCTGAGTCTTTCCGTTAGAATCTACGTAGGTATAGCTATCTATCTCCTGCTGATTCTGGAAAATACCATCATGCAAGTAACCGTAGAAGAAGCCGTACGGACGCCCGTTCTCTCTCCAACTGACCTGGCCGCCCATACCACCGCCGATATTATTGAGACCGACACGGTCGGGGCCCTGATCTGTTACGGTATTCTTCACATAAGAAGCATTTCCATTGATACCCAGATTCACTTCACCCACCTTAAAGCGATAGGACGCTTCGAACTCGATACCTTCGTTCTTCACTGTACCCGAATTGACCGTCATACTGCCATAACTGGTATAAAGAGGAATCGGCATGGAAAGCAGCATGTCCTTCGTCTTCTTCACGAAATAGTCGGCAGAGAATGTCAATGCACTGTTGAAGAAACGCAAGTCAATACCCAAGTCGGTCTGTTCGGAGGTCTCCCATTTCAAGTCTGCATTGGCATAGCCACTGGGCAGCATACCTGTATATACCTTTCCATTTATGACTGCATTCTTACCCTGGCTCATCATACTTGTATAGGCAAAGGAGCCAATACGTTCGTTACCGTTCTGTCCCCAGCTCAGACGTATCTTGGCAAAATCCAACCAGGAAGGTCTGTTTTCCATGAACTTCTCACGAGTCAACACCCAACCCAAAGAAACCGAAGGGAATGTAGCATATTGGTGCTCGCGACTGAAGTTTGACGAACCGTCCCGTCTCACTACCGCTTCGAACAAATACTTTTCATCATAATTATAATTGATACGTCCGAATACGGATGCAATGCGGTGGTCTTCTGCCCCACCCCATACTTTGGACTGCTCTTCGGGCGCTGTGGCCGTGTCTATATATCCCTTGTCTATATCCACCACCAGCAGATTATAATCTTCCGCTTCCAAATTGGAGTAATGGTAGGAAGACATACTTGTACCGAACAGTGCACCTATATTATGACGGCCGAAAGACTTTGTATACGACAGTACATTTTCCCACTGCCAATAGGAAGACTCCCTTTTCTTATCCTCTACCTTGGAAGTGGCATTCTTACTGGTAGCATTTAGCTCGTAGACCGGAGTTACATTCTTGATGGAATTGAACACCCATTCCGCACCATAGGTAGTCTTGAACTTCAAGCCTGGCAACAAGTCGACATCAAGGTTAAAGTTCGCACCGAAATTCTGAGGCATAGTCCTCTGGTTATGACTGACCTGCATGGCTGCCAGCGGATTGGTTATTTCACGCATCTCGATGATATTGTATGCCAGGCCGTTGGGAGCAATGACATGATTTGGATAAGTTACGGCATATTGCTCCAGTATAGCAGGGTCGGTCTGATAAACCGGCTCGGTAGGAGGCAACATATTCATGGAAGTAATCAAGCCTGCTGCTTCACTATTGCCAATAGTATTACCAGTCTGGATTGACTTGGAATAGCTTGCAATTGCACCAAAACTAATCTTATTCAACCAATTTCGTGATTTCGTGTCCAGTAATACATTATTGTAATTCAAGCGTACATTGTAGCGTTCATAATCAGCATGTCCTTTAGCATAAATACCTTCTTGCTTTACATAACCGAAAGAAGCATAATAGGTAGAGTTGTCCGTACCGCCACTCAACGAAACCTTGTGGTTCATAATAGGAGCATTCTTGTTCTGCAGTTCCTTTTGCCAGTCGGTATTGACGCTGGAAACAGTCGGGAAATAAGGGTCCTTACCTGCATTGGCAGCCATTTCATTCATCAACATCTGATAATCCGCACTACCCAGCAAATCCACCTTCTTGGAAGGATTCTGAATACCGTACGTAAATTCATAGTTCAAAGTAGCCTTTCCTTTAGTACCCTTCTTCGTAGTAATCAGTACAACACCATTAGCACCACGGGCTCCGTAAATAGCGGCGGAAGCTGCGTCTTTCAGCACTTCAATAGACTCAATATCAGAAGGATTCAAATGACTGATACCACTTTCAGACGGCATGCCGTCTACTATATAAAGCGGATCGGAGTTGTTGACCGTACCGGTACCCCGAATACGAATCTTTGATTCCGCACCGGGCTGACCTGAATTAGAGATAATCTGTACACCGGAAACTTTACCTTTCAAGGCATTCTGAATATTTGTAGGATTACCTTTATCCAACTCTTCACTGGTAACACGGCTCACAGCAGACGAAAGTACACTCTTCTTTTGTACACCATAGCCTACTACAACTACCTCGTCCAGCAACTCAGAAGAATCAGTAAAACGGACTTTCAGATTTGTATCTGCAGCAGTCAGTTTATACTCAATAGGCTCATAACCGATAAAAGTGAAGACCAACACATCACCCACAGAAGCTTTCAGGCTGAAATTCCCATCAATGTCCGTCACAGTACCCACAGCCGGATTACTTTTCATACTGACATTAGCACCCGGAACCGTTTCTCCAGAAGGATCATAAACGATACCCTGCACATTAATTTGTTGTGCGAAGAGCTGCAAAGTGCAACTGAGAATGCAAAGCAGCAAAAGGACTCTTTTTCTTTTCATGATAATAGTATTAGTTTATAAAATAGAAAGTTATTCATATTGTATTGATACAAATTCCAATACTTCGATAAGCGAAATTACGTACTAAACAAGAAATGGAAGTTGAATATTTCTCATAAGGAGTTCATTTACTAACACATCCATAAAAAACGTTTTATTTTAAACTTAAAGTGATAAAGTTTAAACCCATAAAAAAACGGATACGTTTCTGTACGTACCCGTTTTCTTCCAAATCCATTGATTATAAAAAGTATTACCTTTCTAAAGTCCAGTTAATGGCATTTCTGAACATGGTCGTAAACCCTTCCGTTTCGTACAACTTACTACTATGCCCTATCTGGAAATAAACATTGCGTGCCTTTTTGCTTTCATTGACCCAAACCACCGGATGATCGCCCATCTTGATGTCCGATGCAGGCGTGTAGCTCGATTCGTCTACATTGGCTAATACATGTACATTAGGGCGCGGACTCTTGTCATAAGTATACCACTCGTCATCGGGCACCACGAAAGAGGCCGGAACATCCTTCATTACCGGATGCTGTTTATCTTCCACAATCAGCGTACCGTCGGCCAGCGGAGCTATGTAGTTCTTGAAACGTACACCACCCATGAAATCAGAGAACCATTGCCACATGGGATAACCGTCAAACTCGCCCAGCAAAGTAGCATGATGGAAACCTATCCAGCCGCCACGGCCTTCTTCTATATACTTGACGAACGCATCTTCCGCTTCCTTCGGCCAAGTATAAGGCGGGAAATCCAATTGAATAACCAGGCTGAACTGCGACAAGTAAGCCTCCGTTATGTTCCTGGCATTGTTTATCTCGGTAATACTGAAATTCCCCTTTACACCTTCGGCCGCCAACCACCTCAAACCGGCATCCGTAAATCCTCCGTGCTGTCCGCCACGTTCCGTCAACACCAGTACCTTCGCCTTGTGCGGCTTGCCCAATAGGTTTTCTGCTACCGTACGGCGCAAATCACCCTGTTCATTGTCTCCGCTATAATCCCAATACATGCCTCCCAGCAAATCTTTATCCAGAATATACTGACACTTGATGGCAAGTGAACGGGGATTCTCAAAACCAAATACCAACGTATCATTCTTATCGGCCAGATAAGGCACTTGAGCCACCTCATCCCACTTTTCAGTATATTGGGTATCCGTATTCCCTACCTTATTATAGTCTTGGAAGCTGGGATAACCGTCACCTCCACGACCATAGAAGGGCATACCCATCACCAGCTTGGAAGGCGGTACGCCCGCTTTCAAGTGTGCAGTAACGGCACCGTCCGAAGTAATGTCACCGCTATGTCCTGACGGATAAAGCGCCGAATGGTGCTTGGGAGCAGAAGCCATGTCATAAGCCATGATATTCACAAAATCGACGGAAGGCAAGATAGCCTTGAAGTCAATGTAACGGGCAGAAGCTACGGTGGCAAGTGTCAGTTCCTTTTCATTGCCGATGGCAGCTCTGATATCCTGCATCAGAAGTGTAAAATTCTCCGTATCGTCCGGTGACGAGGATATATTTGCCATAGAGCTGGTGGGATATTCCCAATCGATGTCAATGCCATCCAAAGCGAACTCCTTCACCACACGGTCACAGTCCGCGGCAAAAGCACGGCGATATTCATCATTGGCAGCCATCTCACTGAAACGTCCGCTTCCCCAGCCGCCGATGGAAAGCAGCACTTTCAGCTCCGGCTTCTGTTTCCTCAAATCAACAATCTGTCTCAAACGTTCCTCATTATCAATCTTGACACCGTTAAAGCTCTCGTTTACATGACCGAACGCATAGTTGATATGCGTCATGTACTGCGGGTCGGGCATCACCTCACTCCACGAAGTGACATAAGCAACCACAACCTTTGAATCGCGGGAAGCCGCAACGACCTCTTCTCCCGACTTAACGCTACCGCATGAAACCAATACGCCCAAAGCGGCAGCCATCATCATTCTAATTTTTTTCATAAGTACTATCTTTAATTACAAATTATCGCAGGTCTGACGGACCCGTGAACCTATCAATGCATAATACAGCATAAACGCTTCTCCAAAAAGAACGATGAGCCATGACCATCTCCAGCCTCCAAGAACATCGGCAAGCACTCCTTGCAACAAGGGCAATATGGCACCGCCTACCACTCCAATCATGAACACACCCGAAGCCACCGAAGTGTATTTTCCCAAATGGGCAACGGACAAAGTAAAGATAGCTCCCCACATGATGGAATGGAACAGACCTACTGCCGTGAGCAGCCACGGATTATTCAGAAGAATGGCCAGTAGGGCGAGTAGTCCTGCCGATACCGTAGTAACCGTCAACTGCACGCGGGGAGAAATCCTGCTCAGGCTGCTCCCCACCAGGCGGCCCACAAGCATACCACCCCAATAGAGCGTAGCCATCAGTGCCGGAGAAGCATAATCCATCTCGATGGCATACAGATTGATATTGGCCCCGATACAGACTTCCACTCCTACATAAAAGAAGATAGCCACCACGCCCAATGTCAGATGACGGAAGGACCATACACTTTTTTCCAGCTTTTCTCCCTTCTCTACCCTGGTTCCTTGGATATCGGGCAAAGACAATTTCATCAACAACAATACAATCAAAGAAATAACAGCCATCAATGCCAGGAACGGAACCATCAGCTGGTCAATCTGAATGTCCTCCATAGACAGACCGCCGAACACGACACCGGTCACGAAATAAGGAGCAAGCGTAGTTCCCACAGAATTGGCGGAACCGCCTATAGCCAAACGCTGAATGGACTGGGTACCCTTGACATGGCAAGCCGTCAGATAAGGATTTATAACCACTTGCAGAATGGTGGCCGAAGCCCCTACCACGAAAGAACCCAGTAAGAAAATCAAGAACCCTCCAGGGATAACATTATTTCCTGCATGCCAATTCGCTTCAGGAAAGTGTACTGTGAAATAGGAAGAGGCAAAGAACAAACCAAGCCCCACAATCATCACCAGCAATCCACGCATCAATGTTCCTTTATATCCGTATTTGCTAATCCACGACGAGCCTACCCCTCCACAAACCGGATAAGCAAGGAACCAGGAGAAAGTAATCAAAGTAGCAAAAGTATTTTTCAACCCGCCCACTTCCGAAAGAAAAGTTTCTTTCAGAGGACCCTGAAACTGAGTATTGGCAGTCGTAAGGAAACCTACAATAAAGAACAAGAACACCATCGTGATGAAGGGCCCCATATAGTTTATTTGTTTTTCTTGTTGTGTCATAGTATTTTGATTATTAATTCAAATAATTAGTTATCAGTCGCCTGCAAGGCGACTTAGCAGTTAAGCATGCTTGCCGCCGCCTCATCCAGCAGAAATTCACAGTTGGGATGAAGCTGAAGGATGGAAGCAGGAACATCTGTTGTCACAGGCCCTTCAAGCATCCGCTTGACAATATCCGCTTTATTAGTCCCTTTGGCAACCAGTACAATCCGGCGTGCCTGCATAATGTTCTTTATTCCCAAAGTAGCCCCTCCCAACTCTTTATCGGGAGGAGTACCCGTTTCTCTACGGATGCGTTCTTCCAGTTCCACATTCATCCGGGTCACCCATGCTTCACCGCCAAAGGGAGATTCCGGCTGGTTGAATCCCAGATGTCCGTTCTCACCCAACCCTAAAATCAGCAAATCAATGCCGCCACGGTTCGCAATTTCCTGCTGGAAATCCCTGCATGACTGTTCAAAATCACCAGAAATGGTAGGCAGCATCAAAAAATTCTCTTCCTTGATGCCCAATGTATCCATCAACTCCGTTTTCAGCATCGTGTAGCATGCTCCGGCATATTCGCGCGGCACATTCGTTACCTCATCCAATCCGAAGAAAGTAACGGTATCCACCTTAAACGGATATTTAGTATAGATTTCTCCCACCAACCGATGAAGATTACCGGTAGTACGTCCCGTCGAAAGTCCTATCACACTCTCCGGTTCATTCAACATCTGCCCGATGATGCGCCATGCAGCCGTGCAGTCAAACTCCTTTTCATTCTTTGTTATTGTTATTTTCATATTCTTAATCATTAATTCCTAATCACATGTTCATCGCCACCGCACCGGCCCCCAGAAGCCCGATAAATCTGGGATTCAGTTTCGTAATGACAACCCCGTTGCTGACAAAACGCATGGTCGTAGGATGAAGTTTCTCCAGAATCTTCTCGTGCATATACCCGTCGGCCACAATGCCTCCACCCAACACCACCGTGTCCGGGTCAATCACACGTACCAGATTCATGATAAGATTGGCAAGCGCCTCAGCTGCATTCTCCACCAGCACCGTACAGAGAGGGTCACCTTTCTGACTAAGTGCAAACACCTCACTCACAATCACCCGTTCCCCTTTTTCAGCCGGAATATGCAGGCCGGTCTCATACTGGTTGCGGAGCAGACGGGCACAATTGTCAAAACCTATGCCGGCAGCAATCGCCTCCACACAGTCCATCCGTCCACAACCGCATTTAATGCCTATGTTCACACCTACACGCACGTGTCCCACTTCGCCGGCATTGAAATGGCTGCCACGGATTTGTCTCCCATTTATCACCGTACCCACGGCAATGCCTGTACCTACATTTACGTATATAAAGTTTTTGGAAATTTGTCCGAATCCCCAGACGCGTTCGGCTCTTGTAGCGCTCTTCACATCATTGTCTATATGGCAAGGCATGCCATATATGTCCGACAGTTCCTTTGCCAACTCAATCCGCTGTGTCCTGCTCGGGTCAATCTGCAGCCAGACACCTTCGTTGGAATCTACACGCCCTATCAGGCCAACACCCATCGCTACCGGTTTCTGGTCATACCAGCCCACGGTACGGATATAATCATCGAGCGACGACTTGATGATTTCCAGCGCAGCCTGCTGATTAAAGTAACCGGAGTCATATTTCTTATACCTCAAAATGTTGCCACGGCTATCCATTTCGCCAATCAGCAACTTCGTGCCTCCTAAATCAAGACCTAAATACGTTTCCATTTTTTATATGCGTTTTTTAATATTGTTTACTGTCCACAATATTACGCACTATCAGGGAGACAAGGGTTTATTCTCTGACAAAAAAGGTTTAATACTTGTCAGCGGTGGTTCAAAAGCAGTCTTCATGGCTCTAAATTTTGCTGGGACTGGTACCAAACTGCTTTTTGAAGCATGTACTGAAATATTTCGGGTCAGAAAATCCGACCATATTCGCCACTTCCCCTATCGAATATTTCCGGGAAACCAGCAGCTCTTTTGCCTTGTTCAAACGGACAATGCGGATGAAGTCATTCGGTCCCTGCCCGGTCAGCGTCTTTATCTTATTGTAGACAGAAGTGCGGCTCATGCCCAGCATCCGGCAGAAGTCATTGATGGAGAATTCCGAATCGGACAACTCCTCCTCAATCACTTTCATAACCTTGTCCAGGAACTCCTTGTCCAACTGGCTGGTATAGTCTGTCTCTTCGGGCTGCGCATCCATCGCCAACACGGTTTCGCGCAAATGCTGCCTATTCTGAAGAATATTCCTGATACGCACTTTCAGCACAGACAAGTCGAAAGGCTTGATGATGTAGTCATTGGCACCGGCCTCCAGTCCGAAGATGATATTTTCCCTCTCACTCAGTGCGGTCAGTAATATAATAGGTATATGGCTTGTTTCTACCGATGATTTCAGAATCCGGCACAATTCATCACCTTCCAGTACCGGCATCACAATGTCCGAGATAATGATATCAGGATTGATTTCCCTTGCCGTCTCCAATGCCTTTCCGCCGTCGGGCACGGCAACTACCTTATATTCGGAAGACAAGCTGTCCACCAGATACTCCCTCATATCCGCATCGTCCTCCGCCAGAAGAAGGACATTCTTCCTGGCACGTTCCGTTTCTTCATGCACAGCCCCGGTAGCGGCCTGAGCTTCTTCCTGGCCGTCAGCCTTCGCTTCCACCGCCACGCTCGCCTTTATCCTCTGCGGGAAAGTTACCGTAAACGTAGTTCCCTGCCCTTCCACGCTACTGAAAGAGATGGTGCCGTGATGCTGTTTCACAATGCGGCGCGTAATCATCAGACCGATACCCGAACCGGTTTCCTCAAAGTTCATGGCATTCTGGGCTCTATAATATTCGTGAAAAATATTGCCCTGCTCCTCTTTCGGAATGCCGATACCCGTATCCTTCACTTCAATAGTCCACTTCTTTCTTGCAGTCTTCACCAGTATGTGAATGACCCCCTTCTCTGTATACTTCAAGGCATTGGAGAGCAGATTGTCTATGATATGATCCATCTTCTCCCGGTCAATCCAAACCTTGGGCATATCCGGCTCCACCTCCAACTCTATCCCGACGCTCTTCTGCATGGCAGCTAAGTGAAACTCCGCCATTTTTTCCTCCAGATAAGCCTTAATGTCGTATGGAGAAACCTTCAGACACTCCTCGGCATGCAGTTCCGTTTTCTGCAACTCAAGCAGTTGAGTAATCATTCCCATCAGTTTTTCCACATTCTTCATAGCCACCGCAACGGTTTTCTTACCCTGCTCCGGAAGTCCCTCCTGCGCTTCGAGCTCGCTCAGCGGAGCCTTTATTAAAGTAACCGGTGTACGGATATCATGGGCTATACTGATAAAGGAACGTATCTTGTCCCTTATACGCCCCTCGTTCACCTTATGCCTCCTATACTGCACAAACATGTACACAAAGACAGACAACAAGATGAAATAGATGAGCAGCGCCCACCACGAAACCCAGTAAGGGTTATGAATGACAATGTCCAGACTTCTTTCTCCCACCTGCTGCCCGGTGTATTTATCAAATGCCCGCAAGCGGAATACATACTTACCGGACGAGAGATTCATATAGCTCACGTTCCGCACTGAATTGGAGTGTTCCCACTCTTCATTGTGATTTTCGAGCCTATACTCATACCTAATACGATGCGGGACTGCAAAGTTGATGGCAGAGAAGGAAATTGAGAAGGAGTTTTGATTATACTTCAAATCTATTTTCCGGGTATCATTGATATTCGTTTGCAAAAGAGAGCCTTTCATTCCCGCTTTGACCGATTCATAAAGCAGTTTAAAGTCTGTCAGAATCAGCTCAACGGGTGCATGAGTCCCCAAGTCCAAAGACGGGAGAAAGGAAAGAACCCCTTCTGCGGTGCCGAAAGCAAGACATCCATTCTTCAACTTAAGGGCAGCATTCGGATTGTAATATCCCCAGCTGACATCCAAAAAATCATTGGCACTGATGATAATATCCCGGGAGCAGTCCAAGCAATACAATTCCTTCTCCGTACTGAACCAGATACGCCCTTCGTTATCCTCCAGCAGGCTGTTGATGGAATTGGAAACCAGATTGTCATCTACGGTATAGGCATGCGCCTCTTTCCCATCCGGCCCAACACGTATAAGGCCTTCCCCGTCTGTAGCCAGCCAGGTATCGCCGGATGAGGACTGCATCAGGCAACGGACAGGATAATGCAGAGAGATGTCTCCAAACGTCTGATGCCACTGCGTGTCTCCCGACTTCTTATCAAAGACGGCCAACCCGCTGCAACCGGCAATCAGTAATGAGCCCCCCTTACCCGGCTTTATGTCACCTATGCAATCAATCGGGTAATATGTATAAGTATCCGTCCGTATATCGTAACGGGTAAACTCTCCTTCAATACCACCGAACCAGACATAATCCCCTTCCGCATAAATGGCATAAACATAGTCGGTGGCCATTCCCTTCTCCGGATGTGCATTTCTTTTCTCTTTCTTCTGTACCCGTCCGGTCTGTTTATGAATACAATAGACACCGATACCATAGCCACCTACCCAGATGTTTCCCCCGGAGTCTTCGGCAAGTGCCAATACCACTTTGCCACTATATTCCGTACCGTCCAGATAGTGGGTCCATTTGCGTGACCGAGGTTGATAGAGGCTGACGCCGTTGTTTGTACCATACCAATAATCTCCCTCCGAGTCCTGAAACATCACATTTACATGGTCCGACTTCAGGGAATTATCATTATTGCGTTCGTGCCTGATTCTATAGACATCCGGCATCTCCGGATCCAGATAGCTGATGCCATTCGTAGAAGTGCCAATCCATACAACTCCGGATTCATCCACACAAATATCGGATACCGTATTACCACTCAAGCTTTTGTCATCATCCCCGTTATTCATATAATGGTTCAAAAGTTCTCCGGTAGCGACATCCATGCAAAAAACACCTGCACCGTCGGCTCCCACCAGCAGCAAATTATCCTTTGTCCTTGCAAACGAACGGATAGGTACATGAGGAAT
>OLOH01001668.1_pt1 | contig 12243 bp, 5 predicted proteins | sample 1673221 | NCBI WGS metagenome assembly OLOH01 (sample SAMEA3136767, study PRJEB25190) | human gut metagenome
AAAGAATGATAATTTTGATGTTCTTGGTTGTTATATTTATACTAATTGTTGTTATTCAGATTATTGTAATTTGCTTGAAGAAAGAAAAAGTGTTGCTGAATATAAGAAACCTTATTTAGAATATGGTCGTTGGAATTATAATTGGTTTAGTAATAAACTTAATAGTTTTGAAGAACAAGAAATTGTTAATCGTATTACAGGAATTATAAACAATAATCTTGAATATAATCAAACTGCTGTTGATGCCAAACTAATTGTTGGTAAATATTGTGTTATTAGATTTGTATTTAGAAATACTAATAAGAAAGTTTTAATCAAAGATATTCAAGTGTATTTTAATAAATAATATATGGAAACTAAATATGTAGATAGAAATAAAGCTTTTTGGGGTGCTGCAATCGGTGCTGTTGGTGGTATTGTTGGAGGTTTGTTTGGTCGTAAGAAAAGAAAGAAACAAGCCGAAGCTCAACGTCAAGCTGAAATGATTAATTATCAGAATCAACAAAATGCTATTAATACTCAATACCAAAATACTCAAAATGCTATTGATGCTCAATATGAACAGAATGTTCTAAATGTTAAAGCTCAAGAAGAACTTAATCGACAGCAAAATGAACTTGCTGCTAAAAAGACTGGCATCGAAAACGCTGCCGGTCTTACGTCGTTATATACAAATGAATCTGAATTGAACAAAGAATTTCGTAATAGATTCATGCGTTGTGGTGGTGAACGAAAAGTTCGTAAATGTGGCGGAAGTAATAAGAAAGCTTGTGGCGGTAGAAAGAAAGCTGCATTTGGTACATGGACAAATGATACTACTAATACTCTTATAGGTACTGTTGGAAATGTTGTTGGAAATGCTATTGCTGGAAGTGGTGGTCATACTCCTACTTCTAAATTACTTAATTATAAAACTAATACTTATAAAACTTATAAACCTGCTGAATTAGAAGTCTATGATGATGTTGCTGATAAATTTAATGTTCGTAAAACTGGAGAAAATACTGCCAAATATGCTAATGTTCAAAATAATAATGTTGCTGCTATGAATACTCTTGGTCAAAATCCTACTGCTGCTATTACTGCCGTTTCGCAAATACAGTCGCCTCGATATGCTTGTGGCGGAGGTAAAAAAGTACGTAAACGCAAACGCTAATGCTATTTGCTTGCCCGTCATGGCATTTTCATATCTGAAATGATTAATCTATCACGATTTAAATTGCGTGCCGTGACGAGCCTTAAAATCACTAAATAAAAATTATTGACATGTCAAAAAATAAAGCTAAAAATGGTATTGTAGTTAATGCTGGTAATGGCAATTATATTCCTAATATTGTTCGTGGAGGAGCTGCTATTCCTATTGGTAAGAAAAACTTCTATTATATGCAAGGTAGAAAACATGAACAAGGTGGTATTGATGTTGGTCGTAATCCTAAAACTGGTCTTGAAGTTGAGGGAGAAGAAGTTATGCAAGTTACTCCTAATGAAGTAAGAGTCTATTCTTCTGTTCCTTTTCTACGGGGGGTCTCACCTGCTGAATTAGTCTTAAACGGTGCTAATGCAAATAAAGTTTTTGCTGCTCAAGAAAAATATAAAGATAATAATAGAATTAATGATGATGGAACTAAATATAAATATGGCGGAGATAATCGTCAATCAACAGACAGTATTAATAAAAATACTAATACTTTTAATCCTAACGATTTTACTTTTAGAAGTATTAATACGCTTGATAAAGTTAAAAGCGTTGAATTTAAAAACGGCAATTACGCCAATTACGTGGAAATACCGTTTAATAAAATGGATACTATTGTTGCTAAGACTTTGGGAAACGGTAATAATCTTGAACTCAATAAGTATATTATTAGAGGTTAGTTTAACGAAAAATCCTTTAAAATTTATTGATGGCTTACAAAAATCAGTTAACGAAAATGTTATGGAAGCTCTTATTAAATCTGGAACTAAAAGTAAAAATAATATTATCATTACTGATTATGGAAAAAAAGAATTTGGTGGCAATACAAATAATAAAAATAAAATGGGAAAACTTGTTTCTATAAACAGTAACGTTAAAAATGGTCTGATACATACTCCTAATCAAGACGTTCTTGCTTATAATAAAGAAAGAAAACCTCGATTACTGCAAAATACTGTTGTTGATAAACTTAATAAAACTGTTGATAACGATTTGAATGTTATGCCTGTTCAAGATGATGTTGCTAAAACTCGCAATATGGATAATATTTTTTTAGGAGTTAATCTCGGTAGTTCTGTTTTAGATGCTGTAATGGGAAACATTTATGCTAATCAAATGCATGGATATACTGCTCCAAATATTACTGCTCCTACTATTAAGAATCCTGGAGAAATTAAACTTAACGAGGAAGATTTAAAAGATATTCCTGCTCCTATTCTTATGGCTGCTGCTAAATTAAAAACTCGTTATAACGCTAATCCTCAGCTTAGTAAAATTGAAGATGATACTCGTCGTATAATGGGCGAAATTGGTCGTAATACTTCCAACAGTCGTGTTGCTCTTGCTCGTAAACAGCGTGCTGCTTTACAAGGACAGCAAGCTAAGAATGAAGTTTATGGACGTAAAGAAAATATTGAAACTGAATTGATTAATAAAGATAAACTTAATCAACAAGAAGTTACTGCTCGTAATCTTGCTCGTTATGACCAGTATAATCAAGCTCTTGCTGCTCAACGTGCTAATCGTGTAAGACTTAGACTTGCCGCTGATACTGCTAATATTCAAAATAAACTTGCTGTTAGTACAGCCAATGCTCAACTTAAATCTCAAGCTGATAGATTTAATGCTACTAATAGAATTAATCAACTTGTACATCAGACTGGTATTGATGCTGCTAAAGCAGAAGCGCGTTCAAATATATTTAGCGGCATGTTAGGTAATATTGGTAGTGCTCTTAATACATGGAACAGAAATAAACGTCAAGCTAAACTTGATGAAGAAACTCTTAGAGTTCTTGGTTTACGTACTCCTAATGCAAATAAACTTGTTCTTAGTGCTCTTGGTTATTAATTTTTAAAATAATATAGATATGCCTTTTGGTAGTTTTAAATCAATAGATTATAATTATGTTCCTAAACATAATTTGGAAGTTATAGGTCAAACTTATGATTATCTTCAACAAAGACATGATGCTGCTGTTGCTCAAGAAAGTGCTTTAAAGAAACAAATTGGTGAACTTGAACTTAACGCTCAAGAAGATGAATTTAAACAAATGCTTGTTAATAGTATTGAAAGCAAAATTCAAGATGCTGTTATAGGAGATTTTAAAGGTTATGCTCTTGATGAAATAATTGCTGAAGCTGGCAATCTTGCTTCTGACCCACGTGTTATTGGTCGTCTTCGTGCTCAACAACAATATAAAGCTTATCAAGATAATCTTAATGCTCGTACTGATTTATCAGAAGATTATAAAAATTATTATCGTCAAGTCAATACTTATCATTATGAAGATAAGTTAGATGCTGCTGGAAATGTAATTGGTGGTGCTGAATGGAAATCAAAAAAACAAGAAGTTAGTGAAGTTCCTACTTCTGTTATTTATAATGAAGCTTTGAAAATTGCTCAAGCTGATGCTGGTGGAGGAGAAAGTTATAGTTTTCTTGATGCTAATGGAAATCCTACAAGCGATTATACTAAATCTGCTACTGGAGAAATGTTTATGAAAAGTGGTAATAAATGGGAAAGACTTAGTGAAGATAAACTTCAACATGCAATTGATGCTGCTATTGAGGGAACTCCTGGTGCAAAAGCAAGTCTTCAACAGGATTACGATATTGCTCTTTGGAAAGATAAAACTCAATCTAAGAATAATGACGTTCGTGATAATAACGGTAATCTTATGAATTATGACGAATTTATAAATCGTCGTTTTAATAACTTTAAGAAAGCTGCTGCTTATAATAGAAGTTATAGTACATCTGAATTTGGTAAAGCTTTAGCTTCTGCTAAGAAAATTGCTGCTGCAAGCGGTGATGTTGCTAATGATAATAATTTTGCCAATGTTATAGTAAATGGTGCTCCTCTTGTTGCTAAAAATGAAAGCGCGATAGAAGCTCGTGCTAATATTCAAAATAGTAAATCTACTATTGCAGATATATTTTCTCGTAATGGTGTTCAAGGAGATATTAATTCTATGGATACTGCTGCTCTTCGCCAACATGCTAATTCATTACCTAATAGTCCTGAAAAACTTGAAGCTCTTAATGCTATTAAAACTATTGAAGATAATACTGAATTTATGAATAAGATTCTCGGAGTTAATGCTGGTACAGAAGCTGGTAATGCTTTTGAAACTTATACCGCTCTTAGTTCCGGAACTGATATTCCTGATAATCAATTTAGAAGTGGCGTTAATCAATACATGGATGCCATATTTGACGAGAATACTTATGCTGTTAGACAATATCTTAATGATGATGAATATACTACTCTTGTTAAAAACTTAGGTGGCGACAATGCTCTTAAATCTTTAGGCATTAGAATTGGTAGAGAAAATGGAATGCAATATGTTGAACTTCCTCGTCAAGCTAAAAACAATACATTTAATTTCTCTAAAGCTGTAAGAGACGCTCGTAATCAAAATACAAATCTATTTAAAGAAATGATACAAATGCCAGTACGTGCTCTTCGAGGTCTTGGTTTTATTGATTATGATAAGACTAAAACAATACCTAACGCTGTTAAAATTGGTAAGAATGGAGAAAAAATTCTTGATGTTACTCCTACTGAATTATCTACTCAAGGAACTGATTATGGTAGCAATACAAGTTTAGGTGGTATTATGAATAATTTTGCTAATTTTGGCGATGATTTAAATCGTAATGCAGAAGCTATTATTCAGCAAGACGTAATAATGCCGACTGAAATTATTGCTAATGTTAGTCCTACTCATGCACAAGCAGAATATAATCTTAAGCATGGTATTGGTAAACCGGAAGATAATAAACGTATTATGGATGTAGAAGAAGAGAGATTTAAACAGGCTCTTGGTAACATAGATTTTACTCAAACTCCTAATACTTATATTTATGATGATGAAACTTCTACTTATCGAGAAATGGATACAGAAGAAGAAATGAAATATACCAATATAATTGCTAATGCTAAAGAAAATCTTACTGTCAATGGCATTACTTATTATGCTGATGGAAGTATTCGTTCTGCTGTTACTATCAAAGACCCGAAAAATCCTGAAAAAGCTCCTAAGCGTATTCAGTTTGGACTTAATCCTGTTATGTCTAAAGACTGGCTAAATGATACTAATACTAAAGCTGGTATTCGTTTATCTAAACTACGTAGTTATAAATACGATTATAATATAGGAAATAGTCCTTATACTTCTAATATTGGTAAATATCAAATTGACAGCGATTTGAATCTTATTAATAAAACTAATAATAGAGTTATTCGTCAACTTACTCCTATTGAAGCTCAAGACTTGATTGAAAAAGATATTCGTCTTGATGAAGCAGCTAATGCTTATGTAACCGGTCAAGTTACCGATATTAAATATTTAGCTGCTATTATTAATAGCGTTGCTGAATCTTACTCTAAGTATTTGTATAATACTACTGATTATAAGCAAAATATTGCTAATGCTATTGGTAATAATTTAACTGAATATAAATAATATGGATGTACTAAAATTTTTGCGAGAGGGAAATAAAGTTCCTAATCCGGAATATAATCCTAAAACTAAAAAGGGGGCTACACAGCCCCCATTCTTCGTTAATACAGACCCTGATGCTGATGCAAAAAATAGACTTCTTAGCGTTATTGCAGAGGGTCGTAGTTATCATAACGCTCCTATTAATCTTCATCCTGATGAATATGCTCCTTATAATGTTTTTGTAAATAATATTGATACTCAAGAAGAACTTGATAAAGAACGTGCTGCTAATCAAAGCGAATTTATGCAGGCGATAAATAGTGGCGGTCGTACTCTTAATCAATTGACTGTTGGTACTGTTTTAGGGGCTGCCGATTTAGCATCTGTAATTGTCGATGCTATGGATAAAGATGGTTTTAATTATGAAAGACCGCAAGTTGTTCAAGCTATATCTGATTTTAAAGATGCTATTGATAAGCGGATGCCTATTTATAGAGAAAATCCTAATGCTGCTTTTGACGTTACTGATGTTGCATGGTGGGGAGAAATGATTCCATCTATTGCTACAACCGTTAGTTTAGCCGTTCCTGGTTATGGAGTTTCTAAAGCTGCTTCTATGTTAGGAAAAATTCCTACTCTTAATAGAATGACAACTAAAGCTGCTAATATTCTTAAACTTACTCAAAAAACTCGTGATATTATTAGCACTGGAGCGAGTATGGCTACTAACGGTGCTACAATGAGATTGCTTGAAAATTATCAAGAATCTATTCAAACTAAAGATGATGCTAAACAATTTGCTAATCAGCAATTGGCTTCTATGAATGATGAACAACGTGCTACTTTTATAAAGAATAATCCTCAATATGCAGATAAGTCTGATGAAGAAATTGCAGAAGATATAGCAACTAATGCTGCTGGAGAAACTTTTGTTACCGATTGGCTTAATTTAGGTTTTGATATTGCCCAATTATATGGATTAAGAAATCTTGTTAAATCTTCTCTTGTTCTTAATAAAAGTAGTAAACTTCGTAATCTTAATAATAAAGCTGCAAAACAATTCGGTATGACTGCTGATGAAATTGCTGCTTCTAATGCTGCAAGTTTAACTAAACTTGAAAAAGCTCGTACTTTAGTAAACAATCTTGGTTATGACATTCTTCATGGTGCTCGTAATGAATGGACTGAGGGAGTTGAAGAAGCTATAAACTATATAGCACAAAATAAAGGTATGGAACTTGCTAAACTTGCGTTTGATAAGAATACTGATACTAAAACTTTAGGAGATTATCTTTCTGATGCTCACATGTGGGAAAGCGCTTTTTGGGGTGTTTTAGGTGGTATTGCTTTTACTGGAGTTGCTGGTAAAGCAGGAGAAATTTATAACCGTAAATTTAATAAAGAATTTGTTGCCGGTGAAAAACAACGTGAACAAGAAATAACTAATCGTGCTCTTCTTGCTCAACAATATCAAGAACAAATGTCTGCAATTAATAACAATAAAAATCCGTTTAATGTAGACAAAAAAGGAGAAGCTACTGAAATTCAAAGTGAATCTGAAAAAGAACTTCTTAAAGATATTGCTCGTAAGAATTATACTTCTGCTTTAGCTATTAATGCTATTAATACAGGTAATATGGATTTCCTTGAAACCTATATTGATAGTGACGAACTTCGTACTGGTTATGCTAAAAAGTTTGGTCTTAGTAATGAAGAAGCTACTAAATTTCAACAACAAGTTAAGAATGATATAAAACAAACTAAAGATTTATATCTTAATTCTGTTAATAAAGCTCTTAAATTTGGCGCTTCTATGAATGTTGCACAAATAATTGCTAAACAACATATTGATGCAAATAATACAAATGAATACAATAAGCAAATTAATCAATATGCTGAAAATCTTTTCAACGAAAAAGTTGCCTCTAATCAAAATATTAATCCTGAATATTTTGCTGCTGTTGAAAATTTAGCTTATGCTAATAAACTTACTACTCTTCGTAATCATAAATCTTTGCTTCAAGCTTCTGAACAGAATGATGATACACGAAATATGATTGAGCAAATAGATAATGAAATTGCTTATCTTGAAAATAACGCTCCTGCTGGATATGATTTTAATGATAAAGAAAATGAAGCTAAAGCTAAAGAATTTAGAGAAAAATATTCAGAAGAATATAATATTGCTTATAATAAATATAGAACTAATCTTAATACTAAATTAGATAGAGCAAATGCTCGTGATACCGACGCTGATTTTAAAAAGCAAGTTAATCATTATATGAATGTTTTTGATGAATCTCGTAGAAAGATTATCAATAATGCTCTTGAAGAATATGGTCAACTTTATGATAAATATGGTGATAATATTAATAATGAAAATGCTATCGAAGATACAGATAAAAAGAAACTTGATACTTTGAAAAAAGTATTTGTTGCTTCTGATATTAGTGATTCGAGAATTAATAATTTTATTAATAATAAAAAGAAAAAGAAAGAAGCTGCTGATGAATACAGAGAAACTGCTGATGATGTAGTAGAAGAAAACATTGGAGAAGAAACTGATGCTGACGCTGCTGTCGATAATACTACTAAAGAAGAAGAAAATAGTAAGACTGAACCAAACCAATCCTCTACGGGGGGTCTGAAAGAAGCAATTAATGAAGCGGCTGAAACTACTGAAACTGCTGGAATTACTACTGCTACTGAACAACCTTCTACTGCTCAAGCTACTGCTGAACCTGCTGGAACAGAAACTCCTGCCGATAATGAAAATGGACAAGGAACACCCCCCGTAGAGGGTAAGACTGATGAGCCTGCTACTGCTCAAAAAGTTTGGGATGACTTTGCTGTTAATGATTTTGCTCTTGAATGGATTGGAGTTAATATTCCAGATATTCTTACCGAAAATGCTGAAACTATAATGGCATATTATGATAAATATATTCATGATGCTATTGCAAATGGTATTGATAAAGAAACTGCTGATGTAGTTTGGTACAGTATTATGAATGGTCTTTATGGAGATGAACTTTCTTATGATAATCAAGGAACTCGAAATAGTGCTATTGATGATAACGATAAAACTATGTTGCGTGCAGCGATGCTTGCGATAATGAATCGTAGAATTGGTAATCGTGGTAATATAGAAAATATTATTAAACGTTTTGTTGAAACCGCTAATGAAAATGGTATTACTTATGGTGTTGATATTGACGGTAAGACTTATTTTAATATAGAAGATTTAGTTTCTTATATTTATGATATGTCAAAAGTTGATGTTATTGCTCAATATCTATTTGATGAAATAACTAATTATATTGTTAGTGACGATAATACTAAATATATTGCCACCGATGATGAATCAATGACAAGGCTTAATCGTGAAGCTAAAGCTAATCGTATTAAACGTCACGCTGAAATTCGTACTAATTGGTTAGTAACTAATCCGTTCAATAACATTAATGTTGACGGTATTGATACTAATGAAGAACAATATATAAATATTACTCAACTTCAACCTGGCGAAGAACTTATTGGTAAAGCAAGTAATGGTCGTATTTATATCGGTCGTAAGAACGGAGCAACTATTGGTTATATGGGTATTCCTCGTTATGATGAAAATACAGGAATGCTTAGCCATGTAAATCGTGGTTGGAAATACGATATTATTGTTGATAGTAATGCTGGTGTTCAATGTAAGTTTAAAGATTATGTTTTAGATGTTATTAATAATAAGAAAGATGTTGTTGCTAAATCTGTAAAACTTAATCAGCTTATATATCAGCTTAATAGTAGAGGCGAAGATGTTAGAAATAACGAAGAAGTTAAACGTCTTATAAAAGAAATACTTCCACTTATTGATAGCAAAGAACTTGCTATTTATAATGAAAAAGACGATGATGCTGTATTTGATTTAGTAAAACATTTTACTGATATTGTTGGTGTTGCTATTATGCACCCTGATGATATTACAGGAAATGTAAATAATTGGTTTGATAAAATCGCTGGCAGTTTTGTTCAAACTTACGAATTTGCTCGCAATAAAACAAAAGGAACTTTTAGAGTTGCTGATGTTAGTAAAGGAAATATAGTTTTGAAAGATATTGCCGATAATGATATTCGTGAAGTATTTGATGATTATAACGAAGATAAAGTTAAACTTGCTACTGTAACAAGTGCTGCCGGTATTCAAATTAATGATGAAAACGATTTACGAATAAATAGAGAATTTGTTAAGAGTAATCTTGTTGGTACTTCTTTCTTTGCTATAATGGATGGACATGGCGGTTATGATATTGCTCAAATAGCTAAGCCTCGTTTTGAACAACTTCAAAATAAAGAAGCTAAAGAAATTCGTTCTGCTCTTCAAAAAGAAGTATTTGATATAGTTCAAGATTGGATAGAAAATAATCCTAAAGTTGATGATGTTATGGAACGTCTTAATAAACTTATGGGTAAGTCTGGAATGTTTGAAGGAATTAAAGCCAATAAGACAAATAATGGAAATATTATGATTGGTTTTACTACTCGTAATGATGGTAATACTTCTATTAAAAATAATAATATATTTCATGGACTAATAATCTTGAATGAAGCTAACGGAACTCGTGGTCGTAATGTTAGTTATAATACTGATATAAATCTAATTAGAAATAGAAGTAGTCAAGCTGGCGCTACTGCTCCGTCTTATAAGTATTCGTCAAGAATAGATTTTATTCGTACTAATAGAGAATTTATTAATTGCATTGATAGTCTTTGCGATAACGCAAATATTAATATTCCATTTGCTTTTGCTAAAGATAAAACATTTAATACGATTGATGGAAAATATATTAGACGAGAAAATAATAAAACTATTATTGAAGTTGGCGGATATAAAAAAGAATATGATAGTTATCAACAATTTCTTGTCGAGAATGGTTTGATTAAAACTAAACTCGATAAAGATAAAAATGGTGCTAACTATACTAAGAATAAATATGTCGGTGTTAATATTCGTTTTGATGTAGCTACTCCTGTTACAACTCAAAAACAATCTGTTGATTTAAATAGTAAATTTGATTCTGATGAATTAGTTAGTCGTCTTAATCAAAATACTACTGTTGCTGATAGTTTTAGAGCTATATTTGCAGGAAATGAAGTTGCGTTAAATAAACTCAATGCTCTTGATAATATTGGCATTATACCTAAATTTATTAATGTTCAATCAAAATTGACTGATGAAGCTGGTAATGAAATTTATGCTCAATATAATCCTGCTACGAATGAAATAGATATTAATGCTAATCAATTTAATAAACAAAGTTATAGTTGGGCTTTACGTAGAATAGTTCATGAAAATCTTCACCAACAACTTAATAATGTTTATTCTCGTAAAGATGCTCTTGATAAATTAGAAGTAATATATAATGCTTATGAAAAATATGTTCATGAAAATCATCCTAATGAAGATGCTTATACAAGATTCTTAAATATTCGTGCTGATAAAATTCTCGCTCTTGAAGAATTTGTTGTTGAAAGTTTAACAAATCCTTTATTGATTAGACAACTTAATGAAATAAATGCCGATGGTGCTGTTCTTAAAAATAAAACCAATAAGTCTTTGCTTCGTAAGTTACTTGAAGTTATAATGGATATTATTGGCATTGATGTTAATAAAGGAAGTCTTCTTGAACAAGAACTTGATATTCTTAATGATATAGCTGCTAAAGACGATTCTGACACAGCAACAATAAGACCCCCCGTAGAGGATGAGATTGGTCGTGTTGCTTCTCCAGAACCTCTTGCTAATGATGATTTTACTGATATTGATAATACTGATTTTAGTGATACCGACTTTGAATTTACTGATGATGTATTTAGTGCTGTTAGTGAAGATTATATGGCAGACAATATAAACGACTTCATAAACGGTTTGCCTGCATCACTACAAGCCGATACACGTAAAATGCTTGATGATGGCAGCCTTACAATGTATTGCGAATAGGATTGTTCAGTATAAAACGAAAATCGCTTAGAACGAAGAAAAACAGCCTTGTCGAGTGTGTAAGTATATTTTACTTCATGCTCGACAATGCTATTAATAACAATAAATATAATAATAGTATGAGTTGTACTGTTAAGATTACAAACAATGATAATCTCGACAATTTGTTAGCCGAAAGGGTTGGTCGAGGTTCTAAAGAATATATTGAACTTGCTTCTGTTTATAACAGTAAGAATTTCAAGAATTATATCGCTAATAACAATGTTGATGTTAACGATGTTAATACTATTTATGATGCTCTTGTTAATATGAGAAATAATACAACAATGAGCATTCGTAATATTATTAATCGAGAACAAACTAAATCCGCTGATGGTTTTGGTTCTTATACCGCTCGTATAGATGCTATTAATTATATTGCTTCAACAGCAAATCTTGTTTATTTCAATGATTTATTTAGTAATAAACGAAATATTAAAACTGTTCGTCAACTTCAAGCTTCTACATTTGTTCGTATGCTTCAAACTTACGCTAATGCTGTTAAGAGAAGTAATCCTGGTAATACAGAATTAGCATCTGTTATTTCTCAATATAGTAAAAATAGAAAAT
>OLOH01001674.1_pt1 | contig 12218 bp, 10 predicted proteins | sample 1673221 | NCBI WGS metagenome assembly OLOH01 (sample SAMEA3136767, study PRJEB25190) | human gut metagenome
TATGTTGAAGTCAATGACAAACTTCGTCAGTTATTAAATACAATTTTTACAGATGAATTTATGAAGGCCAATACTAATTTTGAAAATTTTGAAGGGTTTCAGTATTCCAGCGCTGTTATAACAAACTGGAGATCCGATCATATGGTATATGCGCAGTTATTGATGGATAATTTTGTAAAAGAAAGTACCCGTTTCCATAGCTGGGATGAAATGGTAAAAACAGCGGCTGACCAGAAGTTTGGGATTGCTTAATTGATACATAGCCTTTATATTGGTTTATATAGTGTGCGTATATTATTTTTGAGAGGTAATTAAATAATGAATAAGAAAAACAGCTTAGTAGATTTTGGTAAAGCTGGATGGGGCGTTATTATTTTCTGTATGGCGATGTTCTACTTCTTTGTAGGTTTCTGTACAGATGGCAATAATGTTTCTGCACCGGCAGCCGCAGCACATCTTGGTGTTGACGCCGGTACAATTCTGGTGAGAAACTCCTATGCCGGTTTGATCGGTGTTGTGTTCTATATTGTTATGAGTCAGTTAGCACGTAAAATCGGTGCTAAAAAAGTTGCTGCCATTTGTCTGATAATTGCAGGTATTTCTTTCTATTTTATCGGTAATCCGCCAAGTCTTCTGGGTTACACAATTGCCTATACATTCCTGATTGGTTCTTCTATGTCTTCAGGTTATGTTGCTGGTGGTGCCCTGGTTGCTAAGTGGTTCCCAAAGAAGAAAGGCCTTGTTATGGGCTATACAACAGCCGGTCTGAATATTGCATCTGCAACATGGGTATTGCTCATGACAAAACTTTCAGGTGTGATGACATTTGAAAAAGCTGTTATTATTCCATGTATCGCTGTTGTTATCCTTGGTTTGATCGGTCTTTTCTTCATCAAAGATACACCACAGGAAGCTGGTCAGAATCCTGATAATGTTTCCGCTGAAGTTTATGCTAAAGAATATGATACAAAGAATGAAGCAGAAGATGATAGATGGACAACCGGTCAGCTGCTTCGTATGAAAGAAGTATGGACAGTTGGTCTTGCAACAGGTATCCTGCAGCTTTGTTCTACAGGTGTTATGTCTCAGTTGGTATCCCGTAACATTGAGCTTGGTATGGATGCAAATAAAGCTGTATTGATGATGACTGTTATTGCCCTTGTTGGTATTTTCGGTTCCTGGTTTATTGGCGTATTGGATGACAAATTCGGTACAAAGAGAACCATGATGGTATTCTGTCTGTGGTATGCACTGGCTGTATTTGCTAATGTTCTTGGTACAACATGGAGTATGTATCTGGCCGTTATCATGATCGGTTTCTCTATTGGCGGTTCAGCAAATTTTATGTCTTCATTCCCGGCTTCTGTATTCGGCCGTCAGGGCTTTGAGAAAATGAACTCTGTTGTATTCCCGATTCAGGCTATTATGACTTGTGTGGCTTTCCTGATTAATGGTATTGCATTAAAAGCAACAGGAAGCTTAAGAGGTGCTTTTATCGTGGTTGCCTGCTTCGCATTGATTGATATCTTTGTTGTAGCCATCACAACAGACCACAAGTATAATCTGGACTTTCAGGAAGAAGCAAAATAAAATATTATAGTAACTGTTCAGAGCCAACCTGAATAATAAAAAGAGATCACAATTTTGAATCAAATTGTGGTCTCTTTTTTAGCGTGATAAAAACAAAAGTAAAATATAAGGATTAAAAAGTAAGCTCTTTTATCTGGGCGATGCCTTCTCTCTGTACGCCTCTGGCGTATGGAATTTCGGCGTAACCAAATCCGATGATGCAGTTAAAGAAGCGGTTCTCAGGAATCTGGAGCATTTCATAAATCTCAGGCATTTTGGATAAAGCACCTACGGGGTAAGTCATGATGATAGAGCCTAATCCTCTGGAAGCACAGATCAGATCAAACCAGGCGGCGGCAAGGGTAGGGTCTACTTTCCATTGTCCTTTTCCTTTGAGTGAATGGATGATCAATATGTGAGGGGCGTTGACAAAAAACATATCACCGGGATTACGGTGGTGTTCTAACTCCGCCTGAAGTTCGAAATCCTCCTTTGAGAAAATGCCCGGGTAAATACCTTTTTCGGCCAGTCTGAATGCTTCATCTCGGACAAGTTTTCGCAGCTTGTCCATTTCTTTTTTGTGATACACTACATTAAAATTTAAGGTCTGAAAATTACTGCCTGTTGGTACATTTTCCAACAGAGTCAGCATTTCATCTATCTCCTGCCGAGGCACTTCTTTGTCAAGGAATCTGCGACATGCACGACGGTTGCGCATGAGTGCTTCTAACTGATGCGGTGTGGCGGCATCAGCAGGTGAGATAGAATTTTCAGGTTTGCGGCCCATAATAGACACAGCGCCCTGAGGACAAACAGCTAGACAGTGCTGGCAGCGATAACATCCATGCCATCCGGCAATGCCGTCTGCTTCCGGTTTCATCATAGGGTAACCGTTAGTATCCTGAATCAGACAAGCGGAAGAACAAACTTTGATACATCGCTGGCATTTGATACACTTGTCAGTATCAACCGTAAAATGAAAATATGTCAAAAAAATCTCCTCCTGTTTAAAAGAAATCTGCATGTTCGAAAACGAACATGCAGATAATAAAATGTACGAAACCCTATAAAATCATTATAGAATTAATCTTCGATTTTAGCAATGGCTTTAGCCAGTTTCTTCTTCATACCAATGTTGCCCTGTCGCTGGATCATGATTCTCTGTGCCTGAGGTGAACCTGCACCATGCATAGATTCGGTTCTGTAGCCGACAGCAGCAGTACCAAGTGTCAGGTTTTCAATCAGACGAAGGATGCGCAGACGGTTTTCTGTGGAAACCTTGTCAACACCTTTGAGGTATTTTTCAATATAAGCACCGAGTTTTGGATCACGGAGATCTTTTTCGGAAGGCGCTGTAACCATCAGACCGCCGGCAATATCTTCTGCAAGACGGGCGATTTCATAAGGAAAACGAGTAACGTTCTGTTTACATACATTGGCCAGCAGAAGATCAATCAGATAGTTGCCGGCTTTTGTTGCTTTACCCTCGGCAGAACATGCGATACCGCAGCAGTAAAGTGTTTCGTTTAAGTGTGTCATTTCAATTAGTTTGTCTTTGATATGGGATGCTTTCTGAGCACCGTTGTAATCAGCGGCAACAGCGGCAGCACCAATCAGGACATCACCCACACCGACTTTACATCCGCCGTAGGACTGTCTGTGGTAACCAGCGAAACGCTCTACAAGAAGACCTGCGTATTCGTATTCACCGTTTAAGAAGATACGGTCATTTGGAATAAAGACGTTATCGAAGATAACAAGAGCTTCTGTTCCACCGAATTCAGAGTTACCAACGTCAATCTGAGAACCTTCAAGCTTTCTTGTATCACAGGACTGACGGCCAACAATCAGGAAGATACCTTCTGCATCTGTTGGACAAGCAAAAGCAACGGCATAATCCTTGTCATCCGGTCCCATAGCGATTGTAGGCATAACGATCACTTCATGGGAATTGCTGAAACCTGTCTGATGTGCTTTAGCACCACGAACAACAATACCATCCGGTCTGCGTTCTACAACGTGGAGATATAAATCAGGATCAGTCTGTGCGTGAGGTGCCAGTGAACGGTCACCCTTAGGATCTGTCATTGCGCCGTCTACAGTTAAATCATTATCCTGTACGTATTCAACGAATTTCTTAAAATTATCATGGTAGTGTGTGCCATACTGCTCATCAATTTCATAAGTTGTGCTGAATGTTGCATTGAAAGCGTCCATACCGACACAGCGCTGGAAGCAGGCTGCTGTCTTCTGCCCGCAGAGTCTCTGCATTTTGACCTTTTTGATCAGATCATCTGTGCTCTGGTGCAGATGTGTGAAACGGTTAATCTTCTTACCTGTAAGGGAAGAAGTTGTTGTCATCAGATCTTCGTACTCAGGCATCTGAGCAAGATCATAGGTTGCTTTAACAGAATTTAAAGATGGTCTCAGGATTGGATTATCTACAAAATTTTCAACTTTCTCACCGAACATATAAATTTGCATGTTCAGTTTACGCATGCTTTCCAAATACTCTTCACCTGTCATTAATGCCATAAATTAGGTCCTCCTTTGAATAAATAAACATCAATCATATGTATATCTTTAATTAAAGCAAAAATCATGCCAGAATATTGGCGGAAAAAAGGGGTAAAAAGCGAGAAAAATATCGTGTTTCTTGCAGAAACGCAACAAGTCATGCAGTGATGCAAAACGTACGATAAAAAAGTGCACTTTTTTTGAAAAAAAGCAGGAAAAAGGAGCAAATAGACTGGCATAAAAATTGCTTGAATAATAAGGTAAACGGATGAATCAGAAAGTAGAGGAGTGAATGTTAATGAGCATGACTGCGGCGTTAGATGAAATACAAAAGATATTGGAAGAAGATGTCCGGCCTGCCTTGTTGGCTCATGAGGGAGATGTGGAGCTGGTTTCCTATGAATCTCAGATTGTAAAAGTGAAGCTGCATGGCAAATGTTCCGGATGTCCGTCAGCTTACCTGACCACAGAAGAGTTAATTGCAGCTAAAATCAAAGAAAAAATGTCGGAAGTCAAAGATGTTGTTCTTGTTCAGGAAGTCAATCCTGAGCTGCTTGATTTTGCGCGGCGTATTTTAAATCATGAAATATAACAGATCATCTATGATGGAGGAATGACATGCAGATAGCAATCAAATATTGCGGTGGGTGCAATTGCACTTATCAGCGCGGGCAGGCAATCAAAAAATTAAAAAACCTGTTTCCGGAACACAATTATGTGGTGGGAGATGAAAACTGGGTCTATGATATCTGGCTGGTTGTCTGTGGATGTGAAAAAAAATGTGTAGAAATACAGAAACTGGTTGCTTCGGTGAGAGTTTTTGTTGTTTGTTCGGAAGAGGATTTTCAGAATTTATTTAAGGTATTAAAACAGTTTAAAAAGCAGGATGATCAGATATGGAAGAAGAAAGTCTGCAAGAAGGGAGATACTGCCGCTTTTTCTAAGACTTTTTATTGGGAAGATGCACATGCTTTCAGCCGATTAACCGGAGACAGCAATCGGCTGCATCTGAATTATGATTTTGCACAGATACATCGATTTGAACAGCCTGTCATGCATGGGATACTTGTTTCAAGTCTGATGTCTACGGTCATGGGAACACAGCTGCCAGGAGAAGGCACAGTGCTGATGGATGAGCAGGTAACTTACAAAAAACCGGTTTATTCAGGGGATACCATTATGGCATCGGTGGTTTTGACAGAGATTAAGGAATATACAGACTGCTACATTGGGACTTTGAAGGGGAAATGTGTCAATCAGAGTCACGAAACAGTGGCAGAAGGTGTCTATCATCAGTATATGGATAAAAAATTTTTTGAGTTAGGAGAATAAGGCGATGACAAATTTAGAGAAATATAATCAGGTATTTATGGAACATTTTGAAATCAGCGCAGAGGAGTTACCGGGGTTAAAGTACAGAAGCTATGTAAAATGGGATTCTATGGCACATATGGAATTGTGTTCAATTCTTGAAGAAACTTTTGATATTGCGCTGGAAACTATTGATATCCTTGCTTTTTCCACCTATGAGAAGGGCATGGAAATTATGAGAAAATACGGCGTAGCAATGTAGCTTATGGAAGAGAAGCAATTAGTTGAAAATATTGCGGCATTTTTGGAACAAAATCCATTTAAAACTGACCAGGAAAAGAAAGAAAAATGGTATGTGGATATGATGCCGCAGCTCCATCAGCATCATTTATCAAAATGCAGTGCTTATCGGAATATATGGACCCATTTTAATCATCCGACAAAGGGCCGGGAAATGGATATACAGGATGCAGGGCAGTTTAGGCCGCTTCCGGTCAGTCTTTTTAAACAGCATCTTTTGTCGAGTATTGCTGAAGATGAGATTTATAAAATACTTGCGTCTTCAGGAACAACGGGCAGTACGCCCTCCAGAGTGCCGTTGGATCAGCAGACAGCGGAATTTCAGCAGAGAGCACTGGCAAACATTATGACTAGCTTTTTGGGCAGCAGAAGAAGACCGATGCTGATTATAGATCATCCACAGATTTTAAATGAGAAAGCACAGTATTCAGCAAGGGCAGCAGGTATTCTTGGCTTTTCTATGTATGGTTCAGGCAGGTGTTTTGCACTGGATGACAATCTGAATATTGATATTAATCGGGTACAGGCTTTTTTGGAACGGCATCAGGGCAAACAGATACTTGTGTTTGGTTTTACCTATCTTATCTGGCAGACGCTTTATCTGCAGTTAAAGAAAAAAGAGATGAGCATCGATTTGTCAAATGCAATTCTGGTTCATGGCGGAGGCTGGAAAAAGCTAAAGGAGCAGGCTGTTTCTGAGGAAATGTTTCGACAGGGGCTCTATGAAACCTGTGGGCTGAAGCATGTCAGCAATTATTATGGTATGGCAGAGCAGACCGGCGGTATTTATATTGAGTGTGAACAGCATCATTTTCATGCCAGCCTTTATTCAGAAATTATAATCCGGAATCTGCAGGATTTTTCAATTTGCCAGAGAGGAGAAGAAGGCGTTATTCAGATAATGACACCATTGGCGCTGTCTTATCCAGGGCATAATCTGTTGACAGAAGATAAGGGTGTTTTGCTGGGAATGGATGATTGTCCTTGCGGAAGAAAAGGCAAATATTTCAAACTGACGGGAAGAATGAAACAGGCTGAAATAAGGGGGTGCAGTGATGTTTATGCAGATGTGTCAGTTGTTGGGAAATCCTGATGATTTAGGGGTGGTAAAAGGGGTGCCATATGATCCCGAAATTGTGGATTTTCTGGATGCGGTTTCGGAAGATATTATGAAGCATCCTGAGAGTCGGAAGGTTCCGGGATTGAATGCGTTTGCTTTCTGGTGCAGAAAAAAACATTTGCTTCAGTTAAAGGAAAAGCATCCGATATCGGATGACAGATGTGGAAGAGGAATGATTTTCCATATTTGTGCATCGAATATTCCGGGATTGTTTGCATGGTCCATGGCCATTGGTTTGTTGATGGGTAATTGTAATCTTGTACGGGTTTCTTTCGGTCAGGAAGCAATGCGGGTTGCAGAAGCTTTTTGTGCCCCTTTTGCAAGAGTTCTTGAGAAAAAAGGTTATCGACATCTGGCAGATCGAATGGCAGTTGTGACGTATCCGAAAAAAAATGAAACATTGACCATCCGCTATTCGGAAAAGGCAGATTTGCGTATCATCTGGGGTGGTGATGCGGCGATTGAAGCCATTACCGGATTGCAATGTGAACCAATGCCGGAGGATATTCTTTTTCCGGACAGGACTTCAGCTGCTTTGATAGACGCAGCGGTTGTCAATGCCATGGATGAAGACGAATTAAATTATCAGGCCCGGCTTTTTTATGATGATACTTATGCAATGGATCAAAATGCCTGCTCGAGTCCTCAGTTGATTGTCTGGCGGGGGAGTGAGGAGGCATGTAGAGGTGCATCTGAAAGATGGTGGCGTGCCGTCTTGCGCCAACTGAAAGAATACAGTCTTTCAGAAAAACAGGTATATGATAAATACAGTCTGGCATGTGAACTGGCGATGCAAGACGAGTGCGAGATGGTGCAATGGGTAGATCAAAAATTGTGCCATATCTGGATGCGGTCATTACCGAAGGATTGGGCCGATTTGAAAGGAAACAGCGGTATTTTTATGGAATATCGTGTGGAAAATCAAGAAGCACTCAGAGAGATTGACTGCGAAAAGCTGCAGACGTTGCTTGTATTGGGAATTGAGCACGATTATCTGCAGCAGATGGTGTCTGTATACTCTATGAAAGGCATATCAAGAATTGCTGCTTTTGGACAGGCACTGGAAATGGATTTGATCTGGGATGGACAGGATCTGACGCAAAAGCTGACAGAGTCAGATTTTTTTAAATGGTCTGAAATATATGAGTCACATGTGATGCTGGTGGATGATCGGAATCAATCCATGACATATCGTGAAGCACGATTATTTGGTGAGGAATATTTCAACCAGGTGACAGCCAGATCACTGCTGATGATGGTTACGGAAAACACCATTGGTTCTGTGTTGACTTATATTCATGCTCTGCGGCACAATCTGGTACCGATGCTTTTGGACAAAAAGACGGAGAAAAGTCGGTTGGCTGTCATTGCGGAAAAATACAGTCCGGAGTATGTGGCTGTACCTGAAAATCTGGAGTGGCAGCCGGGAACAAAATACAGGGAAAAATGGCATACTCTTGGGTATATTTTTTATAATCGGGATGACGGAGAGAAAGAAGAAAAAGTTAAATTGCATCGCGATCTGGCATTGCTCCTTTCGACTTCAGGAAGCACAGGCAGTCCGAAGTTTGTCAAAATCAGTAAACTTAATTTACAATCTAATACACGGGCGATTGCTTCTTATTTGCATATTACGGAGAATGATCGGCCGATTACCACGCTGCCAATGAGTTACACGTATGGTTTGTCAATTATTAACAGTCATGTTTATATGGGAGCCACTCTTCTTTTGACGGAATACTCTGTGATGGAGCAGACATTCTGGAATTTCTTTCTGCATCAGCAGGCGACGACCTTCGGTGGTGTGCCGTATACATATCAGATGTTGAAATTTATTGGTTTTCAGAATATGGTGCTTCCTTCTTTGAAGACAATGACTCAGGCCGGTGGTAAGCTTCCGGTGGAACTTCAGAAAATTTTTTCAGCATATGCAAAAAAGAATCATCAGGCTTTTATTGTTATGTATGGCCAGACAGAAGCAACGGCCAGAATGTCTTATCTGCCATGGAAAGATGCAGAACAGAAAATGGGTAGTATCGGAATTGCGATTCCGGGTGGACATTTTGCCCTTGAAGATGGGAACAGCGGCGTTATTCTGGAAAGTAATAAGACTGGTGAATTGATTTATTATGGTCGAAACGTGACCATGGGATATGCAGTGAATCGTGAATCACTGGCGGCAGGAGATGAAAATCATGGACGGCTTGTCACAGGGGATCTGGCTTATAGGGATGAAGAGGGATTTTATTATATTACCGGAAGAAAAAAGAGGTTTGTGAAGCTTTTGGGAAATCGGGTTAGTCTGGATGAAACCGAGGAAATGTTGAGTCGGGAATTTATGGATATGACGTTTGCCTGTACAGGGACGGATGAGCAGATGAAAGTTTTTTATGTGGGAAATAGGCAGGGTGATATGGCAATCAGTCGTTTCTTAAGTAAAAAATTACACCTGTTCAAGAAAAATTTTGTGATATGCAAAATAGATAGCATACCGAGAAATGCTTCAGGAAAAATTTTATATGAACAGCTTAAATCCTGTTAAAAACAAGAGCTGGTACTTCAGAATTTTTTGATCATGAAGTGTCAGCTCTTGGTTTATCTCAGACCCAGATTTTGCGGCCGATTTTATCAGGAATGTTCATTTCGGATCGATATTTATTGACTGTACGGCGTGAAATATAAATGGCACAGGCCTCTAACATGGTACAGATTTTCTGATCGCTGAGTGGTTTGGCCTTATTTTCTTGATCAACGATGCGGCGAATCTGTTTTTTGATCTGGTCGGGCGTTTTCTCATCCGCCGTATCCCGTGTGGTGGCCGCAACGGTTGTCAGAAAATAATTCAGTGAAAACACACCCCATTCGCAATGAAGATATTTGCTTCGCAAAGTACGACTGATGGTAGATGGATGCATGTCCAGTTCTTTTGCTAAATCGGTAAGTTTCATTGGACGCTTATATCCGGGGCCGAAAATGAAGAAGTCACGTTGAATCTCAGCAATTTTTTGGACAACACGGATGATAGTATCCGAACGTTGCCTGAGACTGTCAGAAATCCATTCAGCCTGTTGGATTTTATGCTGTAGGTAAGTACGTGTTGATAAATCTTCCGTCGTATTTTTTAGGTGCTGATAATAATGATTAATGGAGAATTTAAAACGTTGATGCTCAGGTAAGGATATTTTTAAATTGAAATTATCGCGTTCAACGTAAATATCCGGGATAATGAAGGCAACATAATCTCTATTGCTGAAATAGCTTCCGGGTTTCGGGTTTAACATTTTGATGGTTTCTGCTGCTTCCTGAATTCGACTGATTGGTACATTTAGTTCAGCAGCGATTTTGTCCAGATGATTGCGTGAAAGTTCTTCCAAATGATAGAGAATGACTGCTTCAAGTACGTTGTCTTTGATATCCATATGTTCAAGTTGGATTAACAGGCATTCAGACAGATTGCGGGCGCCGATGCCGTTCGGTGCCAGTGACTGAATTACACGGAGCAAATCCAGGATATGTTCTGTGTCAACGGAGAAGAGATGGGCAGCAATGGCAGGATCTTCTGAAAAATAGCCGCGATGATCTAGGGAACAGGCAAGGTAGCGGAGTATAGAAGCCTCAGTTCTGCTGAAGGTTTCAGCACTTAATTGTGAAATAATATAATCACTTAACCTATCTTCTGATTCACGCTTATCTTCCCAGTCGTTAGATGTCCATTCGGTATCTGTATCTGAAGTGGTACGACCGGAACGATCGTGATATTCACAGTTGCACCAATAGGCATTTTTTTCAAATTCGATCGTCGGGTTCTCTAAAGATTTTTTTTCAAGAAAACCTTCAAGTTCTGTATGATTCATTTGCAGAAGATTCATATATTGAATCATATATTGTGTAGTTAATTGTTTTTGTGAAAGATCGATATTAATGTTCATTCTATCCCTCTGTTCCTTTTAGAAGCTAATTATAAGTACACTTTAATAAAGAGCAAGAAATATGCCATTTGTATTGAAGTGTGGAAATAGCGTATTAAAGGGAATTCGCTAAAAAATCATGCGGTTTTGCAACAGATAATGTTAAATATGCAACAAAGTATTGTTGAAAAAAGCAACAATCAACAAGAAGAAAGAAAAAAAGGAAGAGAAAATGCCGAAAAATGTTAATTTAAAACTGGCATGGAAATTGCTGTATATATAAGCATAAAGAGGCAAAATTAAAGGAGGAAAATAAAAATGTCAGAAATCGCTGTTAGACATACTCGTGAAGAGTGTTTTGCACACACAAATGATTGGAAAAAACCTTATGATGGTAACATCTTCGATATGTTCAAAAATGGTTCTTTTGAACTGATCGATCTTTCAAATCCATTTGGCAGAGGCAATCCGCTGTGGCCATCTAATGGAGACTTCCATATTGATAGAGTTCAGCATATGCCAATGCATTACAGATTGCTTCAGACATTCAATGATTTCCATATGCACAATTCAACACATGCAGATTCTCCATCACATGTTATCCCTGAAAGCCCATTTACACATGAGCTTCCGATTGAAAACTATTTTGGTGAAGCTGTTTGTCTTGATATTCCAAAGGGAAAATGGGAACTGATCACAGTAGAAGATATTGAAAATGCTGCCAAAAAAGTACCGGGCGGAATTAAAGAAGGTGACTGGGTACTCTTAAATACAGGTACACACAGACGTTGGGGTGAAAATGATGATTACTTCGCATACAGCCCTGGTCTTTCTATCGAAGGTGCAAAATGGTTTGTAGAACATCATGTAAGAGGTGTTGGCTTCGATATGCAGGCCATTGACCATATCCTTTATACATATGCAGCTGATCACGGCCAGCCTGATGACCCCGGAGGATGTGGTGCTGTTCGTTTCCTATTCCGGCGCTACCCGCGATATGCTGGAAACGCTGCGCGCGGCCAAGGCGGCGGGCGCAAAGATCATTCTGCTCACCCATTATGAGGATTCGCCCGGCGCAAAGCTGGCGGATATCGTGCTGCTGTGTGGTGCGCAGGAAAGCCCGCTGGACTCCGGCAACATCCCGGTCAAGGTGGCGCTGCTGTATGTGGCTGAAGTGCTGGTGCTGCGCTACACCATGGACGACCCCGAAAATGCCAACGCCGCACAGGATCGCACCAGTGAAGCACTGGCGGTCAAAATGCTGTAAAAATATTGCCCGCAAGGCCCCTGCAGATCCCGTGTTCTGTGGGGGCCTTGGCATATCCGGCAAAGGGTGCGTAAAATCTGTTTCTGATCTTTTTCAAAAAAAAATAGACCTCATCTTTTTGATGAAGTCTATTTTTCTTTAGCCTCTTAACTTAACGGCATTGGGCGAATGCCTGATGGGCTTTTATGCCGGTGGTGGGGGTCTCCCGCGCACTGAGCAACAGCCC
>OLOH01001677.1_pt1 | contig 12181 bp, 12 predicted proteins | sample 1673221 | NCBI WGS metagenome assembly OLOH01 (sample SAMEA3136767, study PRJEB25190) | human gut metagenome
TTACTCTCATAATTCTATTCTTTAATTATATATTATTGTTCACACCCTTCTTTACCGGCAAACTGCAAATATTCATCCTTCACTTTCCGATAATACTCTCCCATCAATTCGCCCGTATTCTTCTGAATCTTTTCTTCAAGATCTTCTAACACATATTTCAAAAAACCACAATGATTACTACCTCCTGCTATAGCAGTAGCTGTAGACCCACCAAGGGCATCTACCTCATCCATAGAAACTCCCAGATTAAGTAAGCGTCTCCGCGATTCTATATAGTATATTAAAAGTAAAAAGTCTAATGATCCCTTTTTAGTCATTAGCCTTTTCCCATCTGTCAGGAAGCAGTTGTCTGTATTTTTCCAGTGGTGTATTCGGTTGCCATTCGGCAGTTCTGTTTATGACATCCGTGAGATACTCAAACAGATTCACTTTATTCATCCTACAAGTAAGTGCTATCGTGTAGAGTATGGCGCCCCGTTCGGCTCCCTTATGGCTGCCGAAGAACAATGAGTTTTTTCTTGATAAGGATATGTAGCGGTTCATCCGTTCAACTATATTGTTGTCCAGGTAAGTGTCACCATAATTAAAGATGTCCACCACGGCATTCCATTCATTGCGAAGATAGGTGACAGCTTCCTTCAGTTCGCTCTTAGGCAACAAATCTCCCCGTTCTTCTATATCATCAAGCACATCTTTTATTTCTCCGAGTATGTCCGGCGCATACTTTTTCCGATGGACAAGATTCTGTTCTACCGTCCATCCGTCAACCCCGATCTTATGCTTATGTTCATTTTGATAAAGTGTGTTTATCATCTCCACGATTCTTTTTGCATCCGGGTCATCCTCACCGCAATCTATAAATTTCCGTTTTATATGTTGCAGGCACGGAATGCGTGTGATATGGGGATAAGCATCGCTTTCGAGCTTCCGGTAAGGTGAGTATCCGTCGCTTTGTATGATACCTTTGCAACCGCCTAATTCGTTAAGAATAACTTTTTCAGAGCGGGAGCCGTCATCATAGAGCAGGTATATCATCCTGGTGTTTATGCCCACAACCACCCAGAGGTATCCCTTGCGGACTCCTTTTCCCTTGCTGTTCTTTTCCGGGACGAGTATTTTGTAATAGGTTTCGTCGGCTGCCTTATAAGGATCACTCAAAGCTGTCTGCCGGATACACTTATAAAGATTTTCAAAGAGGCTTGAGGCTTTTTCCATCAACTTATGAGCCGTAGGTTTCTTCAGCGTAAAGCCATGACTTTCGAAGTAGTTGATGATTCTTTCAACCGGTAGCGATTGTATATAACGCAATTCCATCAGCCCGGCAATGAATGAGCCGTCATAGCTGGAATTCAAGAAAGCCGAGACCGGTGTTTTCCCCTCAAAGAGACGACCGTCTTGCGCATAGGTGTGTATCCTGTAGACGTGCTTGATGAAGCGCATGGGTACACATTCATAGCGGACACATATTCTGGGAGCGGTGGTAACCAGCCGGGCTTTATTGATGTCAAAATCAGGATCGTCGGGATAAACGTCATGTTCCTCCTGCTCCATCTCATAATGCATGTCACGTTTGGCCCCATTGTTCTTTCTGGCTTTACGCTTATCCGCTTTTTCTGCTTCTCTCTTCTGCCGCTCTTCCTCCGGCAATGCAGGTTGAGGGGGTTGTTGCTGTTCGGATGTGTTTGATACAAGTTTGGCGATCCCCTTAGTAAGACGCTGTTGCTTGCCAAGAGATTCGCCTTTTTGAAGGAGTGCCTCTTTAAGGGAAGAAACCTCCTTTATCAAATCATCTATCTGGTCCAGGAGTCTGTTGTTATCATCCCGCAACTCCTTGATTTGCTCCTTCAATAACTCTATGACCTCATCCTTTTTCATGGCGTAAAGATACAAAAAATCAATGAGTCGGCCAAAATAATCGGATGGTAATTTAAAATCAAACAGTTAATATACAGTACATTACATTAAATCCTAAAACGTTTTCGCAACCGTACAGACTTCAATGACACTCCATTTAAGATAAAAGACAAAACCTGATAAGAGATCTCATAATTGCCTGTATGGGGGTTAAATGTCGGCAACTCAAAACTTCCACCTTCCAGACGCTTGTAGTACAGGAGAAAGCCATCACCATCCCAACGCAGTATTTTTACACTCTGCCGGTTTTTGCCAAAGAATAAAAATATATCTCCGGAAATGGGGGACAGCTCCTTCATTTGAGAGCGTATGATTTTGAATAAACCGTCAATGCCAAGGTTCATACGGACAAAGCCCTGGTACAGATAGTAGCGATTGGCTGATGTTAGAGAATACATGGATCCCCCTCCTTTCTTTCGTAATCGCATAACATTTTAATAATACCCCCGGGAGTGGCCCGTTTGACCGAAATGGTCGTTCCGCTGTTAAAGGTGATTGTGATCCCGGAAAGACTAAACTCTTCTTCCGACAACATGACGGGGGCTATTTGAGTGAACGAAGGAGAGGAAGTTGTCGGTCGGGAGGGTTCAACGCCGCCATAATAATCACGGACCACATCTGCCTTGGCTTGTTTAACGCTATAACCCCGTCTGGACATCCAGGAACTCATACCTCCAAGAGTGGTATGCTGATCACGGCAAACATCGGCTAAAGAACAATTGTAGTCTACTTTCAATACTTCAAGGAAATGTTTCCAGGTTTTTCCAAATCGATTTTCTGCTAAATCCATAATGATTCATTTTTATACATGGCAAAAATATAAGAATGAAAAATGGGCGACAAGATAGAATCGCGGAGACGCTTACTTCTGTTGAAATATCCTATGAAAGAATGATGAAGAATTTATGAGTAAATCAATCATGGTAAATAATTGATTATCAATACTTAATAACTAAATGAAGAATTTGAAGGAAATAATCAGCCAACTGGATACTGTAACTCCTTGTGTTTTGAATCCGTTGTTTTTACGCCACAAATCTTCTGGTCCATTTGCATGCATACATCCCTCTGACCACCAGGTAGCTGATGATCATGGAGAGCAGCGAGGTAATGGGCGCCGCAATGAGCGACAGGACAAAGGAATCGGTGAAGGCCTGCAGGCCGTGATAGCGGGTGAATACACGCTCGAACCATTTGAAGGTGAGGTGGAAATCATAGCCCCAGGTATTGAAGAGAGCGCCGAAGGGCACGCAGATATACATGAGGATGACGAAAATGGCGATGGCACTGCACAGCACGGTAAGCGGTACCCGAACGCTCTTATCGGTGATGAGCATGCGAGCCCGGCTGGCCTTGCCGGTGAGGGTGGCTGCTGTTTTGCGCTCGAGGTAGTACTTCTGCACCAGGAACATGATGAAAGTAATGGACAGGAGCACCACGGCCATGGCCGCCGCGCCGATCTTATCGTAGGCACCGGTGATTTGCAGGTAAATGGTGGTGGCCAAGGTATCGTAGCTGCCGCCGATGATCATGGGGTTGGCGAAATCGGCGATGGATTCAATGAAGGACACGAGGAAGGCATTGCCGAGGCCGGGCAGCATGAGCGGCAGGGTAACACTGGTGAATACCTTCCAGCGGGAGGCGCCCATATCACGGGCGGCCTCCTCCAGGCTGGGGTCGATATTTTTGAGCAGGCCGCGGAGCATAAGGTAGCAGACCGGGAAGAAGGTCATGGTCTGTACGATGACGATGCCCCAGAAGCCATAGACGCTGTTATCGTAAATATGCAGCAGGTAACGGGTGATGATGCCCGACTTACCGAACAGCATAATGATGGACAAGGACAGAACAAAGGGGGGCGAGACGACCGGCAGCATGGAAACTACCTTGAACAGGCCGCCCATGAATTTACCGCGGACCTTGACATACACTTCGACATAGGCGAACAGCAGGCCGATAAGGGCAGAGCCGATGCCTACCATAAAGCCGACCTTGAGGGTATTGCCAATGGCGGTGCGGAAGGTCCACATATCAAAGATACGCTTGAAAACAGAGAGGGTGAAGCCTCCCCCATCGGGAGAGATAAAGCTATCCACCAGCAGGATGGCCAGCGGGTAAATGATAAACAGAGTGAGGAACGCAATCAATACGACGACGGTAGTGACCATGATGGGATCGGCAAAGAGCTTTTTGCGATCCAGCGCGGCGCCTTGTCGTTTTGTCATGTGGCTTCCTCCTTTCGCTGAAAAAATGAGGGGAGCTGCGGAAAAAAGGTGAGGGGGACGGCTTTGCCCACCGTCCCCCTTTTCATTCTACTGAATGTTCAGTTGTGATGCGGGTGGAAATTATTCAGTCTGGAAACGGTCATCCGCAGCAGCACCAAGAGCCTCAAAGATATCGGAGATGTACTGGGTGGTGTTCTGCTTGGCATCCTCGAAGTCATAATCCATAACATTGGTGGGATCCAGGCCGAACTCAGTAGCAGCCTCGGGCTGGGTGGCGTTATCAATTACCAGGAACTGATAGGAGCCGGTGCTGGCAGCCTGGTTGACGCACTCGGGAGAGAGGGCGTACTCGATGAACAGCTTGGCAGCATTGGGGTGCTTGGCGCCCTTGAAGATGGCGGTAGCGCCGATCTCACAGGAGGTACCGGAGGACGGAATGATCAGGGAGATGTTCTTATAGCCATTATCGAGGATCTGATAAATACCATCATGCAGGAAGCCAATGCCGATGACGCACTGGGCGTTACCGACATTCTTGGAGGGGCCGGAGCCGCTCTTGGTGTAAACTTCGATGTTCTTATCGAGGTCAACCAGATACTTGATGCCCTCATCGTGGCCGTACATCTGGATCATGGTATTGAGAACCAGCTTGGCAGTACCGGCGGTATTGTAGTTGGACATCCAAATGAGACCCTTGTACTCTTCCTTGAGCAGATCGGGCCAATCCTTGGGGGCTTCCAGACCCATGCGGGTCAGCTCATCGGTATTGACCATGAAGCCCAGGATACCCTGGTAGATACCATACCAGTAACCATCGGCATCGCGATACATGGGCTTGAGCAGGTGCTTGGCGTTGGTGGCCTCATAGGCTTCCAGCAGACCATCCTTGGCCATCATGTTGTAAGGATCGGTGGTGCCGCCGAAAGCGACATCAGCAGAGGGATTGCCGGCTTCTTCCTGGATCTTGGCCTGGATCTCGCCGGTGGACAAACGCTGACGGTTTACCTTGATACCAAAGATCTTCTCGAAGGTATCGCAGGCAGCGGAAAGATACTCTTCCTCGCAGCCGCCGTAAACGGTGAGCTCACCCTCTGCCTGAGCAGCAGCGATGAGGTCTTCCATCCCGGCAAAGCTCTCGGGATAGGTCTTGGTATCCTGATCGTTGTCATTGTTGTTCTTGTCGCCGCAGCCGACCATCAGGGTGAGGACCATGATGACAGCAAGCAGCATAGACAGTGCTTTTTTCATTTTTGTTTCTCCTCCATTAACTAAAGTGTCTTTATAATTACCGCGGATGCGGAAATTACCGGCCAATGACACCCTCCTGCTTGCAGACAGGCAGGAGATCCCCCTAAGGGGATTGGGGCTTGTTCCTCTTTATTATAGACCTCTGTCTAATGTTTGTCAATTATGACAATATAGACTATTGGAATGCTATTTATTTGGCTATTTTGCAAAATAATTAGGCAAAAAGTGCCGCTCTTTACAGAAAAGAGCGGCACAAGGGGGAAAATTACAGTTTTTTGGCGGCCCCACGGAAGGCGAGATCCAGCAGAATGACCACGGCAGTAACGCCGAGGAACACCAAGAACGCCGTAACATAGGTACCGGAGCCGGTCTGGATGGCGCCGACAATGGTAGCACCAAAAGAAGCGGGCAGCATACTCATATTGGCGATGCTGAAGTTGGTGCCGTAATTTTGGGTACCGAAGCAATCGGCCGTGACGGTGGAGGTCATAGTGGGCATGCCGCCATAGGAGAAGCCGATGAGCAGCAGGCCGGCCACCGCCGGAATGGCCCCGCCGCCGCGCAGAGAGAAGAGCAGCAGCAGGCAGGAAAGGATGAAGCAGCCGACATCGGTGAGCATGGCGAAGGTGTTGCCCTTTTTATCAAACAGGGTGCCGAACGCCAAACGGCCAAGGCCATTGCAAACCGACTGCAGCCCCACGACCAGTGCCGTGATGCCGGTGGCCACACCGGCTTCCACCGCGATGTAGCGGGAATGGCCGATGACGCCGGTGCCAATCATATTGGAACAGACGATGATGAAGAACAGCAGCCAAAAGGCAGCGGTCTTGACCATCTGGCCGGCGGTGTATTCCCTGCGGGTGGGCCGAACCGGCCGGAGCGGCCATTTGAGGATTGGGGACGACCCAGCGGCTGCCGATGAGAAGGACAACCAGTGTGGCCGCGCCCAGCAGCAGGTAGGCGGTGCGCCAGCCCATGGCGGAATTGAAGAGGCGATCGGCAAGATTGCCCATGATAAGGGTGCTACAGCCGAAGCCCATAAGCAGTACGCCGGAGGCAAAGCCCTTTTTATCCGGGAACCAGCCCACCACGGTGCCGAGGACGGCATTGTAGGAGAAGCCGACGCCAAGACCGATGAGCCCGCCGTAGGAAATATACAGCAGCCACAGGCTTTGGGCGGTGATGCGGGAACAGAGGAAATAGCCCAGGAAGCACATCACCGCGCCAATGAGGACGGTAACACGGGCGGAAAGCCTGCGGGTAACAAAGCTGCCGGCCAGGCCGCCGATGCAGAAGCAGGACATGACGATGGTGAAATTGAGACCCAGCTGCGCGCTGGTCCAGCCGAATTCCACCGGGAAGGGCGAGGAGAGGATACTCCAGGCGTAGATGGTACCGGTGAAGAGGAACATGATGCAGCCCGCAGCCAGAATAGCGGCACGGGTGGGCAGTTTACGCTCAGCCATAAATATGCGCGGTCTCCTCTCCACCGAGTACACGCAGGCAGCCATCGGCCAGGGCCTGCATCTCGTTTTCGCCGGGGACTACCACAAACTCGCCGAGGAAGCCGGCGTAATCCTTGACCATCTCACAGAAGGACTTGGAATAAGCGATGCCGCCGGTGAGAACAAAATAATCGACCTTGCCCTTGACGAGGACGGCCAAGCGGGCCAGCCCACGGGCAACGCCCAGGGCCATAGCCTCATAAACGAGCTGGGCATCGTGATCGCCCTCTTCGGCCATCTTTTCCACCACACGGCTATCGGAGGTGCCGAAATAGCTGGTGAGACCGCCCTGACGCTGCAAAAGCTTCATCGTGCCGTTATAATCCAGCTTATCCTTTTCAATTTTACGAACCATCAGATAATCGGGGATCAGACCGGCACGCTCCGGGCTGAAGGGGCCTTCGTCATCGGAGACGATATCGATGATGCGGCCATTGCTGTGCAGGCTGAGGGTGATGCCGCCACCCAGGTGAGCGACCGCGACATTGCTGGAATAGTAGTCCACGCCCTTTTCGCGGCAGACCTTCATGGCAGCGGCGCGCATATTAAGGTTGTGGGCCTGGCCGACACGGCGGACATCCTTGAGACCGGTCAAGCGAACCAGCTCCACAAGTTCATCAACGGTGACGGGGTCATAGATATAAGCCTTGACGCCAGCTTCATTGGCGATATCATAGGCGATAGCGCAGCCCAGGTTGGAGGCGTGGTGATTGATGGGCCGCTCCCGGAGGGCTTCGATAAGGGCGGGAGTGACCTCGTAAGCGCCGGAGGAAACGGTGGTAACTGCGCCGGTCTCCTCATTGACATAGGAGGGCAGCAGGCCGCCGCGGGCTACAACACCATCCAGCTCGGTGACCTTTTCGCCATGGGCGGCCAGGGCATCCCGGACCAGCTTGGTGCGCATATCCTTCTGATCATAGATCACGGCATATTTTTTGATCTCGGCGGCATCGTGCTCGATGCTCTCCTTCCAGACCTGCTCCCCATCATGGTAGAAGGCGATCTTGGTGGAGGTGGAGCCGGGATTGATGACAAGAATCTTTTTCATGGGAGATATCCTCTTTTCTTCTGCGATTATTTGTTCAGTCCGGCCATCAGGCAGCCCAGCGCGATGGAGCACAGCTTGGTTTCATCGTTATCGGCACGGCTGCACATGACAATGGGAGTATCGGTACCGACGATGACGCCGGCGGCCTTGGCGCCCAGGATATCGCCCAGGGTCTTACCCATGATGTTGCCGGCTTCAATATTGGGAACGATGAAGATATCGGCATCACCGGCGACTTCGGACTTGAAGCCCTTGACCTCGGCGCAGTGGGCAGAAACCGCCAGATCCATGGCGATGGGGCCTTCCACCAGGACATTGGGGCCGAATTCACCGGCTTCGCCCAGCTTCTTCAGCTCAGCGGCATCCACAGTGGCGGGCATCTTGGGGTTGACCTTTTCCTTGGCACAGAGCACAGCGACCTTGGGATTTTCGATCTCCAGGGCCTTGGCGACCGGCAGGCAGTTTTTGATGAGGCCGATCTTCTGCTCCAGGGTGGGATACAGCACCATACCGCCATCGCTGGTGAGCATGAGTTTATGATAGGCACCCAGAGTATCGAAGGTCATAACATGGCTGAGCAGGCCGTGGACCGGCAGACCGGTCTCCTTATTGAGAATGGCTTTGAGGAAGATGTTGGTATCCACAAGGCCCTTCATGAGGAAATCGGCTTTGCCCAGGCGAACCAGCTCGACAGCCTTGGCGCAGGCTTCGACCATATCATCGGCCTGGACCAGCTCGGCGTTCCGGAAGGTGACGCCCTCCTCCTTCATTACACGCTCGATAGTGGGGATATCACCGACGAGAACGGGGCGGATCATACCGGCCTCCTCGGCAGCGGCCATGGCCTTGATGGTATCCACATCCTGCGCGGCGGCGCCGGCCAGCACCATCGGCTCGCCCTGCTTTGCTTTTTCCAGCATCTGTTCAAAAGAAACGATCATTGAGAGTCCCTCCTGATATTTTTTAGGATCGCCCGCTATGGGCAGTGTTTTCCACCTACTATTATAGGAAAGGGAAATTAGCCTGTGAAATGCACCATTTGAATGACTGTTATTCCACCCTAAGGAATGACTATCATTCCAAAACAGCATTTCCTTTTTACATGTGGAAGGTGTATCATAAACTCATCGGAAGTCTCCTGGAGCGGGAGAGTTCCGGATAGGATTTGAACCGTTTCCTCATACTTCTCCTTATTTGGTTTTCCGGGGTGCCACACTTTTTTGTCAAGACACTACGACCTCCCAATGTCGATCGTCACTTTTACATGGCACACCCCTCCCCTGCCGGGCATTCTCCCCCGGCAGGGGATTCCTCTATATATGGATAAATCTTTTTGCGGAAAATGCATAAAAGGTATTTGTCGTTTGCAGAAAATTATGATAGAATGAATGTATACAGCATTGAATGCATCTTCTAAAAAGCCCAAAATCGGAGGTATGCCATCATGACAATTTTTCAGTTGGAATGCTTTTGCGCCCTGGCCGATTCCTTGAACTTTACCCAAACGGCCAACGCCATGTTTATAACCCAGCCTGCGCTTAGCCGGGCTATTTCCTCGCTGGAACAGGAACTACAGCTGACCCTGCTGCAGCGCACCACCCACAGCGTGACCCTGACCCCGGCCGGCAAAATCTTCTCCAGCGAGTGCCACAAAATGCTGAAGGAATTCCAGCGCGGCAGCGAACGGGCACGCTCTGCCCAGGCTGGCCAGATAGGCAGCGTGCGCATCGGCTTCCAGCGGGATAACTTTGAGACCTACATTGTGGACTTCGTGAACCTGTTCCGCCGCAGCCACACGGATATCACCCTGGAGCTGCTGCCGCTAAGCGTCAACGAGCTGAACAACGCCCTGCAGGAGAAGATAGCGGACGCGGTGATCTCCGGCGGCCCCCCTGCCAATGAGTCCATCCGCAGTCTGATGATAGCCAACCTGCCGGAATGTGTGGCGCTGCCGCTGGACCATCCTTACGCCAATAATGACATTCTGGATATGCGCGACTTGAAGAACGAGAAGTTTATCGCCATGGCGCGTTCCATTTCCTGCTCCGGCTTTGAATCCATCATTCAAAAATCGCTGGCGGCGGGCTTTGAGGCACAGATCGTGGCGCAGGTGGACCTGCTGCCCACCCTGATGACCATGGTGGCCTGCGGCCAGGGGATCTCCATTCTGCACCGGGACATGCTGCCGCGCAGCAATGGGCGTATTGCATTTGTGCCGCTGCGCAGTGTTTCCTACTTCCGCCGCTGGCTGATGTGGGACATCAACAACGATAACCCCTGCCTGCAGCCGCTGATCGCGCTGGGACACAAGTGGCAGGATGACCTGGAATACCCCGTAGAATAATAAATAGAACAGAATAAAATCCCCCGGAAAAGAGCCAAATGAGCCTTTCCCGGGGGATTTTTCCGCGCAAAAAAGCAACCCGGCGCAAGACAAAATGCCTTGCGCCGGATGCCGGTATTATTCTGAAAAAGAGAGGATAAAAGAGGACCTATGAGAATTATTTCTGCTCCCGACCGATGGCGAGGCCTTTTTCAAAGGCTTCTTTATTGAGCGGCAGCAGCTTGGGCTTTTTGGCCATCTTGTGCTCGATGGTGGACCAAACGACCTCAGGCGGGACGACCTCGGTATAGCCTACATAGACGCCCAGCATGATAACATTCAGCACCTTGGCGTTGCCCATTTCCAGGGCCATCTCGGTAACGGGGGCCTTGACCAGCTTGACATCATCACGGCCGATGTCATCGCTGACGATGGAGCTATTGATGAACAGGGTGCCGCCCTTCTTCAGGGTGGGCAGGAACTTCTTAAGGGACGGACCATTCATAACGATGAGGTCATCCATGACATCGCCCAGCGGCGCGCCGATCTCCTCATCGGAGATGACGACGAAGCAGTTGGCGGTACCGCCACGCTGCTCGGCGCCATAGCTGGGGAAAAAGGTTACATTCTTATTGGTAGCATCACAGGTGGCAGAGGCCAGGAATTTGCCCAGAGTCATAACACCCTGACCGCCGAAGCCGGCTACGCACAGATTAGTTTCCATTTATGCGCTTCTCCTTTCATCAGCGATCGCGGATCACACCCAGAGGGTATTCCGGCAGCATTTTTTCTTCAATGAACTTCAGAGAATCCAGAGGATCCAGGCCCCAGTTGGTGGGACAGTTGGTGACGATCTCTACCATAGAGAAGCCCTTGCCGTCCAGCTGGTTCTGGAAAGCTTTGTGGATGGCCTGCTTGGTCTTGATAACATTTTGAGGGGTATTGCAGCTGGTGCGCACCAGATAAGCGGGAGCAGTCAGCTGATTGAGGATTTCGCACATATGCATGGGATAGCCGTGCTCCTCAGCAATACGGCCCTTGGGAGCAGTAGAGGCCTTCATCCCGATAAGGGTGGTGGGGGCCATCTGGCCGCCGGTCATACCGTAGATACCGTTATTGATGAAGATAACGGTGATGTTTTCGCCGCGGTTGGCAGCGTGGATGGACTCCGCCATGCCGATGGAGGCGAAGTCGCCATCGCCCTGATAGGTGAACACCAGGGTATCGGGATTGGCGCGTTTCATGCCGGTGGCCACGGCGCAGGCGCGGCCATGGGGCGCGGTGGTGGTATCGTAGGCGATATAATCCATGTGCAGACCACAGCAGCCGATGCCGAGAACGCTGGCAGCGCGATCAACAAGGTTCATCTCATCCAGCACTTCGCCGATGAGCTTGATAACAGTGCTGTGCATACAGCCGGGGCAGAAACCGGAAACTTTATCCTCCTGAATGGTTTTTGTCCGCGAATAAATCTTTTCCATTCTTTCCCCTCCTTTACTTATTCAGCAGCTTTTCTACTGCTTCTACTACGGCCTCACGGCTCATGACATTACCGCCGGAGCACAGGCAGGTCTTGATGGGGCAGCGGCCGCGCACGGCGTGATCCACATCCTCTACCATCTGGGCGGGAATGGACATCTCGACATCGAGAATGGCATGGCAGGTGCCATAGTCCAGTTTATCAAAGGCAGCCTTGGGGAAGGGGTGAACGGTGATGGGACGGATGAGACCGACCTTCTTGCCTTCGGCGCGCATCATCTCCACTACGGATTTGGCAATACGGCCGGAAATACCATAAGCGGCGATGACTACTTCGGCATCCTCGGTGCAGTATTCCTCTACCATAACATCCTTTTCCCAGGAAGCATACAGAGCAGCGGCTTCGGATCATGGAATACCCGCAATACGTCTTTGAATT
>OLOH01001679.1_pt1 | contig 12164 bp, 7 predicted proteins | sample 1673221 | NCBI WGS metagenome assembly OLOH01 (sample SAMEA3136767, study PRJEB25190) | human gut metagenome
GCAGGAAGAAGGCCATGTAGTCAGAGATACGGGCCGCCTGCTGCATGCTGTGGGTGACGATAATGATGGTCATCTCGCTCGAGAGCTCGGCCATGAGGTCCTCGACGCGCTGGACGCTCGTCGGGTCGATGGCGCTGCAGGGCTCGTCCATGAGAAGGACGTCGGGCTGGACGGCGAGGGTGCGCGCGATGCAGAGACGCTGCTGCTGGCCGCCAGAGAGGGCAAGACCGTTCTTGTCGAGCTGGTCCGCGACCTCCTTCCAGAGGTTCGAGCGCTTGAGCGACTCCTCCACGATGTCATCGAGGTCGCCTTTGCTGGTCACGCCCAAAAGGCGCGGGCCAAAGGCGACGTTCTCGTAGATCGACTTCGGGAAGGGGTTGGGCTGCTGGAAGATCATGCCAACGCGACGGCGAAGGTCGACCGGGTCGACGCCCTCCGCGTAGATGTCGGCGCCGTCAAGGGACATGACGCCCGCGATGTGAGTGCCCTCGATGAGGTCATTCATGCGATTCATGCAGCGCAGGAAGGTCGACTTGCCGCAGCCGGACGGACCGATGAAGGCCGTGATCTTGTTGGGCGCGACATCCATGGTGACGCCGGAGAGCGCGTGGAAGTCCCCGTACCAGAAGCCAAAGTCCTCGACGTGGATGCCCATGCCGCCGTTCTCAGGCGCGTGGCGATAGACGGTCATGCTAGTTTCCCTTCGACTTCGATGCGGAACGACGCGACAGGTAGCGCGCGAACATGTTAAAGGCCAGGATCATCACCATGAGCAGAAGGGCGGTGCCATAGGCGGCCTGCATGTTGATGCCCTCGTTGGCAAGCTGGTAGAGGTGGATGGTCATCGGACGGCCAGAGTCAAGCGGCGTGAGGGGCAGGTTGATCGCCTGACCCATCGTGTAGAGCACGACGGCAGTCTCGCCGATGGCACGGCCGATGCCGAGAATGACCGCCGACAGCACGCCGGACCTGGCGGCGGGCAGCACCGCGCAGAAAACGCTGCGCTCATGCGTCGCGCCCAGGGCCAGGCTGCCCTCATAGTAGCTGTTGGGAACGGCGTCCAGGCTCGTCTTGCTGACCGTGATGATGGTGGGCAGGATCATGATGCCCAGCAGCACGGCGGCGGTGAAAAGGCTCATGCCCTTGCCGCTTTTGACGTGGAGCACCGTCTTGAAGAAGGGCGTCTTGACCATGGCCTGCACGGCGGGCACCAGCACGATCATACCGAAGAAGCCGTACACGACCGACGGGATACCCGCCAGCAGCTGCACCGCCGGGAGCATGATTTTGTTGATGCGGGGCGAGGCAAACCTGGACATATAAATGGCGGTCAGCAGGCCGATGGGCACGCCGACGAGGATAGCTCCCGCCGTGACGTAGATGCTGCCCAGGATCATCGGCAGGATGCCGAAGATATCGTTGCCGGGCTTCCAGGTGGTACCCAGCAGGAACTGCATCGGCCCGATCTTGAACAGGGTAGGCACACCGTTTGCAAACAGGAAGATGCAGATGAGCGCCACTGCCAGAATGGATACACAGGCGCAGAGGGTAAACACCACCTGCATGACGCCTTCTTTTAGCTTGGAGGTCATTTCCTATACTCCTTTGGTTATATGCCATGTAGGGGCCGGACATGTCCGGCCCGCGGCCTTCCCATAACCGCGCGGTCACGGGTACGCTGCGGGCGGGGCATGCCCCGCCCCTACGGTGCTGCTATACTTTACTGCACGTCGGCCCAGGTGGTCAGCTCGCCGGTGTAGATGCCCTTGATCTGGTCAACGGTCAGATCCTCGGTGGTGTTGGCAGGGTTGACGACGACGGCGATGCCATCCAGCGCCAGGACGGTAGCCTTGGCACCGCCCTCGACCTCGGAGTCCTTCAGCTCACGGCTGGCCATACCGATGGTGTAGGTGCCGTCCAGCGCACCGGAAACACCGGTGGTGGAGTCGGTGGTCAGCAGCTCAAGCTCGGCGTTGGGGTTGACGGTCTTGTAGGCCTCGATGAGCTTCTCCATCAGCGGAGAGACGGAGGAAGAACCACCGACGGTGATCTTGCCGGCAGGCTGGGCGGAGGTGAAGTCCGCGCCATCCTCGCCGATGTAGCCCTTATCGGTGGCGAGTGCCTGGCCGTCCTTGCTCAGGCAGTAGGCGATGAAGTCCACGGCCACGGGATCGGTGGCATCGCCGTTGGTAACGATGTTGAACGGACGGGCCAGTACATAGCTGCCGTCCTTGACGGTCTCAGCGGAGGCGGCCACACCGCCGACCGTGACGGCCTTGACGGTGTCGTTCAGAGAGCCAAGACTGATGTAGCCGATAGCGGTCTCATCGTTGGCAACAGCGGTCATGACGCCGTTGGTGCTGGACTGGATGGCAGCCGCCTCGGTAGTGTTGTCAACCTTCTTGCCGTCGGCGTTCTTCTCCTCAACGCCGGTCAGCTCAATGAAGGCACCGCGGGTGCCGGAGCCGTCCTCGCGGGAGATAACGGTGATATCCTGGTCGGTGTCGAAGTCGCCGGCAGGGGCAGCCTCGGAAGCAGCCTCCGAGGAGACAGCCTCGGTGGAAGCCGCCGTGCTCTCGGCGGCGGTGTCAGCGGTGGAATCAGCGGAGCCGCAGGCGGCAAGGCTCAGTGCCAGAGCGGCAGCGGTAAAAGCAGCGATTGCAGAAGTACGTTTCATGTAAAGTATTCTCCCTTTTCCCCAATATTGTTTTTGGTATAGTGTTTTGGGTGTGTTCTCATCGGAACGACCCTATTGTACCGCCTTTTTTTGCGGGTATCGACCATGGTACGGTACAATCGCGGTAAAGGTTTTGCAAAGATGTCCCCGGTTTTGTGTGGGAACGGTAAAGTTTGTAAAGAATATGCAAAAACAGCGGGGGTGCGGGATGGGAAGAGAGGCGGAGGGGTGAGGGCACCCCGCCCTACACACGGATTTTTAAGTGGGGTTGTAGGGCGGCCAGCCCTCTGGCCGCCGTGGCCGTTTGCGGCGGCGAGAAGTACCCGGGAGGGATGAATCCCTCCCCTACGGATTAAACCGTAGAAGGGATTTGGCGGTAAGCTGCGAGCCGGGCATGCCCGGCCCCTACGGACTGCTGTTTCCGGTAACGGGGGTTCGGGGGAACACCCGAATTTAAAGTGGAGGAAGGTTCGGCGGCGTTAAGAACGGACAGTAATACTGCGTCCGTTTAGCCGCCGAAACTTCCGACCTCCGCTTTGGGGTTCCTAGGGGCGTGCAGCCCCTAGGTCGCGGGTCCGCTGCGTCGAAACAGCGGCAGTTTTCTTTGCAAGCTTTCTTTTGCTGCCAAAAGAAAGCGACCTCCCGGAAGGCTGCCGTTTATCCTTTAGCAACGTATCACTGCCGCGCCTGCAGCGCGGCCAGCAGCGGGGGAATCAGCTGCTTTTTGCGGCTGACGACGCCGGGCAGCTTGGCAATATCGCCTTCCGGCTCAACATGGAACGCATCCCGGATGATCTCCTCGGCGTTGTGGCCGTAGAACATCAAATCCGTACTCTGGGTCTTCATGTCAGTGAACATATAGAAAATCAGCGGCAGACCCTCGCGGCGGCTGGCCTCGGGCAGATACGGCTCCACCAGCGCCTCAGCGGCGGCGCGGGATTTGTCGGTCATGTAGGTGGACTGGCCGACGCCGAACTTGACGTCGCCGCGGCTGAACGCCTTGAAATCCGAGCTGAACACATCCTCAGCTGTGCGGCCGGTCAGGTCCGCGCCCGCTTCAAACATCTGCTCGGCGTAGATCTGGATATCCTCGCCCGCAATCTTGGCCAGCGCCTTGGCGGTGGCCTCGTCCTGCGGGGTGGACGTAGGCGAGCGGAACACCAGTGTGTCGGACAGAATGGCCGACAGTAGCAGGCCCGCGATCTCGCGGCTGGGCGTCAGGCCCTGCTCGCCGTACATCTGGTACAAAATCGTTGCCGTGCAGCCCACCGGCACATTGCGGAAATAGACCGGCCCGGTCGTTTCCAGGCTGCCGATGCGGTGATGATCAATGATCTCCAAAATATCCGCCTGTTCCAGACCGTCCACGGCCTGGGTGCGCTCGTTGTGGTCAACCAAAATCAGCTGCTTGCGGTGCAGGTTCAAGAGGTTACGGCGGCTGACGACGCCGCAGTACTTGCCGTTCTCGTCCAGAATCGGGAAGTAGCGGTGGCGCACGCTGGCCATGACCTTTTTCGCGTCCTCGATCGGCGTATTGACGCTGAATTTCAGCAGCTCTTTCGTGCGCATAAAGTGGCGCACCGGCGCGGCGGTGGAGATGAGCCGCGCGGCGGCGTAGGTGTCGTAGGGGGTCGCCAGCACGGCGCAGCCCTTCTCCTGGGCGCGGGCCACGATGGTGCGGGGCACCGCCGAGCCGCAGCAGACGATGATGGCCTGTGCGCCGCAGTCAATGGCGCACATCTGCGTCTCGTACCGGTTGGAGACAAGCACGATGTCGCCGGGCTTGACCAGTTCTTCCATGATTTCCGGGCTGGTGCCGATGCAGATGACGCCGCTGTCAATGTGGGCGTCGGCGTTGCCGACGATGAGCTCCGCTTCCAACGTCTCCAACACATTTGTGCAGCGGGTGTTGGCGGCGGCCAGCACGGCCGTGTCAAACAGATCCATGTTTGCGTCGGCAATGTCCTTGATGGTGATAAGGCCTTGCAGCTCGTTCTCGTCATCGACGATGCAGAGCGTGTCGATTTCCACATCGCGCATCAGGTTCCAGGCGGCGCGCAGGCTCATTTCACCGTCAATGCCGGCCTGCTTGCGGATGTCGATATCTTTAATTTGCGGGCTGACATCGGTACACAGGCGCGGCGGCTCGACGCCGAAATGCTGCAAAACAAATTTCGTCTCGCGATTGACGTGCCCGGCGCGGCGGGCCTCATACAGGCCGGTCAGGCTGCCGCGGTTTTTCAGCCACGCATAGGCCAGCGCGGAGCAGATGGAGTCCGTGTCCGGGTTCTGGTGACCAATGATATTGATGTGGCGCATCGTATTTGCCATAGTGGTTCCCCTCATTGCATGATTAGTGTAAAATATAACTATAATATTCTGTATTATAGCACACTTTTTTGCGTTTTGCGATTCTTGACAAATTGAACATAATAGCGTATTATAAAATAGTATGTGGATATTGGGGTTATACCCCTGCAAATATCAGTATATCGGCATTTCTAATTTGAGAGGGAACGTATATGATTCAGGAAAATCTCCGCAACGTTGCGATCATTGCGCACGTTGACCACGGCAAAACGACGCTGGTCGACCAGATGCTGAAGCAGTCCGGTGCTTTCCGTGCGAACCAGCAGGTCGCCGAGCGCGTCATGGACTCCGGCGATATCGAGCGCGAGCGCGGCATCACGATCCTTGCCAAGAACTGCTCCTGCGAGTACAACGGCGTTAAGATCAACATCGTCGACACCCCGGGCCACGCGGACTTCGGCGGCGAGGTCGAGCGCGTTTTGAAGATGGTCAACGGCGTTCTGCTGCTGGTCGATGCAGCCGAGGGCTGCATGCCCCAGACCCGCTTTGTTCTGCAGAAGGCTTTGCAGCAAAACCTGTCTCTCGTCATCGCGGTCAACAAGATCGACCGCCCCGACGCCCGCATTGCGGAAGTCATCGACGAGATTCTGGAGCTGCTGATGGACTTGGGTGCTACCGACGAGCAGCTGGACAGCCCGATGGTCTTCTGCTCCGGCCGTAACGGCACGGCCAGCTACGACTGGACCGATCCTTCCTCCGGCACGGACCTCAAGCCCCTGTTTGACACCATCCTGAAATATGTGCAGCCGCCGGAGGGTGAGCCTGACGAGCCGCTGCAGATGCTGGTTTCCAGCGTTGACTACAACGATTTCGTCGGCCGCATGGGCGTTGGCCGCGTGCAGAACGGCGTTATCAAGGTCGGCAGCCCCATCCAGGTCTGCGACTGGCACAACCCCGATGTGCATATGAGCGGCCGCATCACCAAGCTGTTCGACTTCAAGGCCAATGGCCGTGAGCCGATCGAGAGCGCCCAGGCGGGCGATATCGTCGCCTTCGCAGGTCTGCCCGATATCTCCATCGGCAACACCATCTGCGACCCCAGCAAGGTGCAGCCCCTGCCCTTCGTCAAGATCAACGACCCCACGGTCGAGATGACCTTCTCGGTCAACGATTCCCCGTTCGCCGGCAAGGAGGGCAAGTACGTCACCTCCCGCCAGATCCGTGACCGCCTGATGCGCGAGCTGCTGAAGGATGTCGCCCTGAAGGTCGAGGATTCCGCCACCAACGATTCCTTCCGCGTTATGGGCCGCGGCGAGATGCATCTGTCCATCCTGATCGAGACGATGCGCCGCGAAGGCTACGAGCTGCAGGTCAGCCCCCCGCACGTTCTGACTCACGAGGAGAACGGCAAGGTCATGGAGCCTATGGAGCGCGTTGTCATCGATGTGCCCGAGGTCTATCAGGGCAACGTCATGACCGCTCTGGGTGCCCGCAAGGCCATCCTGATGAACATGCAGATGATGAACAGCCGTTCCCGCATTGAGTTCCGTATGCCCAGCCGCGGCCTGTTCGGCTATCGCAGCCAGTTCCTGACCGACACCCACGGTGAGGGCATCATGAACACGATCTTCGACGGTTACGAGGAATGGTGCGGCGATATCCAGACCCGCTCCACCGGCTCCCTCATCAGCTTTGAGACCGGCGACGCCGTCACCTACGGCCTGTTCAACGCCCAGCAGCGCGGCACCCTGATCGTCAACGCCGGCGAGAAGGTCTACGCGGGCGAGGTCGTCGGCTACACCCCGACCGGCGAGGATATCACGGTCAACGTCTGCAAGACGAAGCACCTGACCAACACCCGCGCCTCCGGCAGCGACGACGCCCTGCGCCTGGTACCGGTCTCCAAGTTCAGCCTGGAAGGCTGCCTGGAATTCCTGGCCCCCGACGAGTTGCTGGAAGTTACCCCCGAGAACCTGCGCATCCGCAAGCGCATTCTGGACCACGACCTGCGCATGAAGGCCGCCAGCAAGAAGAATAAGTAATTTTGCACGATACAGCAAGAGCCGCCCCCGAGTGGAGCGGCTCTTGCTTTTTTATTTACGATTCTGCGCTAAAACATTGCCGCATTGTGGGGGTGGCATATGTGCCGCCCGCGCGTGTACGGAAAACGGTCGTTTATGGGAAGTCCACGGGCGGCATATATGCCGCCCCTACTGTGCCCACATCTGCACGGGTTGGTAGTCGGTGCTGCCCGCAAGGTAATCATCCAGGTCGATCAGTCCATAGGCGTCCACCGTGTGGCCGTTGCGCTGGCAATAACCGTCCGTCACAAGTACGCGGCCATCCCCGGTCACGGCGATGGGGCAACCGTAGTTTTCCCCGGTGCCGTAGGCAGCGTTCAGCGCCGGGTCGTGGTAGGGCACGTTGTGCACCTGACCGTCGGCGGCGTTGTAAATATGCAGCGCGTCCGGTGTGCTTTGCAGGAACACCAATTCCAGCTGCCCGCCGCGGCTAAAGCTCTTCGGGCTGCCGGTGCCGCCCACCCAATCGCTGGACGCCTCCGCGTACAGCTCCTGCATGGCGCCCGTCGTGAGGTCGTACCCCAGCAAAGCCTCTTTGTAGCCGTCGCCATCCGATTTTCGCTGCGCAAAGTACAGCATATCTCCGCGGCAGCCCCGGTAAATTTTCCAGCTGCCGCCGTCCTCCGGATAGCGCGGCTCGGCAAATAGCTTTTCCAGCGTATTTGTTGCTATATCGTATAAATCGAATTCTCGCTGGGAGTTCTGTATCACAGCCTCATACATTTCCGGATCCGTAGGCAGCGGCATATCAGAGACGATGCGGGTCAACAATATCTTATTGCCAACCGCACCGAGTATCTCATCTATCTGCGGAATCGATGTGTCCCACGTCGTAACTTCTCCGGTTTGCCAGTCCAGCCGGGCGACACAGTTGTCGCGCAGGACATAGGCCGCGTACTCGTCATAAACCATTGGCGTAATTTCCTGGCTGGCAGTCCGTTCTTCACTGCGGCCATCCGGGTAAAAACTCTTAAAGCGAAACTCTGATCCGTCCGCATTCGCCAAAAACACGCGAACTACATTATCGTTTGTGACAAGCAAATCGGAGTACAGGGCATCGGCAATAGCAAGCGACGTTACCTTGGTCTGCACGCCGTCGGCATAGTCCAGCCTTAGCCCCGTAAGCTCAGTCGTGTCTACGTGGCCATACAGCGTGTAATAGGCAGTGTCCGTGTCACACCGCCGGTCATCACACAGCCGCAGCTCCCCTACCGGGAACTGCTCCGCGTCCGCATTTTCCTCGGTTGCCGCTGCCTCGGCGGGCGGGTCAGCGGCGGCAGGGAGGGTTGCTGTCTCGGTCGGCGCAGCGGTGCAGGCGGTCAGGGCCAGCGCAGCCGCAAATACAAGAGCAAGTTTTTTCATGGTGATTCCCCTTTCTGGTTTGATTTGCGGGTAGTATACCATGGGGTTGTGTCCTACTTGTTACACAGAAGGGCGATTTTGGCAGTATTTACAAATTTTTTTGTTAAACTGTGCGCCAAATAAATACACTTGACTTTACACAAAAATCATAGTATAGTAATAAAGTCACCCGCATTGCGGCGGGGTATTGGGATGTGAAAGAAATAGGGGGTCAATATGACGGCATTTACCACGTTTATTGAGCAGTTCAGCGACATTGTCTGGAACTCGTTTCTGCTGTTTTTGCTCGTAGGCACAGGCATTTTCTTTACGATTCGGCTGCGGGGCGTGCAGGTGCGCCGCTTTGGCGAGGGCTTCCGCCGCGTGTTCGGCGGGTTCACGCTGCGCGGCAAAAAGGCGGACGCCGAGGGCATGAGCAGCTTTCAGGCGCTGACGACGGCCATTGCGGCGCAGGTGGGCACCGGCAACATCACCGGCTGCGCCACGGCGCTGGTCAGCGGCGGCCCGGGTGCACTGTTCTGGACCTGGATGTCGGCGTTCTTCGGCATGGCGACCATCTATGCCGAGGCCGTGCTGGCGCAGCACTACAAGACGACCGTGAACGGCCATGTGACCGGCGGCCCGGCGTACTACATCCGGGCGGCATTCAAGGGCAAGCTCGGCAAGATTCTGGCGACCGTGTTCTCGGTACTTATCATTCTGGCGCTGGGCTTCATGGGCAACATGGTCCAGTCCAACTCCATCGGCGACGCATTCCACAACGCCTTTGGCGTGAACCGGCTGGTGGTGGGCGTCGTTGTGGCGGCCATTGCGGCGTTCATCTTCCTGGGCGGCGTGCAGAGAATTGCCGCTGTAACGGAAAAAATCGTACCTGTCATGGCGGCGTTTTACATTGTGGGCTGCATCGTTATCCTGGTCATGAACGCGAAGGTCCTGCCCAACGCTTTGAAGCAGGTGTTTGTGCTGGCATTCCAGCCGCAGGCGATGGCAGGCGGCCTGGCCGGTGTGACCGTGCAGCAGGCCATGCGTTTTGGCGTGGCCCGCGGCCTGTTCTCCAACGAGGCGGGCCTTGGCTCGACGCCGCATGCCCACGCGCTGGCAAAGGTCAAGCAGCCGCAGGATCAGGGCGCAGTGGCAATTCTGGGTGTGTTTGTCGACACGTTCGTTGTGCTGACGCTGACCGGCCTGGTGCTCATCACGTCGGGGCTGATCCCTGAGGGACTGACCGGCACGGCGTTGACCCAGGCTGCGTTCAGCCAGGCGTTCGGCGGGTTTGGGCCGATTTTCATTGCGGTGTGTATGTTCTTCTTCGCGTTTTCGACGATCATCGGCTGGTATTTCTTCGGCCAGTCGAACTTTAAAACGCTGTTCGGTGAGAAGATGCTGCCGGTGTACAGCCTTATCGTGGTCGTGTTTATTCTGGTTGGTTCCACGCTGAAAGTAGATTTGGTGTGGGCGCTGGCCGACCTGTTCAATGGCCTGATGGCTGTGCCCAACCTGCTGGCCCTGCTGGCGCTGTCGGGTGTGGTCGTGGCGATCGACCGGAAGTAAGAACGGATGGATAGATAGGAATAAAGCAAAAAATCCTGCCGATGAAAGTGTCGGCAGGATTTTTTGTATGATGGAAGGGGAAGGGGGGTAAAGGCAAACGGCCCGGTGCGTCGAGGACGCCGCCCCCCTACAACTAAACTGGTGAGTTGCAGTAAGGGCACTGTGCGGCGGCCAGAGGGCTGGCCGCCCTACAACTCTATATACTTTAGTTTTTCCCTAAAGTGCGCGGGGGAACACCTGACTTCCTCTTTGGGGTTCCTAGGGGCGTGGGTACGCTCCGTCGAAAAATATCTCCCGGGAGACTGCCGTTTACACTTTAGCAGAGCACCTCGCCGTGGCGAATCACCTTCAAGATATCCAGCTTATCGTCAACGAGGACAACATTGCCGATCCGCCCGGCATCCAGGCTGCCATAATCGGCATCGATGCCGATGCTGCGGGCCGGGTTCAGGGTAGCGGCGCGGACGGCACTCTCGAGGGGGACGCCCATCTCCAGCACCGCACGTTTCATGCAGTCGAACAGGCAGGTCGCACTGCCCGCAATCGTGCCGGGCTGCTCGGTCAGGGTCGCGCGGGGACCGCGCACCGTGACAGCCTGGCCGCCCAGGCTGTACTGGCCGTCGGGCAGGCCGCAGGCCATCATGCTGTCGGCAATCAGGATCACATGGTCGTCGCCAAACGTGTTAAAGGTAAACCGCACCATGGCTGGGTGGATGTGTACGTTGTCGGTGATCAGCTCGACCTCGGCACCTTCTTCCAGCGCGGCAATGATGGGGCCCGGCTCACGGTGGGTGATGCCCGGCATCGCGTTGTACAGGTGGGTCATGTGGGTGGCACCGGCGGCAAACGCGGCCTTGGCCGTGTCGTAACTCGTGCAGGTGTGGGCGATGGAAATACGCACCTCGTCGCGGCATTCCTTGATGAAATCCAGGTTGCCTGGCTCCTCGGGGGCTACGTCCACCAGCTTGATCAGCCCGCCGCTGCGCGCCTGCAAACGGCGGAACATCGCGGCATCCGCGCCCATGACGTACTTCGGGTTCTGGGCACCGACCTTCTTCGGGCTGATGTAGGGGCCTTCCATGTTGATGCCCACCAAATCTGCACCGTGGTCGTTCTTGTGGGCGGCGGCCACATCCATGATGCCGCTCAGGATCTCCTCGCTGAAAGTCATCGTGGCGGGGCAGATAGCGAGAACGCCCTTGCTGGCCTCAAAGTCCGCGATGGCCTGCAGGCCCGCCTCGTCAGCGTCGCAGAAATCATGGCCGACCGCGCCGTGAAAGTGGATATCCACAAGACCCGGCAGCGCGTAGGCACCGCCTGCGTCGATGATTTCCTCGCCCTCCTGGGCCGCCGTGCCAAACACGATACGGCCGTTACGGATGATGAGGTCTTTTTCCACAAAGCGACAGCCGTCGCTGTACACTTTTGCATTTTTGATGATCATAGCAGTATTCCTCCGCTGATCAGATCTCGCTCAAGGCTTCCTCGTCACCGACCAGGATGAAGTCGGGGTGCATCTGCAGGATGCTGGCGGGGACCTCCGGCGTGACAGGGCCGAAGAACGCCTTCTTGACGATGTCGGCCTTGCCCTTGCCGTTGGCGACCATCAGGACCTTGCGGGCCTGCATGATGGTCTTGATGCCCATGGTGTAGGCCTGCTTGGGGACCAGGTCGGCGTTGCCGTCGAAGAAGCGCTTGTTGGCCTCAATGGTCTCCTCTTTCAGGTCAACGCAGTGGGTGCCCAGCTCGAAGGCCTCGTTCGGCTCGTTGAAGCCGATGTGGCCGTCGTTGCCGATGCCCAGCAGCTGCAGGTCAACACCGCCGACACTGTGGATGATGGCGTCATAGCGGGCGCACTCGGCCGCAGCGTCGAGGTTCGTGCCATCGGGCAGGTTGATGGCCTCGGGGCGGATGTTCACATGGTCAAACAGGTTGCGGTGCATGAAGCTCCAATAGCTCTCGGGGTGCTCCTTCGGCAGGCCGCGGTACTCGTCCAGGTTGACGGTCGTGACCTCGGAGAAGTCGATATCGCCCTTGTTGTACCACTCGACCAGCTGCTTGTAGGTGCCCACGGGCGTACCGCCGGTGGCCAGGCCCAGCACGCAGTTGGGCTTCATGATGACCTGGGCCGAGATGATGTTGGCGGCCTTGCGGGACATGTCGTAGTAATCTTTTGCACGGAT
>OLOH01001684.1_pt1 | contig 12149 bp, 9 predicted proteins | sample 1673221 | NCBI WGS metagenome assembly OLOH01 (sample SAMEA3136767, study PRJEB25190) | human gut metagenome
TTTCACCAATGCCGTCAACAATTGCATTCTCGGCTGTTGATGCCAGAAACACATCCGCCTGCGAGGAATGCCTTATTGCATTCTCATTGTTTTCATCGTTATATTCGAATTTCTGGTATTCTATATTGTCATATCCCAGATTGCCAAAATATTCACTAATATATTCTTTTACATTCTGTATTGCATCAGAATTTATTGGACGCGGTTCAGAAGTGATTTCATCGATGATCTGTTCAATATTCTGTTCCAAAGGCTCTATTATTGTACCGTTCTGGGTAACACTCTCCGCCATTGTCTGAATTGGTGCTATTAATGATATAACCATAATTAAGGCAATTGTAATTTTTTTCATTTGTGAGCTTCCTCATTTTACCAAGTATTAATCAGTATCTTTTATCCAATAACTTTCCATGCAGAACCATAGGCTACAACGAAAGCTTTTTTCCATACCATAAGCATTATCATGTGATATACTTCTGCCATTTAAATCTCAGATTTTGAAAAAAGAACAGACATTGATAAATTTACTTAGTTCCATTCTGGGCTATGTACGGAACATTACAACCACATGATCAAAAAGCAGTAAATCTGATATTCAAATGTACATTGTGATTCTTTTTTTTACAAAATTAGCTTTTTTATCATTTATGTTATCAACTGATACTATTATACCATGAACTGCATCACCAACCAAGTGTTCTTTTTTGCTTTTACAGCGTTCGTACAGTGCTTTTACAATTCATTGCACATCTGTAAAGGAAAGAGACTTCTTGCTATATATTATGTTAAATTCCTGAAAGTATTTTCTTTGCGTTCTCCAGGTTATTTTTTCCATTTATTTTTAGATATACTTTACTGATTTCAGAAGGCTCTCCTATTTCTCTGCAGAGATCCTGTGCCTGGGAAATGGGTATGTAGATTTCGTTGCCTTCTGTTACTACAGTGGCTTTACAGGGCATATATGAGGTTTGCGGTCCTCTTGCGGAATTGCCGGATAAAGTGGTAAGATCATCCGTGGCTTTGGAAGTATCCTTCTCTTTTTCATCCAGGGAATAAAAAATATTCAGGTTTTCACCCATCTCTAAAAATTTTTCCTGTTGTTTTTTTGAAATGGCATGATTATTATAGTCTTTCATATCCCGTAGGGAACCATTTCCCAGCAATAACAACGGCATCTTCCCCAGTTCATTCTGAGTTGGATTTTTTCCAAACGCATTCATATCAATTCCTGAAAAAGTCGTTGTTTCCGTATAATCTTCAATTTTGATGACAACCGGGACTTCTATGACTGGCCAGATTTCTTTTATACCTTTTATCTTCTTCGCTTTCTGCAAAAAATCTTCATCATAAGCCAGATCTCCAAGTGGGAGCAGCACAGTAAATTGCCGTTTTTCTTCTTTCATGCCTGCCAGCAGCATTCCTAATAATGTAAGTATCAATGCCAGCAGAAGTATGACAAATAAGGTAAAGCTGTCTATTTTTTTTCTTTTCAATGAGAAGCCGCCTTTCTCGCTTCTTCAAGAAGGATATTTTTCTTATGAAGCTTTCTGACCAGAATCAGGATTATGGAAATAAGCAGTACTGCAACAACTGCAGCTATGGAATACCACCAGTTATTGGTTTTCTCCTGGTCATCTTCAACCTTTAAAGATTTTATCTGGGTTTCTTTGATTTCAGAATCAAATTTTATTTCTTCCTCATATGATTTGCCATCGGCATCCTCATACGTAAGAATTAATTGACCTGCACATTTTCCTGTTTTTCCTTTTACATATATGCGAAGACTTCCTTGGGATAAATCTCCGGCCTCTATGGTCCCTAAGAATGCAGTATCGTTTGAGCTTAATTCATCAGCCTTTAAGCTGACACTTGCATTGTATATTTTGTCTCTTCCGAGATTCATTGCTTTTACCGGGATCTCTACTGTATCCATAGTGTATAAAACAGATGGAATATCTGAAGCTTCCAACTTAACACGAACAGGTTGGATAATCTGAAAAGACAGTGCTTCTGTACCGGTAGTTGCCGTTGCTTTCGAATCTTCATAATCCAGAGAAAAAGTAATGACAGCCTGGCCAGGATCACAGTTTTCTGTTATAGTAATCATCTGTTCCAAAGTAATTGCTTCACCAGGAGCCAGGACTTGTACATAAAAAGAGTTTTTCTCAAATTCGATTCCTTTGTTCTCTGTAGAAAGGGAAATTTTTAAACCAAATACATTTTGACTGCAGCTTTTATTTCGAAATGTCAGCGACATTTCTGTTGTAGAACCAGCCTCCAATCGTCCACCTGAAAGATTGCTGTCTTCTAATAATACCTGCGGTTTATGTAATATTTTTTCACTTGATGAGTCTGATGTTGAATTACCTCCTCCCCCACCGCCCGAATACCCTCCGTTGTCTATAACCGGATCTGTTATCTGCGGGGCGTCACCGTCCTCCGGATTATCACTGTCTATTACAACATGAAAAGGATTCGATTTAGAACCATCACCAAAGTCATCTCCTGATGTAAAAATATCCGGATCCGGATTTTCTTTATCGGTATCAGCTTTATCAGGAGTCTTTTCATCCTCTGCCGGAGGTTCGCTACTCGTAGAATCATCCTCTTTTTCATCAAGGGTTAACGAGTTGTCATTCTCATAAGATACGGACGGATCTGAGTCCGTAAATCCTTCTTCAGCAGATGTAATCTCCGTGTTTTGAGGCTCTGTGGCAAAAACGGTAGCTGGAAGAAATATTATTGTCGTACACAATACTAATGCCGTTTTTACAAATAAATTTCTCATTATCAGGCAGTCCTTTCTCTTAAGATTCCTCCATCCATTTCATATACGTGGTCACATAAGATTCTGATGTCCTCTTCATTATGGCTTGCCAGCAAAATGGTTTTTCCTGCTGCTTTTAAATCCAGCAGCAGTTCTCTTATTTCTTCCACGCCATGTTTATCCAGTCCATTAAACGGCTCATCCAGAATCAAAAACAGAGGATCTTCCATAATGGCCTGTGCAATACCAAGGCGTTGACGCATTCCAAGGGAATATTTTCCGACTGGTTTCTTCATGTCCGGATCCAATCCTACCCTTTTTAAGACTATGCGGATATCGGCCTTCGAAATCCGGCCATTCATGTCTGCCAGGATCTCCAGATTTTTAAAGCCCGTATATTGTGTAAGAAAACCGGGAGTCTCGATAATAACTCCAAGACTTTCAGGAAAATCCACATCATGGCCTATTTTTTTTCCAAATACAAAAATAGTGCCCGTAGTTACAGGAAGAAACCCACAGATGCATTTCATAAGAACGGTCTTCCCTGAACCGTTATTTCCAACAATCCCATAGACGTTCCCTGTTTTCAAGGAAAGATTTACTTCCTGTAACACGATGTCTTCACCGAAACGTTTGGTCACGTGTTCTATTTTTACGCAGGTGTTCTGCATCATTCCACTTGCTCTTTGCGGATCACAGGCCAGATTAAATGTCCCTTCAGATTTCTTCCAATCTTCCATATAAAACACCTCCCAGAATTCCCAGCATTACTAATAAAAACAACAGTAGAAATAGCCAAACTCCTATTTTGTCCGGTCCCCAATTTTCATCAGCCAGTATCCATTCTACTGGATAAAACCATATCTGATTCTTAAAATAGCGGTCATGAAGGATAATTCCGAAATAAAAGCTTACAAAAGGGATTCCATATGTCATGTAAGCAGAATCCCATAAAATCCCGCAGCTTCCACCGAAAGTACTTATGATACTTCCGATAAGTCCTGTCCGAAATGCCTTCATGAGTAAGTCCAGAAGTGCTTCTTTCTGAATAGCACCCTTTATCTCCAGCGGATAGAACACAATAAAATTGATAAAAAGTACCGTTAGTATAGATAACGTCCAGACCATAAAACCAGATACCATAATGGAAAAGACTTTACCTTCGATATACTGTCTGCGAGTCGTTCTGGGAAGTATCTCCTTTAAAAATCCACTTTTATATTCTTGCAGAATGGAATCACTCCATGGCAATACGGCTGCTACCGGAATGGCAAAAGATACTGCCTGACTTTTTAAGGAACCTTCCAGTATACTGATAAAAGTACCACATGTCAGTGCTTTTTTTAAGCTGGGATAAGTCTGTCCAATGGCGATGGAAATGCAGGCTATCAGCCATGCTGCCAGAAAATTCTTATTAAAAAACATACGTTTTGTTTCACCCCACATAGGTTTTCCCCCTTCCGATCATGTCTTTTCTCCAAGAAATTCAAAGGTATATTTTTTCATCCGGTTAATTGCAAAAACTGCAAGAAGAACTAAAATACCCAGAAAAAACATATAGGAATGCGAGATTTTCGGGAGCAATGGGTCATAACCCAAGTTATGTTTTCCGTATACTGCCTGGTTCAGAGGACTGATCCAGCAGATTAATACATTTACCTGATACATTTCGTATTTTTCTTTATGTAAAATTGCAGCCAGTACTTTCGGGTCCAATAAAAAACCAAAGACACTGTAAAGAAGGCCAAAAATCATCCCCTTAGTCTTCCCTTTATAGAGATTTCCTACAAGGATTACAAAGCTTAAGGTCAGCGAATAACAAAACAGAAGGAAGAAAACCTGCAGCATACAGCCATAGGGTGAGATACTTTCCATGACCCTTACTGTAGAAGGGACCTGCAGGTTTTTTCCTAATTCTGAATAACCAAGCATGGCCGCAGTTTCGCTCCACAGGTTACCTGGATAACTCTTTTTCATACACAGCACGGCCGTAAACAGCAGCATCAAAACCGTATATAAAACAGTTACAAGAATAACATAAATGAATTGACCTAAAAGCCATTTCCTCTTGGTTGTCCGGGTCAGCTGGTATGGAGTAATAGGTGTCATCTTCGGCAGGTCAGAAAACATAAGAAGCAAGAGCAGCGAACTGGACAGTACTGCTATCCCATCCCCAAATGTCCAGATAAATGGTTCAATGGCCTGTACCGGTGTATCGTAGGTCTCCATTACAACCATGATTCTGCCTGTAAGCAGGAAACTAAGTACAAATTCTAACAGAAATATAAAAATAACTTTGGGATTGCGTAAAAATCCGAAGAAATTGTACCGTACAATTCCAAATACCTGCCTCATGTCAGTAACCCAAATTTCGGTCTATAATACTGCCATCCACAGCATTAATGGTAAGGAAACTTTCATTCGGATCTTTACTGGTATTTGATTCTGTTTCTCCGTTATATTCACTTTCTGAAGTCATGCTGCCGAAAAAATCCCAGACGGGGATCAAAATACCTGTGTGTGCGTCAGTAGACGGCTCATATATTCTGGCATAGCCAAGAACGATCCGATCAATATTATAGACCCTGGAATTTTCATATTGCATATTATCAGCGTTTGTTACCACCATCATTTTTTCATAAATTTTCATAATCTCGCTGAATGAAAGAAGATTTAAATTCTCTGTCTTTATTTTACCAATTGTGTAGGGATTTGAATAAGTCATGCTTTCTATGCCATCTTTATCGACATAGAAACAGAGACTTTCATAAGACCATGTTTCCATCGTGCTGTCCATATCTTCCAATGCCCCACCGTCTGCAAGTGTCTGAGTTACCGGCACACCATTTATGGTACGCGCATAATCAATTCTATATCCATTTCCAAAATTACCTGAACTATTATCGCCTTCAAAACTTTTGCACACCGCGTAATTCCAGTTAGAAAACTGTAAATCTGTGATGCCCATTTTTTCAACTTTTTCCTTTACAAGTTTTTTTGCTTCATCCAGGGACAGCCCGATAGATTCTTCTGTGGGTTTTTCTTCCTCTTCAGAATATCCGTAATCACACCACATTGCATCCTCCGGTATTTTTTCCCCGCCCTTGTTTGCTGCTTTCTTGATCTTGACTGACAAGGTATCGGAGCCATCGGAAGATATTTTATAGTAGTATTGTGAATCGTCTGGCATTTGTGCAATACAACTGAAATAATTTCCGGCAACAGGTTTTGCCTCTGTCAGGGTTTTCTTTTCCGGAGCAGTTTCGTATTCCTGTTCCCATGTCTCAATATCTTCATAGATATCATAGACATAATTCCCATCATCGTCTGTTCCATAGTTATACGGATCCAGGTTTCCGTTTGCAACGTCTTCTTTTAGTTCATCCAGAGTTTTTTTAATTTCATCCTTTGTCTTCACATAATAACTATCCATGGTATAAAGTTTTGCCTCTGAGAAGAATGCGTTTGTAATACGGTCTAGAAGCTCCTGGGTAACTTCTGCCGCAGTGACAGAAATAGCAGATATCTTTTCCACTTCCGGAATTTCTACGCTTGCATCTGTATTTACCACGAGCTTGGCACTGTCATCTTCCACATGGCTTTTATAATTTTGAGGAGCATCAATGAGATTCCTGATGGTTGTCTTTGACTCTGAACCGTCATCGTTCTTGCTTTCAGATGCTTCTCCTTTAGAACCGCTAACATCATCCGCTTCCGTATAAGCATCTACAGCCTTGCTCCCCTTCGGCTTTACCAAAGAAGAATCCGGGGTCTGTGCGCATCCTGTAAACATTCCAATACAAAGCACTATTCCTGCAAACTTTTTTATGTTTTTTCTCATTTCTGGTAATATCTCCTTTCTAAGGTTGTTATAAGTATATCATCGAGCATTACACCAAATCTTTCGCGATTTGTAACTGATATGTAAACGTTAGTGTGATTACCAGAAAACAGAGACGGTAGTTCCTTTTCCCTGATTGCTTTCAATCTTCAGTTGGAAATCGTGCAGTTCTATAATTTTCTGACATAAAGAAAGACCGAGTCCTACACTTCCTTTTGCCCTGGAACGAGATTTGTCTACCATATAAAATGGTTCCGTCACCATTTCCAGATCCTCTTTCGGTATTCCCTTTCCAAAATCCTGAACCATCAGATGGTCTGGGGTTGCCTCAAGCACAATTTTAGATTCTTTCCTGGAAGCTTTGACTGCATTATCAATTAGATTTGTCACTACACTTATCATTAAGTCCTGATCAAACTTCTTTACCAATTCTTTTGGTTCACAAAATACATCAAGAGAGATGTTTTTTTCTTGAAGCCTGCAATCAATAAGTTCTTTTACTTCTTTCAGGAAATTATCCACCTGTATTTCCACTGGATTGAATGAGTCTTCCGAAGCTTCGTAGAGTCCGGTTAATTCCAGCATTTTCATAGAAAGTCTTGACAGCCTGCGACATTCATTTTCAATATAAATCAGAGCCTTCTCCTGCCTTTCCGGGGTTAGGCGCACAGTAAGCAATGTATCTGCATAGCCTATGATTGCAGTCATTGGGGTCTTCAGCTCATGAGCCAGACTTCCAATAAGCTGTTTTTGTGTCCGGTTTATGTTAGAAAGACTTTCAATTTGTTCTTTTATTTTACCTGTCATAAAATTAAAGGTTGCACCTACCTGCGCAAGTTCTGTATTGCCCTCTGACGGTACTTTAAAATCATAAATACCTTCAGAAACAAGAAGCGTAGCTTCTCTTAGGCTTGTAAGCGGTGCTGTGATTTTTCGAAGGCTCAAATAAAGGATAATTCCCATCACCACGATCAAAGATAAAGTAAATCCACCCGTCTGAAAAAACAGCAGATGACTTTTTTCTATTACATCTGTTATATCTTTATAAGTAACAATCTGATATCCCATATTTACATTGCCATAGTAAAATAACAAAAGTGTCCTTCCATTTATCTGACTGATCATAGGGCCATGACCGTCACTGTTGCTGCCATGATCCACCATGTTTGCCTTACTTGCACATAATTCTCTTAACTTTTTTACATCGAATTCATAAACAGTTCCATTATAGGTCATTTTTCCATCAAGATATAAAACCGCGCTGTCATGAAAAACCTGCCGAAAAGCATAAGTAACTATTTGGGGGCGCATTTCGTTGTCGGCATTCTGTTTCTGATCGTCGGAAAGGCTTGTTTTATTTTCAAACTGTAAGATATTTGTTCTGAATATACTGCTTTCATAACTGTTGATATTCTGTATACTCTGATTTTTCCAACAATAAGTGGTATAGAGAAAGATCCCTGACGATACCAACAAAATGATACATGTAGTCTGAGAAAAGATCTTTATTAAGAGTTTCATAAATCCACCTCAAGTCTGTAACCGATTCTGGGAATTGTTTTAATCTTATCCTGCCAGCCAAGCTTTTTCCTGATACGACCCACATGTGCATCCACAGTTCTTGTTTCTCCGCAGAACTCTTCATTCCACAGTTCCTGCAGAATCTGATTCCTGGTCAGTGCTTTATTCGGATTTTTGGCAAACACCATGAGGCAGTTATATTCCATTGGCTTTAAATAGATTTCCATGCCCATTTTTGTAACAGTACGACTAGCAGTATCAATGATGACATCACCAATTTGAATCTGTTCTTGTACAGTGCCATTACGTTCCAGTACTTTTTCAAGACGGACCATCACTTCCAGCATTTCAAATGGTTTTACAATATAATCTTCTGCACCGTCTTTTAATCCCTTTATCTTGCTCGCGATATCTCCCTTTGCGGTAAGAAATATTACGGGGATTTCATACTGCTTCAGTTTCGGTAACAGGCTATAGCCGTCTCTTCCGGGAAGCATGATATCTACAAGTGCACACTGAAACGCATGATCTTGAATAATTGCTTCATATGCCTCATTTCCATCCAGATATCCTACTGTTTCATACCCTGCAATCTCCAGATTCATACATAGCAGGTCATTGATTGACATTTCGTCTTCTATCACAAGAATTCTTGCCTTCATAATTATTACCTCACATGTTTTTATAAATATCTTTTCACAGGTTAATTATACATTAAATTCTATAATGCAGTTGTAACTGATTTGTAACAGCAAAAAAGGAAACCAAAACCATTCTATGAGAATAGTTTTGATTTCCTGTATAAACCGTTATTTTCTGATCGTTTATAACGCTGGTGAGAACATTTATTATTATTTTTACTCCATTCCAGAATCATTCGAAAGAGAGACAATGCAAATACAAAAATTATTAAGAACACTAAAATTTTCATATGTAGCCTGATTCCTTTCATTTACCTTTATCAGATCGTGTCATTCAAATCACATCCACTGATGATGCGATTCCATAAGTTCTCCCGCTTGTCCATTCCTTTGGTAAAATAGGGAAGTCTTTCCTCTTCCAGCTCTTCCAGACGAAGCACATTTCCATTCAGATAATTGTCAATCCGGTATCCTGTACTTTTAAGTCTTGTAATTACGCCACCAATTTTTATATCCAGAATCTCATAACCAAATGGCTTTGCATCGTTCATCCAGATTTTTTCTCTTGATGATTTCATATCTGTCAGATTGCAGATGATTCCAGGAATAACATTCTGACTGATATCTTTCAACGCTGCTCTGTCCGATCTGTCATATGCTGATTTTATACATATGCCCAAATCGGCTTTATCAGCTAATACCGCCGCCAGTTTTTCATAAAATGAAAACAAAAGCTGATATTTTCCTGCTTTTTTTGCACATTCCTTCATACATTTCTGTATGTTTTGGTAGTAAGATTTTGTATTGACACCTGATTCTTTCACATGATAATCAAAAATGCCTAACATTGGATCCTGGTATAACAGATATTTTGAAGGATTTTGAGCCTCTTTATTCTCTTTCGTATTTAAGAATAAGGAATCAAAATTGCCAAGTGCCATAAAATCATCAAATTCTCCGCCTGTGCAGTTCCTGAACTCCTGCTTAAGGATTGTTTCGTCATAGTCTCTGTGAAAATCAAGGTATGCAAAAAGTACAAGTCCCGGAAGCAAAGCATCCACCGGGGTTTCTGCACCATTATCCATCCATGCTGTACAGAGCACCTCTTTTATATTGTATTTTTTACAAGTAGAAAGAGCTGCCTTGGTACACGCATAGGTCTTAGAATAATTGGGGGAAATTCCGTTCCAAATCCAAGATCCTCCTGCAAAAATAACGTTATCCGAAAGCTGCGCATGGATATCCAGCATTTTTTCATAGGTTCTGGTATCAGAATGATAATAGTCCCAATATACTAATCCTAAATCTTTTTTCGGTTTTTCCCATTTGGAGCAGTCCGTATTTTCGGGCAGATCATAGTATCCGCCTGTAGAATTTGCTGTAATGTACATGTCACTCCATATCATAGGCTTTAATTCTAATTTTCTGCAAATATCTACGACCCTGTTACAATGTTCCCTGATTATCAGTGACCCTTTTTTATATCCATTTTCTTTTAGATAATTTCCAAATCCCAGCATGACAGCCTCATCCATTCCAAGATGTACCCTGTTGGTAGAAAAATTCTCTTTTACTGAGCTGAGCAGCTTTTCAATAAACTGATAAGTTTCCTCTTTTTCAGGCTGGAGAATGTCCGCAGAATCACGAATCTTATCCATTCCCGGCCACTTCAGCGCATTGTGCAGATGAGCCAGGGTCTGAATACACGGAACAAGCTCTACCCCAAACATGGAGGCGTAAGCATCCAGCTCTTTTATTTCGTCCTTGGTGTATTTTCCGCGATAAGCTCCAAAATAAGGCTGCCCCTCTACTTCATAGGTATCTTCTGTATAAAGCATAAGTACATTCATTCCAAGTTTTGCCAGTGTCCTGATCAGGAATTTCACCTTTTCAACTGTAAATACAGCATTTCTGGAACAATCCAGCATAAGACCGTTTCTTTCAAAACAGACATGCTCTTGATATTGAAATTCATCCTCTTCCATATGATGTATGGCATAATTAAGTGCGCGGTAATAATGAGATATTTCCCGACAGATGATATGAATCTGGTTTTTTCTTTTATTGATCAATATTTCTGGTCTGTCCTGAAATTTAACAAACCTTATCATATAATTTTTATTCACTATACACCTTTTATATAAAAGAGTCCATGTACAAAATAAGGGAATATATAAACAAAATGCATCAGTTAACAAACATCGGAAGAGGGGCATATCATTGTCCAATTGATATGCCCCCTCTTTGTCTGAATTACTGTTCCATTTTATAAATTTACGCATAATATTTCGTACTACGCCATGTTTCTATGGCTGAATCGAGCTAATAAGAACGTTACTGTTAATTGTGTTTATATCTACTTAAGGCACGAATCAGTTTTTCTGACTCCAGTGGTTTGGTAAGATAGTCGTCCATTCCAGACTTCAGTGCTTTAGTCTTATCTTCTGTAAAAGCATTGGCGGTCATAGCTATAATCACAACAGCAGATGCATCACTTCTGTTCATTGTACGTATTTCTCTGGTAGCTTCCAGGCCATCCATAACTGGCATCATAATATCCATCAGAATTACATTGATCTCACCAACACCTGATTTTGCAAATGCTTCAACAGCCTTCTTGCCGTTTGAAGCCCTTATAATTTCTGCTCCTGCATTTGTCAGAAGGAATTCCGCAATTTCCATGTTCAATTCATTATCTTCGGCCAAAAGGATTCTCATACCTTCAATTGATACATCGTCTTCCTGCCTTTCTGACTGCTTCATATCAGCAGAAATAAGGAATGGAAGCTGTACCATGAATGTGGTTCCTACATTTTTCTCGCTTTCAAATTTAATCGTACCGCCCATTTTCTCTATTAGTTTTTTTGTAATTGGCATACCAAGACCTGTTCCTCCATAAACAGATCTTGCACCGCCTGTTTCCTGAGTAAATGGTTCAAAAATATGGTTCTGAAATTCTTTACTCATTCCAACTCCGGTATCCTTGCAGTGAAACTCAAACAGTATATGCCTGTCATCCACCTGTGTTTCATAATAGCTGAGCAGTATCTCTCCTTTTTCTTTATTATACTTGACAGCATTACTTATGATATTCATAAGGATTCTTTTTAAATGGACCGGACTCCCATTCAAATATCTATATTCCAGATTGTATTCTTTTTCAGATAAGCTGATTCCGCGTTCATACACCTGCTTTTCTATAACTTCTCTTATTTCATGCAGTAGCCTGTTAATATCAAAATCCTTATTTTCCAGCACAATTTCCTCTGACTCTAATTTGCTCATATCAAGCACTTCATTAATAAGCTCCAAGAGGTATCCTGAAGCATCCCATATTTTCCTGCGGCACTCATCTTGCTTTTTTAAATCATCTTTATAA
>OLOH01001690.1_pt1 | contig 12113 bp, 4 predicted proteins | sample 1673221 | NCBI WGS metagenome assembly OLOH01 (sample SAMEA3136767, study PRJEB25190) | human gut metagenome
ATAAATGGCATCTCCTCCATATTTCGACCCATATCCTCCTGAAACTTGCAGATGGCTACCACTCCAAATTCCTAAAGTCAAATATCCTGCAACAGAAATACCATCATCTCCATAAGTAGTGTCACCATACCCTTTAATGGTAGTATCATCAGTTACATATATACTAAGATCTCCGCTTGCCGAAATCCCACTTCCTTGGTATCCATTTAGAAGCAGCTCGTGCCATTCCGCATTGTAAGTCCATCCATCTCCAGATGCATCCTGATTTGACTGGAATACATTCTCTCCAACACAAATATAGTACGGATCATCCTCTGATGCACTCTGCATTGCCACTTCGTTTTGTTCATGGCACTGTAGCGTCTCTCCCATAGCAACAGACGCTTCACTTTGCAGAAACTCTTCAGCGTGCTCCGTTCCTGCTGCGAAGGCAGGATGCGCACACAGGAAGAGGAATAAGAGCGCCAAGTTTAGGCTGAGTAACTTTTTCTCGACCGAAGTCATGTTATTTCACTCCTTTGTGTTTTCTGTTCCAGCTGTCCCATCAAAAGCCCCAGGGCCAACCAAAAATAGGGCGCTGAGATCGGCGAACTGATGCCAAAAAACGCCTGGATGCTGTAGCACAGGACCGCGCCGCCGGTGACTACAACAACCGCATTTTTTGGTGCGTCTTTGACCCAGTGATAGGCACAAATTCCTAAGAAGATCAGATAGGAAGCTAAGGCAAAAATACCACGGTCTACCAAAATATTAAGATATTCGTTGTGCGCATTGTCCACAATGCTACGGATCGTCATCCCCAGTGTCTCATCATAACGTTCAAACGAAGCGTCAGACCGCAGGCTCAGCGTATCCGGGCCACCGCCGAACCATAATTTTTCCGGGACGAGTTCCCAGCTTCTCCGCCAGATATATCCTCTGCCGGACCCAAAGCGATCCTCCCAGTGCCCATGCATCATGGCCGAAGCTTCGCCTAAGAAGCCGCCGAGCTGTTCGCCAAAGCGATAGATGACAACACAGCCTACAACACAAAGACAGAATACACTGAGAGCGCACAAAATCCTGGTTTTCTTTCTCTCAGCCAGCACCGGGATGGTCAGCAATACACTGCCCACCACGCCAACGACGCCGCCAGCAACAAACGCTTTGAACAGCACCCACAGAGATAAGACCAAAGGAATAATCAAACATATACTCCAACGTCTGTCTCCTTTCAGCAGCCCGATCCAAAAAAGTGGGATCGCAACACACAGCACAGCAGAAAGGATATCTACGTTTCCGATCGTACCAAGGTACTCCCCTGCGTATTTGATATTGGCGTCAAAATAATTCATGCCATCCGGATAAAGGCCAAACGGGGTCCGCCCTGTCATCTGCAGCATCGCCAAAAGGCAGTTGAGACTGACGGCCACACCAAATAGCCCCAAGAGCCAAGGCTTCGGACGGGCATATTCCGAAACGAGCAAACAGCACGCGCAATACATCGTGATCGTCAGCAGACCTTCCCGCCGGGAGCCGCCCCAAATAGAGAGGGAGACATCGACAGAAAGCAGCGTTGAAACCAACGTACAAAGCCAAAAGACGATCAGCCACTTTTGCGTACTGTGCAAGGAGCACCACACGTCCCTCAGTCCAGGCCCCGGCAGCTTTCTTTCTCCAACTAAGGCCAGTTCTATCCGCAGAATCAAGGATAACACGAGATAGCCTCCGGATAAAATAGCAAAGGCTCTCCACTTATGGATTGTGATCTCTGCATATCCGCCCGGACCGACATAGAGCAGAAAAACTGTCAGAAGACAGACCAGGTAGCCTGTCGTCACTCGTTCCAGGATATCTGTTCTCTCTCGTTGCAGTCCCCGGCTCATTGATCTGCGTCTCCCTTTTCGTCGCTCAGCCGCCAATCACGGATCGTCACCGTTCCGACAGGCTGATTGTCCGCTCCTAAAAGAAATGCCTGAAAGGTCTGTCCGCTCTGCACATCCACGGCTTGGGAACCATTTCCTCGAACCGGAGTCATGGTGCATGTTGTCATTTTTCCGCTGGCATCATAGCAGGCAATCACCAACTGTGCTTGTTGGCCATCAGGAACAGAGTAGGTGACTCCGCTTGCGCCTTCCTCCATATTCAGCAAAGCATAGCTGCTGAACGAGTTTGCGCGAAATTCAATTTCATTACCAATCACCTTATAATTGACAAGTTCTACTCCACCATTGTCCATAAAGTGGAAGATATATAGCATATCCTCTGGGACATTCTGGGGCTTTGGCAGTTTAACCATGACTGGAGTCAGCGGTTCTTTCTCTTCCCCACCGACCAGCATCGTGAAGTTGAGCCGACACACCTCTCCAAACTGCGGCACCTCTTCCTGAATCTTTACCGTAACTGTCTTGTCTGCCACGTCCTCGCCTTGCGCGATTTTTTCCGTGAATCCCGAGGACACCGCCGCACCATAAACTGTCACTTGTTTCGCTTGGTCGCCATGTTTTTCTTGAACGACATCGATCCCATTCATCTTAGAAAACAAACCATCTACTTTTTTTAAATCTTCATTGGATATTTGGCTCACATCATCCGATGTCAACCGCACCAGAGAAATGGCAGCCTGGTTGATCTCATCTTTTGTCGAGTTTTCGCTCAAACTATCAACTTTGCTTGCAACCTCTTCTTTCGGAACGTACTGCCCCGCGACAATCATCACACCAGGCCGCAAGTTTCCCGCTAGGCTTCTCACATAGTCAGCCTGTATCGAACCGTCCTCACTGTCTGGGACGTAAACATAGCGAAGGCTTGGACAATTATACGCTAACAAGTAGGTACTTGGCGGTACAGCCTTTCCTAAAAATGTAATATCATTTAGCTGATCTGAATAATCAAAGGCTTGTGTTCCTACTTCTTTTAAGTTTTCCGACAGCACAATATGGTTTATTTGGGAGATATGAAATGCTCGATCTCCAATATATGACAAATTTCCGCACTCGACTGTTCTTATATCTGTTTGTGCGAAAGCTCTGGCTCCTGCATAACAAACTTGGTTCAAATCTAAATCCTGAAGTGTTTTATTGTGAAAGAAGGCGTATGGAGAAACTGTTTTTATGCCACTCGGGATAGTATAAGAACCCAATGTTTTACCCACAGGAAATGTATGCAACGATACCCCAAAGTTCAACACATCTCCTTTTGGATATGCATCTTCATAAATAATAGCGTTACTGTTTTGTTCTCCCGTTCTCTCAAAAAGAACTCCGTCTTCTGCATAGTAATTACTATTCTCAGCTTCCACCTCAATTTCTTTCAAATTATCTGCCAACTGAAAGACACCATAGCCTATATGCACCACACTCTTTGGAACAATGTACGTCTGTTCCTTTTTTGCAGCAGGATATAAAATTAAATCTGTCTTTTCTTTGTTGAACAAGACATCATCCTCGCTGCAATAATTTACATTTCCTTCTTCTACAAAAATTCTCTCTAATGCTCCACACCCTATGAATGGTTGTTTCTCAATCGTCTCCACAGTAGCCGGTATCGTAATAGATTCCAGGCTCCAACAATAATAAAGCGTTTGGTTCGGAATTTTCACAATGCTTCCTAAAGAAATTTCTTTCAGGTTCGCACAGCTTTGGCACAAGTATGATCCTATCAAAGTTACTGTTTTTGGGAGATGTAATCTTATCAGTCCTGTTTGTGTAAACGCTCCATTTTTTATTTCTTGTAACCCTTCAGGAAGTTGAATCTCCTTCAAATTTTCAGCACCCCAAAACGCCGCTTCAGAAATAACCGTTGTCCCTTCTTGCAGTGTGTATGAATCACATGCAGACGCGTGGGCATACAAACGGAACTCTATGCCATTTTCTGTATTTTCGTAAAGTCCAACACCATCAGAAAAGAAATGTTCATTGTCTCGATCCACTACAATAGAAGCTAAACTGCTACACTCCAAAAAGCTCCATCCGTCAAGCTCTGATAATGTTGAAGGTAACTTAATTGCTTTCAAGCTAGAGCAATAAGAAAAACTTTCTCCTCCTATCGTTTGCAATCCATCTCCAAAATCTATATTTTCTAGATTTTCGCACTGCTCAAATGCACTTCCTTCAATAGTAAGCACACTATCTGGTAGCATAATCTTTTGAATTTTACCCGCATGGTAGAAAGCCCTGTGTGAAATAACAGAAACACCATCTGGAACTGTATAACTTCTATCTGCTCGTCCCTCTGGATATTTAAGCAGTTCTGTCGATCCTTCATAACTATTCTTAAAGAAGAGAACACCGTCCACACTATAATAAGTAGCATTTCCATTTGTGACATTGATCGCCTGCAAAGAAGTACAGTCTTTGAATGTATCATGTCCAACATATGTAATCGAATGTGGCAAAGACACTGTCTGTAACTTTGTACACCCGGCAACTGCATTTCTGCCGATCGTCTTGACACCCTCTGGTATGCTCAACGATGTAATAACAGAGCAGTTATACAGCCCGCCTTCCCGGATATTGACCACGGAATAGGTCTGGCTATTATCTGTGATACTGGCCGGAATGACGCAAGTTTGAGAAATATCCGTAGTATACCCCGCTACTTCTGCCGTTTTTTGAGTGCTGTCCAGCTTGTATGTAATGCCGTTTTGGGTCACGGTCGTCAAATCTTCGTCATATGCCGTGGACAAGGGCGTAATCTGCTTCGCTTCCGCGTACTCTTCTAAGTAGTCCGGATAATAGTTACCTTCTTCCGTGTAAGCTGCCTGGGCCTGTCCTGCTGTAGCTGTCAGCACGAGGCAGAGAACACCTGCTACCAATAGCTTCGTGTGGCTGGTCCAAGTGGTTAATCTGCACAACTTCATAAGCTCGCTCCTTCTCTTTAAACCGAGTCCGCCTAAAGCAGATCAAGGCTCTAACTCCCGATCTACTTTAGGCGGGTCTCATTTCCTATCCCTCAAGTGGATCGATCCGCACAGGATCTTTTGCCTTTTAGAGGTTACTCAAAGGAATCCAACTTGAGCAGAATTCTTGCCATTTTGATCACGTCAGCATTCGTCACGTTGCCATCGTGATTGACATCCGCCACAGCAAGCTGTTCACTGGTCAGTGTCTCCAATTTGACCAGATAACGTGCAGTCAGCACGACATCACTCAATGCAAACATACCATCTCCGTTCACATCACCGGAAGTGACCTCTCCGTCATTCACGGTGATGTCCTTGTCCGTGAGCTCTGCCTGTAGGTTCTGATATGTGACTGTATTCTGCGGCGAATAGCTGATCTTCACCGGATAAACGCCGCTCTCTACGTTCTCTCCCGGCATCAAGGTCATGGTAAACAACGTACCGTCTGTTGTCACAGCCTCTGTGTTGTACCAAAGGACCTGCCAGCTGTTGGCTCCATAGGGTGCAAGCATCTGGGTTCCCTTCTGCGTGCCGTCCCATACGGTATACTCATAGCCGGATGTCTCGTCATACTTTGCAGACAGCGAGCCATCGGTGCTCTCCACGTAGAACAGATACCCCAGTAAGCCCGGGTTATTCTTGATATTTACCGTCAGCGTCACCGGTTCCCCAGCCGTTACCATAACATTCTGTGTTTCTAGCTCGATCTGCTCCGACTCGTCCATAACATCCGGGGTATTGTCATAGACAAACAGGAAGCTGGCCACATCACTGGTATTCTTTCCGTCCTTCACAGCCATGGCTCGAACTTCCGTCCCCTTGTCCAGGAACATCGGCTCGTTGTACATGCTGCTTTCCGTCGTCGGGTCAGTGCCGTCTGTCGTGTAATAAATGGTCGCGCCCTCTTCTGCGCTCAGTTCCAGAGAAGCCGCCGTTGCAAAAGTAACCGACTCCAGGTTCGACATGGGCATTGCCGTCGTTTCCGGATAGGCCAGGATCGGCTTGATATCCATGTCCTTCGTTACGCTCCACCAAGCTTCTTCCGTGCTCCAGCCCTGGAATACCAGGCCATCCACGGTCAGGTCTCTCGGCAGAGTCGCTGCGTCGCCATATTCCACCTTTTGGGTAGAGATCGCCGTTCCATTCTCGTTCAGGAAACGCACCGTAAAGGTCTGTTTGTCATACACAGCGTTGACGATCCGGTTTCCTGTCACTGTTGTATCATCGTTAAGGATCGCATCCCAACCCTTGAAGGTCGCGCCGTCTGCCGTCGGGGTGCCCGGCGAAACGATCGTATCCCCATATTTGCAGGTCTGGATGGAAACGACCGTCGCATTCATCCAGTCCACAAAGACCACAGAATACACTTCTGGGGTATACATGGCCGTAATCGTCGTGTCCGACAGAATGCCCGTTGTTGTGCCGTTCCAGCCAATGAAGTGGTATCCTTCTTTTTCAGGGCTTTTCGGTGCTGTCGCGTTCTCTCCGCTCTCCACCGTCTGCTCGTTCAATACGGTGCCGTCCATATCAATGAACTGGACCGTATAAGATTGCTTCGGTGCTTTGATCATGTCTACGTTAATCAGGCCCGTTGTTCCCTGTACGCCAAGGGAGACTACATAGTCACCGGTACTCTGGCTGGGCTCCTCTTTCGGCTTAAAGGTAAAGTCATAGCTGTTACCTTCTCCCAGCGTAGTCTGACCAATATACTGGATCTGGTCTTCGTTGGGGTCCGTGTTCTTGCCGCGATAGACCATGATTGTTGCCAGCTTTCCCTTGAGATCCACGTCAGCCAAATTCAGTGTTCCCTTCACGGTGTATTCACTGCCGCTGTTGTCCTCTTCTCCGGCCAGCTTATCATAAACAGGGACCTGATCCCGATAACGATACTGCGTCTTCGTCTCTACTCTTTGGTTTGCACTGCTGCTGTAAGGCGTTGTACTCCAGGGAGACCAGTCGCTCCACTTTTCATAGGAATACACATAGTTCTTCGTGCGGGTCTGGTAACTGTACTGGGTCACAGGTGCAATATAGTATTGGGACGATGTGCTCGTATAGGCAAATCCAATGCCATATTCCGTCCACTTATACCGCACGCCCGTACCATGCCAATCTGCAGATTCACTGTAGGGATAAGCGGATTTGATTGCAACATACGCCGTGCTGGGAATGCTAGCTCCGCAACCGCCGGCCCAAGTGTAGCACGCATTCGTCCCCCAGCCATGCATGTGGGTCCCGCAGGAGGGGCAGACATAATAGTAATAGTGATACCCTGTTCTTGTCTTTACGTTCGTAGAGTCACTGGCCGAGACCGGCGTAGTAGACCAATCGCTCCAGCCTCCGTAGTTGCCCCAAGTCCAGCTTGAATCATACTTCGTCCAGCCCGCCATGCTGGAGCTGTTGCTCGTCGTGGTAGAGCGCGTCTGATACCGGTACATCTTCTGGGTATCCAGAGCTTCTCCACTGTATTTCGCATCTGGCTTCTTGTCGCTCCAGGCGGACCAATCTGTCCAGACTGTTCCGCTCGGGACGGTCACGGTTTTTGTGGCTGCATTCGAATAGGCACTGCCTGTTTTGTCATTGTCTTTGATCTGCAACACCATCGCCTCTGCAACGGTGGCGGTGCCGCTGTAGCTGACGGTAACAGGGATGGTTTTGTTTTCATCCTGACCAATCTCGATCTCCTGCCGGACTGTTTTGACCATCTTCCCATCTGCCGTCTTCAGCGCAACGCGCAGCAGCGCCGTCGTTGCCTGATCCGGTGTATTCGTCAGCTTGACATTGACGGTATAGTTACCGCTGTCAGGGTTCCGGGTCGCTGACTCAATCTCCGTCACGATGGGAAGCTCGTCTTCGCCCCAGTGAATGATCGCCTTCAGATCCATATCCGAGTCTACCTTAGTGTAATCGCAGTCACTGGTCTTGTCTGCGGAGGTCACGGCCCAGCCCGCAAATGCATAACCCGTGGGCAGCAGACTGGTGTAGTCCGGCGGCGTAGCGCTGGAACCATACTCCACCTTCTGGGTCGAGCCGATCTGATTTCCCTTGACATCATAGAAACTGACCTTATAGGTCTTGATCTTATACTGCGCCTTCACGGTCATATCTTTCTTGACCGAAGACAACTCCGATTCCTTGTCCCAATAAGTAAAGGTATAACCTCTGCGCTCAGGGTCCTCCGGCGGTGTCGCGGCATCGCCATACTCTACCAGGACCTCCGACAGCAGGGTGTCATCATAGTCCACAAAGCGCACCGTCAGCGGGTCCACTGCTGTGACTTCGATCGCATTGCTCGCTTCACTCTCACCAAACTTATTGACTGCTTTGACCGTAAATGTATACGTTCCGGCTTCCTGCAGCAGATAAGTCTTCGTGCAAAGGCCATTGCCGTTCCACTGGTCCCGCTCCAAATACTCTTCTGTGGTAGAGCCTGCGTCCTCATTGCTCAGCACCATCGCATAGGATTTTGCCGCACTGTCCGAGGGCCAGGTGAAGGTCACACGGCGGCCCGTCGCCACGGTGTTCTCACCACTGCTCAGCGTCACCTTCGGCGTATTCGGTGCCTTTGGGGTGATCGTCTCTGTCACCGTTGCGCTGTTGACCATGCCGTTCTTTGCTGCATAAGCCGTCAGCTCCACGCTTTTCTCCACCAGGAACGGCTCTGCGTACTGCCGCGCCGCGCCGCCGTTCAGCGTATAATAAATCGTTGCGCCAGCCGTCGCAGAAACCAGCCGCACGCGCGTGCCTTCCGGCTCGTCCTCCTTCACGATCTCTGGCATCGCCGCGCTGTTCACCGTCACCGTCTGCGTCTCGCGGCTCGGCTCATACCCGCTCTTGGTAGCAGTCGCATTGATCGTCGTCGTTTCCGTGATCTTAAAGGACAACGGACTAGCTCCACTGTCACTCTGCCCACTGCTGGTAGTATAGCTGATGTTCGCACCATCACTGCTGATCGTAACCTGCTTGCCCCCCGCAACATCCGTAGTCGAGATGACAGGTTTGGCGCAGGAGTTTAGCTCTACTTTAAATTTTCTCGTTAATATTGGGCTGTCAGGAAAATTGTCCCCCGTTCTAGCGTAAATTTCTAAAGTATGTTCCCCTGGCGATAAACGTTCGCATTTTAAGTTGTAATTTATTGCCGATCTCCCGATATTTAAGCTGTAACTATTTGGTTTTTCTGATGCATAAAAACTACCATCAATATATCCCTTTACCTCTTTAATGGGATAATCACACGAAACCGTTCCTGTGATCTCATATATACTTTGTTTAATTACTTCGCCTTCTCTGGGTGTAATTAAATTACAATGTATTGTTTTGTCGTTCCCTATTGGTTGAGGATCTACTGATTTTCCTGTAAAATAAATAGTCCCATCAAAACCATAGGAAGAATAACTACTTGCAAAGTCCTGTATTGAACGAACAATAGGTGTACCCTCCCGCTCTCCTCTCCATGTAGTAAAGCTCTCTGAGTAGTACACAACTCCGTTGAGGATTGCATGAATGAACACAGCATGTCCATACAATTTACCTGCATCTCCATAGCCTACTTCAAAGCCAACTAAGATATTATAAGCATTTCTGCTCCCATTTCCTGTAATGCTGTTCAGGCTACTCAGCAAGGAATAGCTAGATGATGGATATGCTGTTACATTGAATCCTGTTCTTGTTTGTTTCAGATATCTATATTTATCAAACTGATCTTTCCCGTTCGCTGGATAACCGCCGATACCTAAAACATTAAGTTGGGCCGCGATATATGCTCCACACCACCCGTTGAAGGATGCAACACCTGCATTCGCCTTAGCTTGAGCATATGTGTTAACTATCTGTTGTTTGATCTGATCCGCTGAAAGACCCGCCGCTTCCGCATGTGTGCCCATCGCTGGTACTAAGCTCAGCACCATGCAGATGGTCAGGATCAGCGACAGGACTCGTTTTTTCACCGTCATTTCATTCCCTCCTTGATCTCCAAAAAGGCTGCCAGGATCTTTGCGCTTTCCGCGCGGGTAGCGTGGTTAGCAGGGCGGAAGGTGCCGTCCTCATAGCCGGACAGAAGGCCCGCCTTCTGCATGGCCGTGACCGCCGTCTTCGCGTAATCCTGGATGCTCTCTTGGTCTTTGAATGTGAGTTCTGCCGTCTTTTCCGGCAGCGTGATGCCCTGCTTCTCTGCCAGGCGCTGGAGCATTGCGCAGATCTGCTGGCGGCTGATGGGCGCATCCGGCGCGAAACTGGTGGCGCTGACGCCATTCACCACGCCAGTTTGATAGGCCCAGGCAACATAAGGGGTGTACCAGCTTCCCTCTGCCACGTCCGTAAAGGGCAGTGCCTTGTCCGGCTCTCCGACCTGCGCCCCAGCAACTCCGGCCAGCATTTTCATAAACTGCGCCCGCGTGACCTCCGCGTTGGGGGCAAAGATGCCCTTCTGCACTCCGTTGACGATGCCGCGTTTTTGCAGCTCCATGACGGAAGCATAGGCCCAGTGGGTCGCCGGAACGTCAGAAAATATTGCGTCGCTTTGGTTCGGTGTGTCAGGTGTCGTCGGCGTAGTGGGCTGCGAGGGCTTTGTGGTCCCAGAAGAACCATTGTTGCCTCCGCTGCCCGGGGTCTGTGCATTTCCTTTGACCTGGATACTTCCGTTGACGCAAGCCAGACTCACCTGTTTTCCAGCCTGATCCACCGTATTCTCCGGGGAGAGGGACAGCTGGATGGGATAGGTCCCAGCTTTGGCGTCCTTGGAGACGTTCAGCTTGATCTTCAGAAAAACACCGTCTTTCTGGCTGTTGGTCGCCTGGAACCAAAGGACCTGCCAGCCCTCATTTCCCAGCGTGTTGGCCAGCATGCTTCCGCCAGCTGTCACCTCTCCGGTGGATACTTCATAGTCTCCATCCTGGTCGGTCGGCACTTGGAAGACACTGGTATCTGCACGCAGATACAGCATCACACCGGCAATCCCTGGGTTGCCTTTGACTTGCACGGTGTACGTCACCGTCTCTCCCGGGCTTGCCTGGAGCTCCGCGCCCTGTATGGTCGGCGCAGCGGCCAAAGCAGTTCCGCTCAATAGCGTAAATGCCAGCGCAAGCACAAGCCCTAGGGCAAGTCCTTTTCTTCTCTTTGGTTTCAAAAGAAACCGCCTCCTTTCTGTCTCTCTTAGATTTGATCCAGCCCGATCAAAACACGGGCCAGCCGAATCACATCTGCATTGCTGACGATGCCATCGTCGTTCACATCTGCTGCGCTCTTCTGGCTGTCGTTCAGCGTGACCAGCCCCAGGAGGGACCGCGCCAAATAGATCACGTCCAAGTTCGTGCGCTCCCCGTCGCCGTTGACATCGCCTAGAAGCACATCGGCCACCGTGATCGTCCCAGGAACACAGGTCAGAGAAACCATGTTCCCGTTCTCATCCACGATGTCTTCCGGAACACCTTGAATCGTGATCGGGTAGACCCCCGGTGTAGCGTCGTCAGAGACTGTCACCGTCATACGGAACAATGCACCGTCTGTCGTGACATTGTTGGTGTGGTACCACAGCATTTCCCAGCCATTCTCGTTCACGTTAGCGAACACAGAGCCCTTCTTCGAGAAGTCGCCTCGCTCGACCAAAAGCTCCCCATCTTCCTTTGGAACCGAAAACACACTAGTATCCGCTGCAACCTCAAAATGATATCCGGCGATCCCCGGATTGTTTTGGATGGAAGCCACCACTTCCGCCGTTTCTCCTGGCTTTAGGGTAACGTTTCCAACACTGACAATCGCAGTATTTTCAGGAACCGATTGCTGCCAAACTGCGTACAGAGTAGCAGCACGATCCTCGGTATAAGCGGCTCCCGGCTGATACTTAGCCTGTGTAGCCGGTTTATTTTCCGCCCAACCCTGGAATATATAATTATCTCTGGTAGGAACCATTTTCGATAAAATCAGGTTTGTCCCGTAGGATTTTTTCTGCGCCTCTGGAGCCCCTGTGCCGCCGTTGGCGTCATAGGTGATCTGATAGGTTTCCGTCGTCCAATGCGCATAAAGTGTGTGCGCTTCTTTCGCTGTTACAATCGTATCCTCCGCAATTTTGTCGCCGCCTTCTTGCTTGGTATACCAGCCCTGGAACACATGGCCCGGATAAGTCGGCGTTGGCAGTGCACCATAGGCCTGACCGACGGTAACAGAAATTTTGTTTTTATCACAAGTACCGCCATTACAGTTTAAGCTGACGTCTACCGTTGTCGCCGGTTCTTCC
>OLOH01001692.1_pt1 | contig 12104 bp, 6 predicted proteins | sample 1673221 | NCBI WGS metagenome assembly OLOH01 (sample SAMEA3136767, study PRJEB25190) | human gut metagenome
CTATCTGAATGACCTTCTTTCCCATGGATGCAAAAGCTGCTGCCAGATTGGAAGTAATCGTTGACTTGCCAATGCCGCCCTTACCATAAACTGCTACCTTCAGCATATAAACCTCCATATGGCCTTGAACGATGTATCAGATACATTGTTCCAAGGTTCTATATATAATAATAATTTCGTATTTTATTCAACAAAGAAAAAACTCCTTTATCTGACGGTAAGGGAGCTTCTAATTATGTATACGAGAAGATAAACTATCTTCCCGATAATTTCCAGTTTACTATTCCTGCTCGGATATTCCTTGCCGTCAGAGTATGCTTTTATTCAATTGTCTTGAATTCTTTTTCTGTTGTGACATTCGAATAGAGTACCGTTCTCCCGGCAGTCATTTCGTCTGTCTTTTACGCATTATAGCATATAATTATCAATAATGTAACCCTGGTTTTATCTATTATGCTGTATACATCTATTATTTCTCCCATCGGCTTTTTTCATTCTCACAGATACCATTCCATTTACAGCCTCCGCAGATTTCTTTCCTCTTCCCTGTCACCAAAAGTTGATTCTGCACTTTTTCAGTAAAATCATCGAAGGCTAACTGCTCACCATCTGCCAGACCGCAGGCTTCCAGCACAGCGTTGTCATATTTCTCGACCAAAGTCAGATCTGTACACTGCCCCTCCCGATTATTCGGACAGGCAGAACAGATTTCATCTGTCCCTACATACAGCTGTACATCCATCCCTTTCTGCAATTCATCCAATACTTCTTTCATATGCGCCGAAAAACCATCACTGTAACCTTCACCTTTAAAATAAGCAAGGCACATACCATGATGCGGTCTCAATAAAACCGGCCGAGCCAGCTTCTGCTTGTCTTTCACTTCTGCCATTTTCTTTCTCTCTTTCTGCTTTTCCCTGCATGATTTTATGATTACTGCATTACAGCAGCAATCCGACAATTCCCACAACGATTAGAATCGGGAATGCCAGATAGATCAGACCGCCCACAACCAATCCGATCAGAATAACCGGAAGCAGGACAATCGTCAGCAGGAATTTTGAAATTCCCCAGGCAGCTTTAATACCAAACATCAACAGTTTTCCAAAAACCGCAAAAAAACAAATAATAAATAACAACGTTAACATATTCTTCTCCCCTTCTATCTCTCATAATAACGATTTTGAAATTTTCACTTATTTCAAATAACCGGCACAGATAAATTAGCCGTTGCTGTAATGCTATGCTTCTATTATAATAGAGAGAGCACTAAAAATAAACTTTGAACATATAGAAATAACACTGTTTATTTCTCCGTTTTGGAGTATAAACCATAAAGAGGGATTTTACAATGGGAAGACAATCGACAAGAGCAAACAAAAACATCTATCAGATCTGCCGTGAAGAATGTGAACTGACAAGAGAAAAGGCCAGTGAAATGATGACCGGTGTTTCTGCTTCACGAATTGAAAAAATCGAATACAATCTTCAGGATCCGACACCTTATGACATTGTTCAGATGGCTGACTGTTATAAACGACCGGATCTCTGCAATTATTATTGTTCCCACAAATGTGAAATTGGCTATCGCTATGTACCTGAAATCGAAATGTCCGAACTTTCAAGCATCATTTTGGAAACAATAGCCAGTCTGGATGAGATCAATCCACTCACAGGCCGTCTGATCCAGATTGCCCGCGACGGAAAGATCACAGATGATGAAATTAAAGATTTTGCATTTATCAGCCACAAGCTGGACAAAGTGTCTGTAGCCATTGATGCGCTGAATCTATGGGTTAACAAAACCGCCAGCGAAAACAACATCAATATTGATATGCTGAATATTGAAAAAGAGAAACTGGATAAATAATCGATACAGCAGGCTGTCCGCCATTTAACCCAATATAAATCACAAACAATGTACAAAACTCTGAATAAATGCTATGATATAAAAAGCACTTTTTGCCGTATTTTGTTCTTAACATAAGGAGAGTTGATTATGTCCCACCAAAATCCCCCGGATGCCGCCCGGGTATCCCGGATTTTTTTCTATATTTTAATGTTTGCCATTCTCGGCTGGTTTACTTACATGCAGTTTTTCGGTGCCGATGAACGCCGACTGAATGTTAATTCAGATTCCATGATCTACACCGGTACTTTTACCTGGGAGAAGTCTGATGGAACCTCTGAAGAAATTACTGTCCCAGGGCGATATGATCTGCCTGTGGGTGAGACAATGGTACTTACCACACGTCTTCCGGAAGACTATCACGAGAATACCATGGCCATTCGTTCCTCCCTTCAGGATGTCAAATTCTATATCAATGGCACACTGCGCGCTTCTTACAACACCAGCGAGACACGACTGGCCGGCAAAAACTCTGCCAGCCGTTATATTTTCTGTGAGACTTCGGAGGCCGATGCCGGCAAAGAACTCCGCATCGAGCTGACAACCCATACTTATAATTATTCCGGTGTTGTCAATACGGTTCTCTGCGGTGACAAAACAGATATCTGGCTCACTATTTTGAATCAATACGGACCTGCAACTTATATTGCCCTTTTCATCTTTTTTACCGGTCTGGTAACGATCCTTTTCAGCCTGGCACTCGGCATGATCTATCATTCCAGTTTTGATATGGAATACCTTGGCTGGTGTATGATAATGGGCGGTGTCTGGATGATGGGAGAATCCAAACTGCGGCAGATATTAGTTCCAAATGCCTCCGCTCTGGGTTCGCTCTGCTTTGTCATGATTCTTCTGTGTCCGATTCCGATTCTGCTCTATGCAGACAGTATCCAGAAGCAGCTTCATCGCAGATTGTATACCATCCTCGGGGGTCTGGCGCTTTTGGATTTCGCTGTCTGTTCTATTCTGACATTTTTCGGCATTGCAGACTATATTGAAACGCTTCCAATCGGACAAATCATCCTTTGTTCGATACTTGTCGTTGTATTTATCCATTTGTTTATTTATATGCACAGCAGCCGCCGCAAATCAGACCGGCTTCTTCTTCTGGGGCTGTTGGCAGCCATCATATGTATCTCTATAGAAGCGATTTCTGTTTATTTTGTTACCAGCATATCCGGATTGTTTATCGGCATCGGCATGATCATCCTGCTTTTTGTCAATATCATCCGAACTCTCAGAAACCTTCAGGATATGGAATTGCACCGTCAGAAAATTGAAGTTGAAAAAAGCAAACAGCAAACAGAACGCATATCTCTGCAGATGATGCAGACCCTTGCAACAACAATTGAGGCCAAAGACGAATACACCCGCGGTCATTCTTACCGTGTGGCGGAATATGCCGCATTAATTGCCAAAGAACTCGGCTGGTCACAGGATGAAATCACCAACCTGAAACATGCCGCACATCTGCATGACATCGGCAAAATCGGTATCCCGGATTCTGTTTTAAACAAACCGACCCAACTGACAGAGGATGAAGATAATCTTCTGAAAAAGCATACAATTATCGGTGCCGAAATCCTCAAAGATGTCACGCTGATCCCGCATGTTGTCGAAGTGACAAGAAATCACCATGAACACTATGACGGAAGCGGTTATCCTGACGGTCTTGCAGGCACTGAAATTCCGATTTATGCCCGTATTATCGCTGTTGCTGATTGTTACGATGCCATGAATTCCCGTCGCATTTACCGTAATGCTCTGTCTCAGGATGAAATCTATGAAGAGATTCTCAAAAACAAGGGCACACAATTCGACCCTGAAATTGCAGATATATTTCTGACATTGCTCACCGAAAATCAGATTCCGGATCTGGATGACTTTTCAGAAAGCAACAGTACTTCTAATCTTGCGGATGACCATCGAACCATCAGCAAATTCATCTCGGATGTAGTGATCACAATTAAGGCACAGGAATATGCCAAGAACTACGACCTGCTCACCACACTTCCGATGCGAAATCTCGGTGAGCGCCTGACGGCGGAGCTGATGCAGCAATCCGACGGATACCTCATTTTCCTTGATATGGATAATCTGAAAAAGATCAATGATATCCACGGACACAAAGCCGGAGACCGGGCACTGAAACTATTGGGCAATCTGTTGTCACGCTACTCCGATGAGGGCGTCGCCTGTCGATTGGGCGGCGACGAATTTCTGCTGTTTTTGCCGGAAGCAACTCATGATTCTGTCACAACACAAATGCAGGAACTCTTCGATCAGTTCCGTTTAGCCATTTCCAAAGATGTCGAAATCAGAAGTGCTACGCTTTCCGCCGGAATCTGTATGTGCACAGCCGGTGATAACTTTGAAAACTGTTACCAGAAAGCGGATAAAGCTTTATATTATGTCAAACAGAACGGTAAAAATCAGTTCTTCTTCTATCAGCAGATTGACCGTAAAGAACTTCTTACCTCCAGTACTGGCAAAGATCTTCAGCTCGTAGCCAAATCCCTGCGGGAAAGCGGCACCTACATCGGTGCCATGGATCTGAATTACCGTGACTTTGCCCGTCAATATGAGTATATGAGTCAGCTCAGTATTCGCAGCCAATGTCATTGTTATCTTGTGATGGTCACCATGGAAACAGCTGTCGACACGATTCCGAATATAGAAGCCATTGAACAGGCTCTGGAATGTATAGAAAAGGCTATCCGCCAGAAGATTCGCCGTGTGGATAGCTGTACCCGTTACAGTTCCATGCAGTATCTGATCATCCTGTTTGAACCGATTGAGACAGAAATACCGCATATTATGGATCGCATTTTCATGCAATATCGCCAGCAATGCGACAACACCGATTTCCGTCCAACCTATGAATATCTGGCGATTGCCGGAGAAAAACAGTAAAATTACACTATTTTTTCACTATTTTTTCACTATTTTTCATTACTTCATCGGCAACAGTTGTCTGATACTTTTCGAAGAAGAAACACAGCCTATCCGTAAGATTATTCTACAATAAGAAAACTATAGATTAAAAGAACTGCCTCTTGACCATTTTGGCCAAGAGGCAGTTCTTGTGACTATGAAGAAAATCCTATCTATCCTGTTTTCTCTTTTTGTTTGCAAATGCTTTTCCCATTAACACCACACCACTGCTAAATAACAGTGTAAACCAAAGTAATATATTACTGTTGTCTCCTGTTTTCGGTGTTTTTGCATTATCTAGTTTGGCTGCAGTCGTTTTAGATGATTTATTCTCCTTATCAGTAGTATCCTTCTTTGCAGTACTTGCAGCTTTAATTTCAAATTCAGTACTGCATTCACCATCTGTATACACAACAGTCAATGTATGTTTACCAACAGATAATGTTTCAAGATACTCTTTCTTTAAATTTACTATTGTGGAACCTGAAACTGCTGTATACTTATCAGCATCAATCTTTGTTCCATCAACCTTTACTCCTGTAAATTTAGAGAATTCACCATTTGCACGGAAAGCAAGATTCTTATCACTGCTCTTTGTCCACTTACCATTTGCTCCTTCCAGGAACTTGTAATCCGGTGTTATAGCCGGTGGTGTTACTGTACGAACGTATCCACATACATTACAGGTTGTGTCTGCATCATCGTCATATACATGACCTGCTTTGTCTTTTACACTTCCTGCCTTATCTGTACAAGCAGCATCTGTGCATTCATGCCAGTGATCTGCATCATCATTGCTCCATGCTCCATATGTATGTGTATGTACTGATGCATCACTCTTACGAGTTGCTTCAATCGTTGTATCTTCGTCGGATGTTATGATAGTTACGTTAAGCGTATTTTCATTTGGAAGTATAGCCACAACCGATCCTGATGTCACAACCCATTTATCAAAGTTTTTGATTTCTTTAGAATAGAGTGTTACTTCTTCATTTCGCTTGAATTTTCCCGGATTAGAGCTGCTATAGATGCTTCCGTTTACGACTGTTAATGTATGATCGACAGCAACGGATCCAATATCTTTATATGTAGCTACAACCCATGCATCAACACCTTTTGTTGTAAGGGTAGTTTTCGGTTTTGTTATATCTGCTACCGCTACCGTATCTTCTACTACAACCCATTTATCAAACTCTTTACCTTCTGGAGCTGGATTTGCAGTGATTTCTACTGTTTTATTAATTGCATATTTTCCAGTACCCTGACCATTAATTACGTTTAGATCGTATTTCAAAGCCCCCGGTGTTTCTTTATCTTTGTATGTAGCTCTAACAGTTACGTTTCCTCCTAATACCGTCATTTTTGTAACTTCGCTCTTTTCATCCTCGAACTTTACATTACTTGATGCATTGGGAACCCACTTGTCAAATTCTTTGCCTTTTTCAGGTGGGTTTGCAGTAATGGTAATCGTAGCATTTTCTGGTAACTGTATTCCATCTGGTGTTCCATTTTCAATCCATGTTATCCATGTCTTTGGTCCCCATATTGGAACAGTATAGATTATGGCTATACTTCTATTGTAAGATTTGGTGTCTTTATATCTTACTTCATAGTCTCCCGTGGATAACCCGGTAACCTCTTTATCCGGGCAGTCTTTCCATGTTGTTGTTCCGACTTTTCGGTATTCCATTTCCGTTGTTGTTGCTAATATACCGCCATCGTTGGCTCCTTCCTTCGTTGGCATATAGCTGCGCAATCCTCTTGGTCCATCTCGGTCAGCTTTATCAATCGTCCATACAATATTCTTGTCTTCTGTAGTGCCATCAGACCAAATATAGCCTTTATTTAAACTAGCCCTGGCAGTGTAGGTACCTGCTTCTGTCGCTTTATGTCCGGTAAGTGTTCCGATAGATGAACCGCCGCCATACACATCATGTAAATATACCCCAGTTTGTTCTTCTCCGTTATAAGTCAACTTTTTAGAATACACATTAGCTATCCGAAGAGTAGCTGGAGAAATGTAAACTTCTCCTTTTGGCATAACAAATGTTGTTGTCGTACTCTTCTCATTATCAAACTGCACGTCTATACTATTGTCATCAACTGCCCATTTCTCAAAAGCGTATCCTTTCTCAAGATCCTTGAGCTTCACGGTAAGGACAGTCCCTGCTTTTGCTTTAGAAACAGGTTCCCCTGCTTCATTCGTTATTTCAGCATTTTTGGCTTTGACGGTATATTCGCTGTCTTCTTCCCTTGGGAAGTTCACATAGATTTTTGTATAACTATTATCATCATCCCAGGCAACTTTCCAGATCATGCCATAATTAATTGTGACATCATCCTTTGTCAAATCAGGTGAAATGATAGCAGCATGATCTTTCCCAGTAATGGTAATACATACACTATAATCTTTTGTTGGATCATATGCTGCATTACTACCAATGCTTTTATCAGTTTGATTTAACCCATTGTAATAATTAAGCCAAACATCATAGGCAGCACCCAGATTATGACCAACATACATACTGGAAATTTTACCACTCCATTGGTCTCTTGGCTTAAAGGTTACACCAACTGTATCTTTCAGACTTGGATAAGACACACAAACCTGTAGAGCGCACCCCCAACGGAACTTGCAATTCCAGTCCTGTATATACTTGGAATTTATTTTTACTTTACTATAAGAAGAGTCAAGGCTATACGCGTTCTTATCGTACTCAAAGTTATACATAACTGTATAGGCCTTATCAGAATTATATACGGAAGCAATCGGACCCGTTACTTTATCATACCCTTCATATACAATAACTTCTTTCAAAGTCATTTTATCTGATGGAGAATACGTAATTGATTTAAAATCATTGATATTTGTGATTTCAGTTACTGGCTTCAAATTCAGCTCTATCTCTTTAATTTTTTCAGGCGAAGCCGCTGGAGAGACTGCCGCTGGTGCTAACATCCTAACTGCAGGTTTTACTGTTTCCTCCATTACAGCATCTTCATCTGGTTCAGCTTCTTCTGCCTGTTCATCCTGCATTGCAACACTTTCATCCGGCTTCACTTCTTCTACCCGTTCATCCTGCATTGCAACACTTTCATCTGGCTTCACTTCTTCTACCTGCTCGGTCTGCATTACAATGTCTTCATCTGATTGAACTTCTTCAACTTGATTGGCATCTTTTTGAGCATCGACTTCATCTGCATAAGCTGTATTGATTGGCAATAAAGTCAATATCATACAAAGCACAAGCATGATACTCATCCACCTTTTCTTTCTCATTTTCATTCCTCCATTTCTTATTTCTTTTCGCGGTTGCTAACACCCAAAAATATTAAAATTACCCGTTATTTATTTTAAATGAAACACTAAAGAATTGCACTAGCACTTGTGTTAGTAATCGACTGACAATCATAACTTTCAGCAATATACTCTCATAATAATCAAACATTTGCTCATCTGACTCTGGAAAAATAAAAACATTATCGCTTTAATATAAAAAAACATATTGTCTTTTTTTCAGAAAACTTATTCTGTTTTTCAACTTCTGTGATATAATGCTTTATTATAATAATTCCCATGGACAAAATGAGGTGAACCAAGTGAAAAAGAAAACACTTGTGCCTCTTATCACTTTTTTACTGGGCATATGCCTTGTTAGTTTGATTGTATACAAAACAGACACCCACGAAAAAGAGCAGAGACACATAACAGCACAATTAAACGTAGCCACCTATGGCGAACGAATAAAGAATGAAATTACAAATGGAATTGAGATCACAGATACCTTGAAGCAAATCTTAATAAGTGAAGATGGCGAAATCCATCAGTTTGAAACAATTGCAGGAAATCTTATGTCTGATTCTATTGAAAGTGTACAGCTCGCTCCTAATGGTGTTGTTACAGATATTTATCCGGCTAATGAAAAGGAGGCAGGTAAGATTGATTTGATCCATGATAAAGACCGCGGAAAAATTTCCTGTTACGCAAGAGACAACCATACAATCATTACGCAGGGCCCCTTCAAATTAAAACAGGGAGGATATGGAATTGCAGTCCGCAATCCCGTATACCTGAAAGATAAAAACGGACATGAGTATTTCTGGGGATTTACTATTGTTATCCTGCGTGTTCCGGATATTTTTTCAGATTCAATCAGTGCACTTTCAAATTTTGGATACGAATACAAAATTTCAAAAACAGACGCTCCATGGAGTGATACTTATAAAGTGGTTTATCAATCAGATGGGCAAATAAATCGTCCTGTTTCTTATACATTTACAATAGGAGATGAAAACTGGAAATTTGAAGTAACTCCTAAAAGTGGATGGAGAAATGCCACATTACTGATAATCATCATCGGAATTTTTCTTACAATAAGCCTTCTCCTGTCAGTTCTTACCAGAGTATGGTTAGTAGCAAAAGAACATAAGAAAAAGTTTCAGATACTGGCGCGCACAGATTCTCTTACAAATATTTATAACCGCTATGGATTTGATGAATTTGCAGAAAAAATGATTCAAAAAAATCCAAAAGCACATTTTGTGGCTGCGCTCCTTGATATCGATGATTTCAAGTTTATTAATGATATCTATGGACATAATTACGGAGACAGGGCACTAAAGAATCTTGCAGACAGCATGAAGACTTTTTTCCCATCCGATGCATTACTTGGAAGAAATGGTGGTGACGAATTCTGCATTCTTTTACCAAATTGTACCTTTGCAGAAGCAGATATACAGCTGCAGAAATTCACCAAACTTCCTAAATCATTCTCATACCATGGTAAGGAACATGCATTTTATATTTCTCTAGGATATGCAGAATATCCAACATTTGCATCCAATCGTTCACAACTCATGCGCTGCGCAGATGCCGCTCTTTATGAAATAAAGCTTCATGGAAAAAATGGATGTATGGTCTACAGAGAAGGACTTCGGTCAGGTGCCCGCAAACAACTTGGATTCGCATTCAAGGATATCTCTGAACATCTTCCAGGTGCATTCATCATATACAGAGCTGACAAAGAAGATGATGAACTATTTTTTGCAAATGATGAATTTCTTCATATGTCCGGATATAAAGATATAGATGAACTGTTCAGACTTACTGAGAAAAGTTTTCGCAACTTGATTCGTGAAGATGAACAGCAACAGATAGAATCAAGTATCTGGGAACAGATTGACAATGGTAATGAAAATGACTATATTCACTTTCATCTTCGAAAAGCTGACGGAACTTATTTTTCTGTTCTTGATCATGGAAGAATTGTAGAGAGCCCGCAATACGGGAAAGTATTTTATGTATTGTTCATGGATTGGGAAGATATGCATATTCGTTACAATGATAAATTCGCAAGATAAAATATTGCAAAAAACAGAGCGTATGATCTATTTTCATATAATGTTTATGTCGGCAAGCTCTATCAAAAGGAAATCGACTTTGTTGCTCAGAGAAGCAACGAGAAGTTTTATATTCAGATCAGCGACAACATTTCCGGGCAGGAAACATTTGAGAGAGAATGCTTTCCTCGGCTTCAGATTCGAGATGCTTATCCGAAAATGATTATTGCCAGAACCAAACATCCCCAATATAGCTATGAAGGAATCGAAATTCACGATATAGCCGATTGGTTGCTACAAGAATAAGCAAGGTGAAATATCTCCGTCATTCTCTTTTGAAATGATGGAGATATTTTTATTATGACGGAGATTGTAGAACAGAAAATTGTATCAGGTTGCAAAAATCCTTTCCGAACTTTTTACATAGCAGTCATGCACTACGGTGTGTGGCTGCTTATTTTTTTGTGAAAGGAGCAGATGCAAATGAAATTAGTTTTGGCTGAAAAGCCTTCGGTTGCACAGAGTATTGCCAAAGTGTTAGGTGCTGCCAAGCGTGAGGATGGCTACTTAGAGGGAAACGGATATGTGGTCAGCTGGTGTGTAGGGCATTTGGTGGAGCTGGCACAGCCGGAAGTCTATGATGCGAAGTACAGCAAATGGGCTTATGCAGACCTTCCTATCTTCCCGATGGACTGGCAGTATGAGGTTTCTGCCGGTACGAAAAAACAGTTTGGGATTCTGAAAAAGCTCATGGCCAGAGAAGATGTTGCGAGTCTTGTGTGTGCAACAGATGCCGGTCGTGAGGGCGAGCTGATCTTTCGGTTGGTGTACCACAAAGCCGGGTGCAGAAAGCCGTTTGAGCGGCTTTGGATTTCCTCGATGGAAGATGTAGCAATCAAGGAGGGCTTTGAAAATCTCAGGTCTGGAACGGAATATGATGCTTTGTATGAAGCAGCACTGTGTCGAGAACGAGCCGACTGGATTGTTGGTATTAACGCTACTCGACTTTTTTCGACCCTTTACGGGCAGACCCTGAATGTTGGTCGTGTTATGACCCCTACCCTTGCTATGGCTGTTATGCGAGAAGCTGCCATTTCCGCATTCAAGCCTGAACTGTTCTACACAGTTCAGATTGGATTGGATGGTTTTACGGCTGCAAGCGAACGCTTCAAAACCAAGGCAGCAGCCGAAGCTGTCAAACAAAGCTGTTCGGTGGCAATCGTTCAGAAAGCTGAATGTAAGGAGAAAACAGAAAAGCCGCCTGCGCTCTATGACCTGACCAGTTTACAGAGAGAAGCCAACCGTGTGCTTGGCTACACGGCACAGCAGACCTTGGACTACACGCAGAACCTCTATGAAAAGAAACTGGTCACTTATCCCCGTACCGACAGCAGGTTTCTGACGGAAGATATGGCACATAGCCTGACCGACCTCGTAAAGCTGGCTTTCCACACATTCCCCGTGGAGGATGTGGATAACATACCAGTTCATGCAGAGCAGGTTGTGAATAACAAAAAGGTCACAGATCACCATGCCATCATTCCGACCAGAGAATTGCAGAAATGCAATCTGAGCGAACTTCCCAAGGGTGAACTTGCAATTTTGCAACTGATCTCGAATCGGTTGTGCGTAGCTGTTGGCGATCCGCACCGATACGCAGAGACAGTTATTGAGCTGGACTGTGGCGGTACCGTGTTTTCCACCAAAGGCAAAACTGTTGTGCAGGATGGATGGAAAGCTCTGGTTCAGAAAAATGATTCGACAAAATCCGACGAAAACGTGCAGACACTCCCTTCTGTTTCCGTTGGTGACGAAATGACCGTCAGCGGCACGGAAATCAAGGAAGGGAAAACATCTCCCCCTAAACACTTTACCGATGTGATATTTTGTGAGCGTAAGGAGTGGATAGGAATTGAAGAAA
>OLOH01001693.1_pt1 | contig 12091 bp, 10 predicted proteins | sample 1673221 | NCBI WGS metagenome assembly OLOH01 (sample SAMEA3136767, study PRJEB25190) | human gut metagenome
GTTGGCGGGCGAACAATGTTCGCCCCTGCATTCTCCACAAGGCAAAGTAGATGTTTTTTGGCATACTGAATAGATTGTTTAAATCTATCACCGTAGGGAGGGCATCACCTCTTGCTGGAAAAGAACCAACGCTTCAAAAGCCTTTTGTATGTGCTGGCGGACGCGGCACTGCTTTTCATCGGCTTTTTGCTTGCCAACTATATCCGTTTCAATTACGTCCGCTACTTTGAGCCGGGCGGCGCAGGGCCTGCGCTGGCCGTGGCCCGGGACCCGCGCAACATCATTGCCGGGCTGGCCACGTCGCTGGTGCTTGTGCTCATCTACTGGGTCGCCGGTATCTACAGCACCACGCGGCTGCGCGGCCTGGCCGAGCGCTGCCACGCCTGCGGCTGCAAGCTCGCCGCGCAGATCCAGCCCGGCGACGGGCGCATCGGCGGGCCGTCCGTGCGCTACAAAGTGCCCATCAGCGCGTCCGCCTGCCCGTGGATGCACGTGCCGCGTATGCGCTGCCACGCGCTGACGATCGATGAGATCCACGAGCTGGAGGAAGATTTCCGCCGCAGCGTGCAGATCGCGCTGCGCAGCGGGGCCGACTGTGTGGGCATCCACGCCTACGGCGGCTATCTGACCGACCAGTTTCTGACCCGGCGCTGGAACACGCGCACCGACGCCTACGGCGGCAGTCTGGAAAACCGCGCGCGCTTTCTCACCGAGCTCATCGCCATCTGCAAGGAAGAGGGCGGTGCGGACTTCCCCGTCATCGTCAAGTTCACGCCGGACCACTACATGGACGGCGAGGGCTACCGCGCCATCGACGAGGGCATCGAGCTGGCAAAGCTGATCGTCGCCGCCGGAGCGGACGCACTGCACGTGGACGCCGGCTGCCATGAAAACTGGCCCAACGCCATGCCGCCCGCCGGCATGCAGCAGATGACGCTGCAGTCGCGCTCGGCCAAGATCATCCGCAGCGTGGTCGATGTGCCGGTCATGACGCACGGCCGCTTCGGCGACGTGGACAAGGCGGAGGCTGCCCTGCGCGACGGCGTGTGCGACATCGCGGTCATCGGCCGCGGCCTGCTCGCCGACCCCGACCTGCCGAACAAGGTGCTGGCCGGCCGGCCGGACACGATCCGCCCGTGCATCTCCTGCAACGAGGGCTGCATCGCCCGCGTCTACAACGGCGAGACGGCGACCTGCGCGCTCAACCCGCGCTGCGGCCACGAGGACGGCAGCATCGACATTCCGCCGGCTGCCCACCCGAAAAAGATCCTCGTCGTCGGCGCCGGCCCTGCCGGCTGCATGGCGGCGCTCTATGCCAAACAGGCCGGCCATTCGGTCGAGATCTGGGAGGCGGGCGGCCACATCGGTGCTGGAACGCCGGGGCCACATCGGCGGCAACGCCCTGTGCGCCTGCAAGCCGTTTTTCAAGCGCGACATGCACCGCATGATCCGCTACTTCGAGCGCGAGCTGCTCGTGCACGACATCCCCGTGCGCTTTTACACCACGGCGACGCCGGAGCTCGCCGCGGCCTATGCGCCTGACCACATCCTCTGGGCGGCCGGCGGCCGGCCCATCGCGCCGAAGGCCATCCCGGGACTCGACTGCCCGAAGGTGTACCTTGCGACCGAGGCCCTGTGCGACTGCTGTGATGTGGGCGAGCACGTCGTCGTGATCGGCGGCGGACTCGTCGGCGTCGAGACGGCGCTGCAGATGGACATGTGGGGCAAGCACGTGACGTGCATCGACATGGCCAAGACCATCCCGTCGGAGCCGGGCTTCAAGATGAACGACATGCTCATGCGCGACTACATGGCGCGCTCGAACGTGGATTTCCGCCCCGCGACGAAGCTCGTGCGCATCGACGGCGATGCGTTCACGTGCAGCGTCACGGTCGAGCACGCGCACGAGCAGCAGCAGATCGCGTGCGACACGGTGCTGCTGGCGCTGGGCTTTGCCGTATTCGGGCGCTCTTTCGGGGTGCGCACGGCCTATACCAGCCTGGTCTTGTCCTGCGCTACGTGGGGACTGGAATACATTGTGCCCATGGATGCGCCCATGACCAGCCAACCCCTGCTTGAGCTGATTTTCGCAGTGGGCCTTCCGGCGGTGGGAAGCGCCATCCTCTTTAACATGCAGGCTTCCAGCGGCGGAACCGACATCGTGGCCATGATTCTCAAGCGCCACACCAGCGTCAACATCGGCAACTGTCTCCTGTGCGTGGACTTTCTGATTACGGTGGCGGCCTGTGTGGCTTTCGGCATGGAAACCGGTCTGTTCAGCATGCTGGGCCTGGTGCTGAAATCCGTGATTGTGGACATGGTGCTGGAAAACATCAAGGTGCATAAGTGTTTCCAGATTATTACCGAGAAGCCCTCGGAGATTGTTCATTTCATTGTGACCGTCCTTGGACGTGGCGCAACGGAGCTGCACGGAGAGGGCGCCTATACACATGAGGATAAAACGGTCATTCTCACCGTGGTCAACCGGTATCAGGCCATTAAGCTGCGCAAGTATACGCGTGAAGTAGACCCGCACAGCTTCGTGCTCATCACCAATTCCACGGAGATCATCGGCAAGGGATTTCGGGGAGTGATGTAACGGGGGCATGGAAAGCAACAAAACCTAGCGGCAGTGTGCGGGATTTGTGAAGGCGACGCACATGCCTCCGGACTTGCAACCCACTTGGCAAGACATAGCCCTCCCAACTTTTCCAAAAACGTTTGCCGACAAAGATTTGCTTCGTGAGATCATGGAGCGTGTCGGGAGCGTTCCCATATCCGGTTTATTTCCAGCAGTCTGAGCTATACGGACTGCTTTTTTTTTCGCGGAATGAAAGCCCGGCAAAAAAGCCGGCCGGAAAAATTTGCGCGCCAGGAAAAAGCTAATGTACGATTATGCATAAAAACGGATATCTTTATGAAAAATCAGGTTTCTTTTTATACAGGCTGTTTGTAAAATAATACACAACGGCCCGTAAGAACGGTCAAAAATAAATAGGAGGTATCCACACATGAAACGAATCTGGGCATTTTTCCTGACGGTATGTATGCTTTTCTCCACGGTTATCGGTTTTTCTTTCGCCGAAGAAGATGATGGCGTTGTTGTACTGAACATTTTGCATACCAATGATATGCATGGGTCCGGCATTGCAGATGCCTCCGAAACCATGATTCGATACAGCCAAATTGCTACGATGAAAGATGAATTCGAAAATGCCATTCTGGTGGATGGGGGAGACTTCACCCAGGGATCGGTTTATGTGGCCATGACGGATGGTCTGGGCGCCATCAATGCCATGCGCCTTGCCGGCTACGATGTGGCCACGCTGGGCAATCATGAATTTACGGCAAATCGTTCGCACTTTATCAGCTCGCTGATTTCTGAATCGGGCGAGGAGCTGGTGGGCAGCCCGGTGGCGGTCGTGGCCGGGAATGTGCTGGGCGATGAGGTGCTGGATACCCAGCCGGACTGGTGCATCATTGAGCGTGAGGGGGTAAAGGTTGGCTTTTTTGGCCTTGCCACGCCCACCACATTGACCACTGGCAACCCTGCCGTAAACGTGGGGATTACCATTGGCAATATTATTGACGCTGCCCAGGATGCTGTGGATCACCTTCAGGACGAGGGAGCAGACGTGATCGTCGGCGTAACCCATCTGGGTTATGATCCCGAAGTGGTCGGCAAGGACGGAGACTCCTCCAACTGCGTTGCCGAAAACGTAGAGGGCATCGATGTGATTATTGATGCGCATTTCCATCAGTCCATGATGGGGGCGGATGCAAAGCAGGCGGGTGATACCCTGATTGTTTCCTCCGGTACGGGCGCAGCTGCGGTGGGAAATGTTGAAATTACCGTCGATGCGAATACCGGCGACATCCTTTCCTGCGAAAGCGAGGCCATCACAGCCGCTGATGCGTTTGCAAATTATGCTGAGGATCAGGAAGTGAAGGACTACCTGGACCGCGTTTGCGAGGAAGTGGACAGCATTACCGGACGCGTGTTTGCCAATATCTCCATGGGGCTGTACGGCGGGCACTATCGCAATGGGGAAAATGTAGCCTCCATTGCCAGGCGTGGTGAAACCAATGCCGTTTCCCTGGAGGCAGACGGCCGGCTCCGCGAGGCGCAGCGGTACTTCGAAGGCACGGAATATGAGGATCTGCCCATTGTATCGCTGGTATGCGGCGGAAGCTGCCGTACGGCCATTCCCGCGGGCGATGTTTCCGTGGCGCAGATTATGGATTTGTCGCTCAACGCCGGCATGGACCCCAGCGGCGTATATGTAAAGACGACCGGCGCCGTGCTGTGGGAAACGGTTGAATGGGGCCTTTCCTGCCTGATCGCTCAGGACCCTGAAACCGGTGCCATTTCGGCGGACGGCTCTTATCATGGCCGCTATCCCAATCTGGCCGGTGCCGTATACACCTATGACATTCGCAAAGAAGGTTCCACCCCGCTCGACTTTGATCCGGAAACCTACAAAATGGGCAGCCGCCTGGTAAGCCTGACGCTGGATGACGGCACGGAGATCACCAAGGATTCGGACGTTGAGCTGATCCTTTGCACCAACGAGTTTGAACTGGGAGGCGGAGACGGTTATTTCTGCCTGCAGCGCGCCGAGGAGGCGGGCCAGCTGACGCGCATCGGCGTTTCGCCCATTTCGTTCCTGGATGCAACTGTGAATTACATGACGGAAATTTATGAGGCGACGGGCGATGTGTACTATCCCCTGACCAGCGGGCGCGTAACGGTTATCAGCGACTATAACAAGGATGAGTTCACCAGCGTCGTTACCGTGCTGGACGCCGCCGAAGCTCCTGTTGCAAACACACAGGCCGAGCTGTTTGTCAACTACGGTACGGAGGAAGGCGTGAAGTGGGTTTCCATGGGCGTGTTTACCACGGACGATAACGGCCAATTCTCGGCAACGCTGAAAAAGGGTCCCCAGGAAACCAAGGTTGTCATCGACGGACAGGAGTCCACGGTGATGTATGTGGATAATATCGCCGGCATGCTGGATACCACCCTTACCATGAAGTAACAAACAAAAACCCCGGCTGCCGCTTGACGGGCGGCAGCCGGGGTTCCTTTGTTACTTGGCGTTCTTGACTTCCTGCCACAGGGCGTTGTAGATGGCGATGAAGTCCTGAATGTCATGGAAATACTCGCAGTTGGCCACATCCTCGGCAGAGGGGTTCATGGTGGTGTTGGAGGTGTATTCCTCGCCCATGAGCTTGATGGCCTCGATGTTGGGGGTGGAGTACCAGATGGCCTCGCAGTTCTTCTGCGCGATGTCCGGGCGGCAGAGGAAGTTGATAAACGCTTCGGCGTTCTCCTTATTCTTGGCCGTCTTGGGGATCACCATGCAGTCCACCCACACGTTGCTGCCTTCTTTGGGAATGGCATAGGCAAGATCGGGGTTGAGGTCGATGGCATACTGCGCGTCGCCGGACCACATCACAGCCAGCGCGGCCTCGCCCGCAACCATCTTATCCTTGGTTTCGTCCACCTGATAGGCCTTGACCACGCCGCTCTGCTTTTGCTCGATGAGCTTCTGCTTGGCGGCCTCCAGCGCTACGGGATCGCGGGTGTTCATGGAGTAGCCCAGGTATTTGAGGGTTACGCCCATGGTATCGCGGATGGAATCCAGCATGAACACGTTGTTCATATAGTCGGTATCCCACAGGATGCCCCAGGAATCCACCGGCTCGGACACCATCGTGGTATTGTAGAGAATGCCCACGGTGCCCCACATGTAAGGCACGGAGTGCGCGTTGTTGGGATCATAGTCGGGGTTGAGCAGGCTTTCCAGCGTGTAGGACATGTTGGGCACATTATCGTAGTTGATCTCGGCCAGCAGGTCCTCGGCAATGAGGCGCTCGACGCAGTACTCGGAGGGAAAGATCACGTCATACGCGCCGGGATTGGCGCGGACGGACACCATCATGTCCTCGTTGGTGGTAAAGCGCATGTAGTTGACGTGGATGCCCGTTTCCTCTTCAAACTGGTCCAGGACGGCCTCATCGATGTAGTCCTCCCAGTTGTAGACGTTGACGACCTCCTGCGCGGAAGCGGCAAGGGGCAGAAGCAGAGCCAGGGAAAGCAGAAGAACCAACCACTTTTTCATGACAGTACCTCCTAAAGTTTCTGGGGATATGCGTCACGCCTTCTGGCTGTTGTCAGCGGTACGGCGGTTGACGATGATGAGCAGCACCAGCAGCGCCACGAACATCAGCGCGCTCAGCGCGTTAAGCGTCGGGTCGATGCCGATGCGCGCCTTGGAATAGATGAGCGTAGAGAGGTTTTGCACCATGGGGCTGGTGGTGAAGTAGCTGATGGTGAAATCATCCAGGGACAGGGTAAAGGCCAGCATCGCGCCCGTGATGATGCCCTGGCGGATTTCGGGGATGATTACATGGGTGAGGGCATAGCCCGGCGTTGCGCCCAGGTCCAGCGCGGCCTCATAGCTGTGCTTGTTCATCTGCTTGAGCTTGGGCATGACGGACAATATGACATAGGGCGTATTGAAGGTGATGTGTGCCATAATCATGGTAATCAGCCCACGTTCCACCTTCGTAAACAGGAACAGAAGCATCAGCGAAATGCCCGTCACGATGTCCGGCATGGTCATGGGAATGTTGGTCAGCGTCATCATCACGCTCTGGGGACGCCTTTTCATGCTGTAGATGCCGATGGCTGCCAGCGTTCCCAGAATGGTGGCGATCACGGCGGCGATCACCGCCACCGCGATTGTCACCTGAAGCGCCTGCATGATGGAGCGGTCCTGAAACAGCTCGGCATACCAGCGGAAGGAGAACCCCTCCCATTTGGCGCGGCTCTTGCCGGCGTTGAAGGACTGGGCGATCATCACCACGATGGGGATATAGAGGAAGAGCATGATGATGGCCAAATAGAACTTTTTGAAGAAAAGCCTTGGCTTTCTCATATCAGCGAGCCTCCTTCCCCTTCGGGATCGGCTTTGCGCAGGATGCTCAGACTGAGCAGAATCAGAATCATCATAATCAGGCTCAGCGCGCTGCCTACGTTCCAGTTGCCCTCGGTGAGAAACTTGCTTTCGATCAGATCGCCAAACATCATGGTGTTGCCGCCGCCCAGAATACGGGGGATAAAGAACGTGGTCACCGACGGCATAAACACCATGGTGATGCCGCTGATGACTCCCGGCAGGCTGAGCGGCGCCGTTACGCGCACAAACTTGTTCCAGGCATTGCAGCCCAGGTCTTGCGCAGCCTCGCCCAGCTGCGGATCCAGCTTGGTAAGCGACGTATAGATGGGGAACACCATGAAGGGCAGGAAGTTATACACCATGCCCAGCAACACCGCGCCGGAATTGTACATCAGCTGCACGCCCTCAAAGCCCAGCAGGCGCAGGAAGTTGTTGATCAGCCCCTGATCCTCCAAAAGGCTCATCCAGGCGATGGTGCGCAAAAGAAAGTTCATCCACATGGGGATGATGAAAAGAACCACGATGGTTGAGCCGATCTTCATGTTCCGGTCCGCCATGTACAGCGCGGCCGGATAGCCCAGCAGAAGGCTGATCAGCGTACAGAGGAAGGCCATCCACAGCGAATAGACCAGCGTGTCGACATTGACCGTGCCGCGTGAAATGAACGCCGCAGCCTCCGGCCCCATCTGGGCATAAAGCTGGTTCTTGGTATAGTTGGAATCCCAGAAGTGGCGAAAATTATCCAGCGTAAAGGCCCCGTTGGCATCGGTAAAGGCATAGTAGGCCACCAGAATGCAGGGCAATACGGTGAAAAGGATCATCCACAGCGTATAGGGCGAGGCAAACAGGCTGCGTTTCACCCCGTGGTTGCGGCGCACGGACAGCGCCACAAGCGCCACAAAGCACACCAGTCCCGCGCCCATCAGCGCCCAGCCCCACCAGGGCAGCGACATATTATACATCCTTGGGCGCCTCCTTGGGCATTGGCTTCATGATGTGAATATTGAAGGGGACAATGTTGATGCCGACGCGAGAGCCCTGGGGCTGCATGACGGTGGAATGCACCTTGAAAACCGTTTCGCCGGTATCGATCATCATTTCATAATGAACGCCCTTGAACAAGACGCTCTTGACCACGCCGCTGATCTGGCCGATGTCCTCGCCCACGAGCATGATGTCCTCCGGACGCACCACCACGTCTACCGGCGCATCTTCGCCGAAGCCGGAGTCCACACAGGGGAAGTCGTTGCCGCTGAAATGCACCAGCTCGTCGCGTACCATGGTGCCGCGCAGGATGTTGCTCTCGCCAATGAAGTCGGCGACAAAGGCGTTGACCGGCTCGTCGTAGATGCGTTTGGGGTCGCCGATCTGCAAAATGTGGCCGTCGCGCATGACCACCACGGTATCGCTCATGGTGAGCGCTTCCTCCTGGTCGTGCGTTACGTAGATAAATGTGATGCCCAGGCGCTGCTGCATGCTTTTCAGCTCCAGCTGCATTTCCTTGCGCAGCTTTAAATCCAGCGCGCCAAGGGGCTCGTCCAACAGCAGCACCTCCGGATGGTTGACCAGCGCGCGGGCGATGGCGATGCGCTGCTGCTGGCCTCCGGAAAGCTGATCTACGCTGCGCTTGCCGTAGCCGCTTAGATTTACCAGGTCCAGCATATGGTCCACACGCTTTTTGATCTCATCGCGTGGCACCTTGGCAATCTTGAGGCCAAAGGCGATGTTTTCCTGAACATTCAGGTGGGGAAACAGCGCATATTTTTGAAAGACCGTGTTGACGCGGCGCTTGTAGGGCGGCAGGTCGGTGATGTCGCGGCCCTCAAAGAGCACGGTGCCTTCCGTGGGATATTCAAAGCCGCCGATGATGCGCAGCGTGGTCGTCTTGCCGCAGCCGCTGGGGCCCAGCAGAGTCACAAACTCCTTCCTGCGCACATACAGGTCGATGTTGCTCAGGACCCTCGTGCCGTCAAACTCCTTGGATACGCCCTTGAGGTCGATGAGATGCTGCTTGTCAATCATGGCCGCGTTCTCCTTCGTTTGAGAATGGATATCAAAAGCTGGGCGGTGTAGAAACCCACAGCACGGCGGCGGGTCGGGCACTCACGTTTTCCAGATAATGCGTGGCGCTGGGACGCAGACAAAAGCTGTCGCCCTTTTTTACCGTGTAGCTGCGCTTGCCCGCCACCAGAGTGACCTGTCCGCGCAGCACATAGCCAAATTCCTCGCTTTCCAGCGGGGGAAGCACCGGACTTTTGCCGCCGGGCGACAGCTCCAGCAAGATGGGTTCCATGCTGTTTTTCTGAGCGTCCGGCACAAGCCAGGTGATTTTGTGCCCGGATTCTTCGTCCTCTTTTTCAAACATGTCCTGCGGGGCAAAAACCACCTTTTCGGCGCTGTCGTCGCTGAAAAAACTCTGCAGCGTAACGCCAAGGCATTCCAGCATGTCCTTGAGCGTGGCGATGGAGGGTGAGGCAAGTTCCCGCTCTACCTGGGAGATAAACCCTTTGCTCAGCTCGCAGCGGTCGGCGAGTTCCTCCTGGGTAAGGCCCCGCTGGATGCGCAATTCGCGCAGCCGTTCACCGATCTCCATGGCGCTGACCTCCTTGATGGGCAGGGAGCCATCCCTGACCGTACCTGACAGCAAGTTTAGAAATAGTAAACTTCAAAGCGGAGAATATTAAACCACAATCACCGTACAATGTCAATATTGTTTTTCACAAAATTCGCCTATTTTTTTCGGCGCGCCTTTCGAAAAAAATTCGGGAAAATGCAAAAAGAAATGCTTGACAACCATGGGGAAGGCAGGTATAATATCACCTGTGCCCTGAAAGCGCTGCTGGTAAGAGCAAAGATAACTGGGTGTGGCGCAGTTTGGTAGCGTGCTTGAATGGGGTTCAAGAGGCCGGAGGTTCAAATCCTCTCACCCAGACCATAAAAGGACTGAAACTTTGATACAAGGTTTCAGTCCTTTTCTTTATATTCTTGCAGAATCCTAATGCAAAATGGCAAATGCACCCGGGAATATGAATGATTCCGGCATATTTCCTTCGCCGCCATCCCCGGGATGAATTTCCGCTGAAAAACTGTATAGATAGAATGCACCCACACTCTCTGGAGGGTGCATAACAAAACGATTGCTCATGCTTTCGTTTTGACATTAGGGCTTTTATTTTGCGAATAGCCCTTTCGTTTTGTTTTGGGTGCAAAATGCTTATTTTTGACAGAATTCTCTTATTTTATCGATGTAAAGCTTAAAGTGATCAATGAGAGCCGCAGGATATTGTGCCCCCAGCGCTTCTAGCATGCTTTCGACTTCTTCATTTGGAATAGACAAAAATCGGGAACACATATCATCCAGAGCAGCGTCAAAAAAAGCCTTATCACATACCTGCTGATCAATAACAAGCAATTCATACGCCGCAAGCGTGCTGGGGTAATAATCTAAGGACGATGTTGCCAGCTGAGCAACTAAATCTTTGGAAAACAAATGTGAGAGTTGCTCCTGGTGCTCCATAACCATAATAGTAAAATCTGATGAACGGAAGCCTTCTGCAAAGTCAAATGTGAAAAGAGTTCCATCCGAAAACAGAAAATCCGTTTTATCTCGGTCTTCGAACAGACAGTGCGCAATCACTCCGTGAACATAGGCGTGCAGCAATTGTTCAGAGTCTTTCACCTGTTCCAAACATGGCTTTGGTTGAGAGATAAGATACTCGATTGCTACGGCATAATCACCTTCTTTAGGCGACACCAGATAAGCCCACGGTACATTTACCCCCATAAGCTTTGCAAGGCGCAATCCGATAAACTCGTTGCATGCACACTCCCTGCTACCACCCTTAATGACATAAGCCACACCATCGCCTTGTTTCGGTATAGCAAATTGCTTATTGCCGCTCAAACCGCCATCAGTAAATGGTCTGAATTTATAGTCCTTACGATTGAGAAAAAACGAATTCCTCACAAGATTCACCGCCCGCTTGCATCGCTTTTTTCGAACTGTATTTGCTGTTCTTACGGTGGCTTCCATTTTCATCAACAACAATATTACTTCTCCGGGCACGTTCAGCCTGCACTTCAGAAAACTGCTCACCGGTAATAATCGCTGGATGGGATGCCGTTGCAAGATATGTTATGTGTGAAACCGAATCAACCGGCTTGGTTGTGTCCGCATATTTTTTTAGTATGACCACGTCGCCAGTGTATTTTTTATTTTTGAGCATGACTTCGATACTACGTTTGGACCATTTTTCTTTCCCCGTGGGCGAAGGTATTTTCAACTCATAGAGTGATGCAATGATTCCGACCACGCTTTTTCCGGAAAGATACATCGAAAAAATCAACCGAACGACATCCGCCTGCTGTTCGTTGATGGTCAGTTCCCCAGCAGCATCGTTCTCATATCCATAGCATGGGCGGGAGTACAGACGCGAGGAACCATTTTCCAGTCGCCGCTGGATACCCCAATTTACATTCTGACGCCGGTTCTCATTTTCGGCTTCGGAAACACTGCTCATAATCGAAATAAGCAAAGTGTGCTCTGGATCGCTGCTGTCGAGGTTTTCCTGTTCAAAAATGACATGCACGCCAGACTGATGAAGTAGTTTTATCATTTGCAGTGCTTCGGTTACATTTCGGCCGAACCGACTGATGCTTTTGCAGAGAACAATATCAAACTTTCGATTGGCTGCATCGTCCAGAAGGCGCATGAACTCTGTGCGTCCAGCGATTGTTGATCCACTCCGGAAATCCAAGTAAATGTCGCACAGTGTCCACATCGGATTCTCTGCAACCAGCTGTGTGAGCTTAGAAACTTGATTCGTCATGCTATTCAGTTGTTCCTGCGTATGTGTGCTGGTTCTGCAATAAATCACTACTCGGTGCAAATCGAATGCTAGACGTTGGGGCAGTATCTTTGTGATGGCACGGCTGGGCATCGGCTATTTCCTTTCATGCTTATTATTACCACGTCTGTTTTACAAAAGAAATCTTAGCTTTTTTTAAAGCAACCCAGTCGCCTTTCAGTTCTGTTGCGTCCAATGCTTCATATGCAAAAACCCATAGATGTGTTTGTCAATAAAAAAGTCTTGCAAAAGGGCGTCAAAAAGGTGAGCACCTTC
>OLOH01001696.1_pt1 | contig 12064 bp, 9 predicted proteins | sample 1673221 | NCBI WGS metagenome assembly OLOH01 (sample SAMEA3136767, study PRJEB25190) | human gut metagenome
CTTGCATGTGTTAAGCACGCCGCCAGCGTTCATCCTGAGCCAGGATCAAACTCTCATGTTCAATGTTGATCCAAGTTCAAGAAGCACTAGCTTCTTTATCCTTGTTATTACTGTTCTTATAAAGAACGTTCGTTGATTTTTACTAAAATCATCTGAAAAATTCATTAGAATTTTCAAGGTTGTCTTATTGTTCAGTTGTCAAAGATCTTTTTGTGATCCGCTTCGTATAAGAAGCTTTATTATTATATCACTTTGTTCTTGGCTTGTCAAGAACTTTTTTGATTTATTTCGTTGACCCGTTCTTCATATGAACCGCAGCAACTTTTATATCATATCATTTTCATTTCATTCTGTCAAGAGTTTTTTTTGATTTATTTTATTCAACTGTTGTGATCGTTCTCCGTCCAACAACTCAAATAAATAAATGCTCTTTTCATCATCTTTCTAAATGATATTTGTTACTCTGCTATAAGCAGTGCAACTTCTATAAGATATCACACTTTTACATTCATGTCAATACCTTTTGTCAAAAAATTAAATCTTCCAATTTGGAAGATTTAATAACGCAGAAGGAGGGATTTGAACCCTCGCACCGCGTAAACGGTCTATACCCTTAGCAGGGGCACCTCTTCAGCCACTTGAGTACTTCTGCACGTCACTGATTACTCAGTGAGCAAAATCAATTATACTAAAACATTTTACATTTGTCAACGGTATTTTTTACATTTCTTCAAATTCTTTAATTGTTTCTTCGATTCGTTGTTTTACCATCGCCGCAATCTCCGTTGTCTTCATCCCCTGGTATTTTTCATACGGGATTGGCTCCAGAAAATGTACCTGTACCGTCAGCTTCTTAATAGAATTCGTATCAAAGGATTTGTACGAATCGATCAGAGCCACCGGCACGATGGGGCACTGGGCTTTGACTGCACTTTTAAAACTCCCGCCTTTAAAGTCCAGAAGCTGATTTCCCTTCCGGCTTCTGGTTCCCTCGGCAAAGATCAGATAGTTCCGGCCTTCTTTCACTTCTTCTGCTACCTGTTTGATCACTTGCAACCCCTGACGTAGATCATTTCGATCTAACGGAATGGCTTTCATGCAGGCAAAGACCTGTTTTAAGAACGGTACATTCTCCACTTCTTTTTTCATCACTACCGAAAACGGACGTGGGCAGACTTCGAGTATTGCCAACACATCATATAGCCCCTGATGGTTTGGAAAAAACATGAATCCATCCTGCTTCGGGATGTTTTCCACTCCATAGGCATCGATGGTGATACGACCGCCGATATTCGCCCGGCGGTCGATCATTTTTAATACCTGATATCTTTCTTCTTCGGTGTATTTTTCTATGTGGCCTGCCGTATAGCACAGCTTAAACCAGCCATACGGAACAAACCACAGGTTCCGTAACACCATTAACAGAATTCGTTTCATTCTTCAGACTCCATATTTTCCTCTTCTGCTTCTTCCTGTTCGTTTCCTTCTGCCTTATCCTCTTTTTCTCTTACTTTTGCGATACTCGCAACAGAAACTTTCTCATCCAGGTTCATCAGTTTGACACCAGATGTGATTCTTCCCAGAATTGAGATATCCGAGCAGGCAATCCGGATAATGATTCCTTCGGTGGTGATCATCATTACTTCATTGTCATCATTGACTGCCTTTACCCCTACCACATTACCGGTCTTTTCAGTAATCTTATAGCATTTCACACCTTTTCCGCCACGATTCTGTACCGAGAATTCGCTCATGGAGGTACGTTTACCCATACCTTTTTCCGATACGATCAGAAGGTAATCACCCTGGGAGCACAGCTGCATGCCGATGATTTCATCCCCGTCACTAAGATTGATACCACGAACACCCATGGATACTCTTCCGGTGCTTCTGACATCCGTATCTTTAAAGCGGATACACTGACCGTATTTGGTTACCAGAATGATATCTTTCTTGTCATCTGTAGCCTTTACTTCGATCAGTTCATCATCATCGCGAAGTGATATTGCTGCCAGACCGATCTTGCGGACATTGGCATAATCCTGAATCGGAGTTTTCTTTACAAGGCCTTTTCTGGTAGCCATCATCAGATAGTGTCCCTCTTCAAACTTACTGATCGGGATAACTGCAGTGATACGTTCACCCGGCATAAGCTGGAGCAGGTTGATGATTGCCGTACCACGGGCAGTTCTTCCTGCTTCCGGAATCTCATATGCTTTCAGGCGGTACACTTTACCCATGTTGGTAAAGAACATCAGATAATGATGGGTCGTTGTCATCAGCAGTTCATCGATATAATCGTCCTCGATAGTCTGCATACCCTTGATACCCTTGCCGCCACGGTTCTGGCTTCGGAAATTATCTACGGTCATTCGTTTGATATAGCCTAATTTTGTCATGGTAATGACGGTATTTTCATTTGGAATCATATCCTCCATGGAAATATCGAACTCGTCAAATCCGATGGCTGTCTTTCTCTCATCACCGTATTTTTCACTGATAGCAAGGATCTCCTCGCGTATCACGCGAAGCAGCAGATTTCTGTCTGCCAGGATGGCTTCCAGTCTGCGGATACGAGCCATCAGTTCTTTGTATTCTGCTTCCAGTTTTTCTCTTTCCAGACCGGTCAGTGTACGAAGACGCATATCTACGATGGCCTGTGCCTGTGCATCGGAAAGTTCAAAACGTTCCATCAATCTGGCTTTTGCCACCTGAGTATTCTCAGAACCACGGATGATACGAATCACTTCATCGATATTATCCAACGCCTTTAAGAGCCCTTCCAGAATATGAGCACGTTCTCTTGCTTTGTTCAGATCGTACTGGGTTCTTCTGGTCACAACCTCTTCCTGATGAGCCAGATAATGTTTCAGTATCTCCATCAGATTCATGACCTTCGGCTGGTTGTTGACCAGTGCCAGCATGATCACACCAAAAGTATCCTGTAACTGCGTATGTTTATACAGTTTGTTTAACAGTACATTTGCATTGACATCTCTTCGCAGCTCGATGCAGATACGCATACCTTCTCTGCTGGAATGGTCATTCAAAGCGGTGATACCGTCTATTTTCTTTTCTTTTACCAGATCTGCGATTTTTTCGATCAGTCTGGCTTTGTTGACCAGATACGGAAGTTCCGTAACAATAATCTGGCTCTTTCCGTTTGGTAATGTCTCAATATTCGACACTGCACGGACACGGATCTTGCCGCGGCCTGTCCGGTACGCTTCCTCGATACCTCTGGTTCCAAGGATCGTTGCTCCGGTTGGAAAGTCCGGTCCTTTTACAATCTTTAAGATCTCTTCGATCTCGGTATCCCGGTTTTCTTCCACGATATTATCAATGATCTTCACCACCGCAGCAATAATCTCTTTTAAGTTATGTGGCGGAATGTTGGTCGCCATACCTACCGCGATTCCGGAGGTACCGTTTACCAGAAGATTCGGATAACGGGCCGGAAGTACCGTCGGCTCTTTTTCTGTTTCATCAAAGTTCGGAGCAAAGTCCACGGTATTTTTATTGATATCCGCAAGCATCTCCATGGAAATTTTACTCAGACGTGCCTCTGTATATCGCATGGCAGCCGCGCCGTCTCCATCCACAGAACCGAAGTTTCCATGGCCGTCAACCAGCGGATAACGGGTGGACCAGTCCTGTGCCATATTAACCAGGGCTCCATAGATAGAACTGTCACCGTGCGGATGATATTTACCCATGGTATCACCAACGATACGTGCGCATTTTCTGTGTGGTTTATCCGGACCGTTGTTCAATTCAATCATAGAGAACAGTACTCTTCGCTGTACCGGCTTTAATCCGTCTCTGACATCCGGCAGCGCACGGGATGCGATGACACTCATGGCATAATCGATATACGATTCTTCCATTGTCTTTTTCAGATCCACCTCATGAACCTTGTCAAAAATATTGTCTTCCATCTTTTTCTCCTATTCGTAACTGTTCAGTACCTTCAAGGAATATTTCTTACTGAACAGTTATCTTTTTCATCCTTTGGATTAAATATCAAGATTTTTAACTTTTAATGCATTTTCCTCTATGAACTCACGACGCGGTTCTACTTTATCTCCCATCAAAGTGGTAAAAGTAAGGTCAAGTTCCGATGAAGTCTCATCGTCCATGGTCACACGAAGAAGCACTCTTCGCTCCGGATCCATGGTGGTCTCCCACAGCTGATCCGCATCCATCTCACCCAGACCTTTGTATCGCTGGATCTTGTTGTTACCGTCTCTTCCGATCTCAGTCAGGATATTATCCAGTTCCTTATCGTCGTATGCATACCAGATTTTCTTATTTTTCTCAATTTTATACAGCGGTGGCTGTGCCAGATACACATATCCCTGTTTGATCAGTTCCGGCATAAAACGATACAGGAACGTCAACATCAGGGTAGCAATATGTGCACCGTCCACATCGGCATCGGTCATGATGATGATCTTGTGATACCGCAGTTTGGAAATATCAAAATCTTCATGGATACCGGTACCAAATGCAGTGATCATGGCTTTGATCTCCGCATTGCCGTAGATTCGATCCAGGCGGGCTTTCTCCACATTCAGGATCTTTCCACGAAGCGGCAGGATCGCCTGGGTTGCACGGCTTCTCGCTGTCTTGGCAGAACCGCCGGCAGAATCCCCCTCTACGATGTAGATCTCACAGTTTTTGGGATCTTTATCCGTACAGTCTGCCAGTTTTCCCGGAAGAGACAATCCTTCCAGTGCAGATTTTCGTCTGGTCAGATCACGGGCTTTTCTCGCCGCATCTCTGGCACGTTGTGCCAGTACAGATTTGTCCACGATGGTTTTTGCCACAGACGGATTCTGCTCCAGAAAAATCTCCAGTGTTCTGCTTACCACAGCATCCACGGCACCTCTCGCCTCACTGTTACCCAGCTTCTGTTTCGTCTGTCCTTCAAACTGCGGTTCTTCAATTTTTACACTGATGATGGCAGTCAGACCCTCACGGATATCTTCCCCTGCCAGTTTTTCGTTTTCTTTTAACAGTTTGTTTTTCCTGGCATACTCATTAAAAGTCTTTGTCAGTGCATTACGAAATCCAACTACATGAGTTCCGCCTTCCGGTGTGGTGATGTTATTAACAAATCCATAGGTGGTTTCATTGTAGGAATCGTTATGCTGCATCGCCACTTCCACCGCCACGCCGTCTTTGTTTCCCTCACAGTAGATAATTTCCGGATATAACGCTTCCTTACTACGATTTAAGTACGTAACGAATTCTTTGATTCCGCCCTCGTAATGAAACTCTTTGACCAGTTCCTTTTCTCCACGCTCATCAGTAAGACGGATTTTTAATCCTTTGGTCAAAAATGCCATCTCACGGAATCTCTGTTTCAGGGTATCAAAATCAAACACCGTTTCTTCAAAAATCTCTTTATCCGGCAGAAACGATACCATAGTTCCTGTTTTTTCCTGCTCACACTCTCCGACGACTTTTAATTTGTATATGGTTTTTCCCCGTTCATATCTCTGACGGTATACCTTGCCCTCATGGTAGATCGTAACTTCCAGCCACTCGGAAAGTGCATTGACTACGGATGCACCTACCCCATGAAGTCCTCCGGATACCTTGTATCCTCCACCGCCAAATTTTCCTCCTGCATGAAGGATGGTGAATACAACTTCCACGGCCGGAATCCCCGCTTTGTGATTGATTCCCACAGGGATACCCCTTCCGTTATCTATGACGGTAATGGAATTATCTTCCTGAATTTTGACATCGATTACATCACAAAATCCAGCCAGTGCCTCATCAACTGCATTATCTACAATCTCATAGACCAGATGATGAAGTCCGCGGATCGATGTACTTCCGATGTACATACCGGGTCTTTTTCTGACCGCTTCCAAACCTTCCAATATCTGGATTTGATCTGCTCCGTATTCTGTACTCATCCTTATCCTCCTAAATTTTTATTTAAAAATCAATTTTTCCTTCGGTCACCCGAAATACTCTGTCAATCGAAAAATTATTCTCGATCAGTTCATCCAGACCGGTACATGTGATCACCGTCTGGATATTGTGAATGCTCTGCAGCAGATAATTCTGCCTGCTGCTGTCAAGCTCCGACAACACATCGTCCAAAAGAAGGACCGGATGATCCTTCGTCACCTTTTCCACCAGATAGATTTCTGACATTTTTAAAGAAAGAGCTGCCGTACGCTGTTGCCCCTGAGAACCATACTTTCGAATATCGATTCCGTTGGTCTGTACACAAAAATCGTCTCTGTGAGGACCTACGGACGTCACACGGAAACGAAGATCTTTTTCTCTCGCACTCTGCAGTTTTTCTTCAAATACTTTCTCTTCCACATCCGGTTCATACAACAGCCGGATCTCTTCTTTCTTCCCGGTCAGGTTGCTGTGGATCTGCCGGATAATCTCTCCCAGTTCTTCCATAAACTGCCTTCTCAGAGAAATGATCTTCTTCCCGTAAGAAACCAGCTGCATATCCCACACATCCAACGTCTCCGTCAATCCGGGCTGAAAACCGATGTCTTTTAACAGCTTATTTCGCTGATTTAACACCTTATTATAACTCGTCAGCTCCTGTAAGTAAACTTTATTTAACTGACAAAGTTCCAAATCCATAAATCTTCTCCTCTCGGAAGGCCCGTTTTTGATAATATTCAGGTCTTCCGGAGAGAATGCCACAAGATTCACGATGCCGAAAAGTTCTGCTGCTTTCCTGATCGGAATCCCGTCGATGGCGATGCCTTTGGCTTTATTTTTTTTCAGATGCATATCGATCTTATGCGATACACCATCCTTCTTTACCATCATCCTGATATGTGACTCGTCCTGTTCAAACCGGATCATCTCTTTATCCTTACTTCCCCTGTGAGATTTTGTGGTTCCGCAAAGATAAACAGCCTCGAGCACATTTGTCTTCCCCTGAGCATTATCTCCATAAAGGATATTCGTCCCCGGGTCCAGAACAATAGACAGTTCCTCATAGTTTCGAAAATTTTTCAATTCCAACGATTCAATGTACATACTTTTTATTTTTCAATCCGCAGTTCCTGTCCGTCAAAAGAAACCACATCTCCGTCGTATAATTTTCGCCCTCGTCTTATGTCAACCTCGTTGTTTACCTTTACTAAACCATCCTGGATCACCAGTTTGGCTTCCACGCCGTCTTCCACCAGGTTCGCAGCTTTCAACGCCTGCCCGAGTTTGATATATTCGTCTCTCAGTTTAATTATTTCCATTTTTTCTCACTTTCTTACCGTGCGGTATTAAAATTCACCGGAAGAATCAGATAAATATAGGATTCTTCTTCGTTTTTGATGAAACAAGGAGCCTTGGGATTGACCAGATAAATAGAAATTTCTTCATCATCGATCACTTTCAGCGCGTCGATTAGAAACTTTGGATTAAATCCGATCATAATATCTTTTCCTTCTTTATCGATATCGATTTCTTCATTCATGGAACCCATCTGGGAATTGATGTTCAGCTGCATACCGGTATCATCGATCGTAATAATGATCGGTTTTTTGTCACCTTCTTTTACAAAAAGTGTGGCACGGTCGATACAATCGAGGAATTCCCGTTTATTAATCTTCACTTTTGTCTCATAATCGCTGGAAAGCATCTGATCGATCCGGAAATATTCTCCTTCGATTAGTCTGGAAACAACTACTGTATCATCAAATTCAAAAACAATATGATTGTCTGTAAAGAAAATCTTTACCTGATCTTCTACTTCACCCGAAAGGATCTTGCTGATTTCATTTAATGTCTTTCCAGGAACGACAACCTTTCTTGAAGGGTAATTATTTTTCAATTCAATTTTCCGAATAGCGATCCGGTGACCGTCCAGTGAAACTACTTTCAAGATATTTTCTTTCATTTCAAAGAGTTCGCCGGTCATTAGTTTGTTATTTTCATTTGCTGCAATTGAAAATATTGTCTGACGAATCACCTCTTTTAACGTAAATTGCGAGATTTCGATACCTTCGCTACGTTCAATAACTGGCAGATAAGCGAAATCATCTCCGGATTTTCCTGGAATTGTGAATTTTGCTTTTTCACAGGTAATTGTTGTATTCAAGTTAGTATCTGTTTGAATGCAGACATCACTGTCCGGAAGTTTACGGATAATATCAGAAAAAAGTTTTGCATCAAGAGCAACAATACCTTTTTCTTCAATGATACCTTTCACTTTTGTTTCAATACCCAGTTCCATATCATTAGAGGTAAAAGTGATTTCCGTTGCAGAAGCATCTATCAGAATACATTCTAGAATGGGCATGGTTGTTTTAGAAGAAACAGCCTTCAGTGAAATGTTGACGCTCTTTAATAATTCGTTTTTGGCACAGATTAATTTCATAATGTGAATAACTTCCTTCCTTGAACCTGATGGCTCATGTAAAAAAAAATAATAAGAAATTCGTAGTATTCGTAGTAGGGGCTGTGAAAATGTGTAAAAGTAGTATCAGCCCCGAAAATATAAGGAATTTTCCATTGGATAACTGTGTGCATCCTGTAGAAGATGCTTGTGTATGATTTGTGGATGCCCGAAGCCCGATTACTTTGTCCACACAACATACACAGGGAATTCACAAACAGAATGTGGATAACTCATACTTTCTAGGAAGGGCATTTAATTAATTTCCCGGCTGAAGCTTTTTCTTCAGAATTTCGATTGCTTTTTGAGTTGTCTGTGAAGTCTGTAATTCCTGTTCGATTTTGTCGCAACCGTGCATGATGGTTGTGTGATCACGATTCCCCATACACTGACCGATGGATTTCAGCGGAATATTGGCCAGCTCACGACAAAGATACATGGCAATCTGCCGAGGATAGACGACTTTACTGTTTCGTTTCGTACCAATGATATCCTCCGGTGTGATGTCATAATGTTCGGCCACAGTATTGATGATATATTCCGGAGTGATGATCTTCTTATCATTTGGAGAGATGATATCTTTCAGTACGGTTTCGGCCAGCTCCATCGTAACTTCCCGTTTTTCCAGGTTTGCGTAAGCGATAATTTTATTTAAAGATCCTTCCAGTTCACGAATATTGGACTTAATGTTCTTGGCAATATATTCAATAATGGAATCATCCAGGTTGTAACCGTCCATTTCTTCTTTTTTCCGGAGAATCGCAACACGGGTCTCGTAGTCAGGAGAAGAAATATCAGCCAACAGTCCCCATTCAAAACGAGAACGGATACGATCTTCGAGAATTTCCATATCTTTTGGTGGTTTATCACTGGAGATAATGATCTGTTTTTTAGCACTGTGCAGAGCATTAAAGGTATGGAAAAATTCTTCCTGTGTAGATTCTTTTCCGATGATGAACTGGATATCATCGATCAGTAAAACATCGATGTTTCGGTACTTTTCACGGAATTTTGTCATTGCGGTATTGTTACCGTTTCGGATTGCTTCGATCAGTTCATTTGTGAATTCCTCACTGGTGGTATACAGAATCTTGGTGGAAGGATTTCTTTCTAATATAAAGTGTGCAACGGAATGCATCAGATGAGTCTTTCCAAGACCAACACCTCCATATAAAAAGAGAGGATTGTAGATTTCTCCCGGAGATTCTGCCACGGCCAGGGATGCAGCATGGGCAAATTTGTTGTTGCTTCCGACGACAAAGGTATCGAAGGTGTATTTTGGATTCAGGTTTGCCATTTCCATGCTGGTATTATAATTAGTAGAAACAGGGACGTCTTTTTCTACATTTTGTATATCTTCCGGCAGGACGAACTTAATGTCGTAGTCGGACCCGGTTAGTTCTGAAATAGCAACTTTCAGTGGGAGGGCGTACTTTTTGCTGATATAGTTAAGTCCAACCTGCTGAGAAGGAACCAGTATGGTAACCACCTGGTCATCGATACTGTGAATCGTCAGCGGTTTTAACCAGGTTTTAAAAGAGACATCTGATAATTCGTGTTCTGTCTTTACTGTTTCCAATATTTCGTCCCATTTTTCGTAAATAATGTTCATGATTTCCTCCATAAGTGCAAGGCAGCTGATAGAACGAGCTACTTTCTCTACCATATCTTATAATAAAATGTGGATTTTAGCAACGACTAAATGTGGATAAGTCGATAAAAAAACAGAGGACAAATACTTATCCCGTGGATAAATAAAAAGGCAGCGGAAGTTATGCACATAGAAAAAGACAGAAAAACAGGGAATTATGGGAATTGTCCAAAATGTATACACATCAAATACAGTAGTTATCCACAAGTTATCCACATCGGGTGGATAACTTACGTAAACCATGTGTACAGTCGGTGTAAAGATGTGTGTAACCGAATATGGGAATCAGCAGTGTTCTATCCATGGCAGTATTATCTGTGGGAACAGCAGGAGCAGGAGATACTTATTTTAGCGATAAATTGAAAAAAATCAGGAAAAAACGGCGATTTTACTTGACGTAGCATTTATTTATGAATATAATTGAAACGATGTTTTCTGACATACATGAAAAGACGATCATAACCGAATAATGGATATTAAAGGAGGTGCCTTAGATATGAAAATGACATTTCAGCCGAAAAAGAGATCCAGAGCAAAAGTTCACGGATTCAGAGCAAGAATGAGTACAGCAGGCGGAAGAAAAGTTCTGGCAGCTAGAAGAGCAAAAGGAAGAAAGCAGTTATCAGCATAGGCCGCATATATGTGGCCTTTTCTTCTATTTAAAAAAGCTTAAATGCATGAAAAGCAGTGAAGAGGGTATTGATGAAATTTTCCGAATCTTTAAAGAAAAACAGGGATTTTCAGTATGTCTATAAGAATGGAAAGTCCTATGCAAATAAATGTCTTGTAATGTATATTATCCCCAATGAACAAAATAAGAACCGAGTCGGTATATCAGTCAGTAAAAAGGTAGGGAACAGTGTGGTCAGACATCATCTTACGCGGCTGATCAGAGAAAGCTACCGGTTATCGGAAGAACATTTCCAGTGTGGATATGACATTGTAGTCATTGCGAGAACAAGTGCGAAGGAAAAGTCTTACCATGAGATTGAGAATGCACTGATCCATCTTGGAAAGCTTCATCACATCTATATCTGAAACGATCATTGAAAGGGAAGTGGCGCATATGAAACGCATCCTTTTATGGATGATTCGCTTTTACAGAAAGTATTTATCCAAAATGAAAAGATATAATACGTGTAAATATTATCCAACTTGTTCTCAGTACGCACTTGAAGCAATCGAAAAATACGGTGCTTTAAAGGGCGGTGTGCTGGCAATATGGAGAGTCCTGCGCTGCAATCCTTTTTCAAAAGGCGGATATGATCCGGTACCTTAAGGAGGATAAGTAATGGAAGTTTATGGACTTTTAGCTTCAGGCTATGGAGACTGGCCTATTATCAAGCAGATTGCCTGGCTGCTGGGTCAGGTAATGAATGGGATCTTTAATGTTCTGAGTGCGATCGGAATTGAGAACATTGGTGTATGTATCATCATTTTCACGATCATCGTTTATACTCTGATGATCCCACTTACAATCAAACAACAGAAATTTTCAAAAATGTCGGCTGTAATGCAGCCTGAGATCAAAAAGATCCAGAAGAAATACGAAGGAAAGAAAGATCAGGCTTCAATGATGAAGCAGCAGGAAGAAATCAATATGGTTTATGAGAAGTACGGAACTTCCATGAGCGGCGGATGTCTTCCAATGTTGATCCAGATGCCGATTCTTTTTGCTTTGTATCCTGTAATCAGAGACATTCCGACCTACGTTAAGGGTGTGAAGAATGTCTATATGCCTGTAACAGAAGCCATCATGAATACAGATGGATTCCAGAAGATCATGGAGAAGATCGGAGAAGCAAGCCCGGTTCTCATGAGTGCAAAGACAAATGATTATTCTCAGGTAGATACAATCGTAAATGTACTTTATAAATTTCAGGATTCCACATGGGATAAGCTGTTAGATAAGATCCCGAGTATTTCGGATCTTGCTCATCAGACGATGAACCAGGTAACTCACCTGAACAGTTTCCTTGGAATCAATATCGGTGAGCAGCCACTCACTCAGTTGACAACAGCAC
>OLOH01001699.1_pt1 | contig 12046 bp, 9 predicted proteins | sample 1673221 | NCBI WGS metagenome assembly OLOH01 (sample SAMEA3136767, study PRJEB25190) | human gut metagenome
TCGAGTATTGGAGCCCCGTGGACTGGTACAACGGCGGTATGGAGCACACCACCCTGCACCTGCTGTACAGCCGTTTCTGGCACAAGTTCCTGTATGACATCGGCGTTGTGCCCACCAAGGAGCCGTATCAGAAGCGTACCTCTCACGGCATGATCCTGGGCCTGAACCCCCATGCCTTTGAGAACCAGCCCGACGCCGAGCGCAAGCGCCTGCTGGCCGAGTACGGCGATGAGAAGGGCGCACGCAAGGCCCTGGTCGAGAAATACGGCGAGATGGCAGAGCACCCGATCGTCAAGATGTCCAAGTCCCTGGGCAACGTCGTCAACCCCGACGATGTTGTCAACGAGTACGGTGCCGACACCCTGCGCCTGTATGAGATGTTCATCGGCGACTTCGAGAAGGCCGCTCCGTGGAACACCTCCTCCATCAAGGGCTGCAAGCGCTTCCTGGATAAGATCTGGTCCATGAGCGAGAAGCTCGTCCCCGGCGAGGGCGTGCGCCCTGCGCTGGAGGCCGTCGCCAACCGCACCATCAAGAAGGTCGGCGAGGATATCGACGCACTGAAGGCCAACACGGCCATTGCCCAGCTGATGATCTACGTCAACGCCCTGAGCGATAACGGTGGTGCGACCAAGGCCGAGTACGAGCTGCTGCTGCAACTGCTGAACCCGTTTGCCCCCCACATGACCGAGGAACTGTGGCAGCAGCTGGGCCACACCGAGCAGCTGGCCTACCACGCATGGCCCACCTACGACGAGGCCAAGTGCGTGGAGCAGACCATTGAGATCGCCGTGCAGGTCAACGGCAAGGTCAAGGCCCGCATCAAGGTGGCCGCCGCCATCGAGAGCGCGGACGCCATTGCTGCCGCCAAGGCCGAGCCCGCCGTGGCCGAAGCCATCGCCGGCAAGACCATTGCCAAGGAAATCTACGTCAAGGGCAAGTTGGTCAATATTGCGGTCAAAGGCTGATTTATAGCATGAACCCAAGGCAGAGCGAAAGCTCTGCCTTTTTTGTGTTGCAGAAGCCATTCAGTCAGAGCGACTTCCCCCTTGGGGGAAGCTGTCAGCGGCCCCGACCGCTGACTGATGAGGAGCGGCCTTGCCTTACAATTCGCTACTGGGCGGCTGCGGCACACGCGCCCCTCATCCGGCCCTGCGGGGCCAAGGCTTTAGGAACCCCGCCACATCCATTGTTTACAAACCCGCCAAACTACGCTATAATAAAAGATATAATATTTTGACGAAAGCAGGTCACACCATGCTCATCAGTTTGATTGTACCCTGTTACAATGAAGAAGAAGCGATGCCGCTTTTTTATAAAGAAGCCTCCCGCGTGGCGGCGGAAATGAAAACCAGCCACGGCGCGGATTTTGAGTTCATCTTTGTGGATGACGGCTCCCGCGACGGTACGCTGCGTGTGGCCCGCGAACTGCACGCTCAGGACGATCGGGTGCGCTATGTCTCGTTCAGCCGCAACTTTGGCAAGGAGGCCGGCATTTACGCCGGTCTGCAGGCCGCCAAGGGGGATTACGTTGCCACGATGGACGCCGATCTGCAGGACCCGCCTGCGCTGCTGCCCCAGATGCTGGACACGCTGCTGACCGGCGAATACGACTGTGCCGCCACCCGCCGCACCACCCGCAAGGGCGAGCCGCCGCTGCGCAGCTGGTTCGCCCGCAAATTCTACCAGATCATCAACAAGATGTCTGATACAGAGATTGTCGATGGTGCGCGGGATTTCCGCCTGATGAGCCGCAAGATGACCAATGCCGTGCTGAACATGGCCGAGTATAACCGGTTCAGCAAGGGCATTTTCAGCTGGGTCGGCTTCAAGACCAAGTGGTTCGACTACGAGAACATTGAGCGCGTGGCCGGCACGACCAAGTGGAACTTTTGGGGCCTGTTCAAATACTCCATCGAGGGCATTGTCGGCTTCTCGACCACGCCGCTGCTGATGGCGGCGGGCGTGGGCGTTCTGTTCTGCCTGCTGGCGTTCATCGGCATTATTTTTGTCATTGTCCGGGCGCTGATGTTCGGCGACCCGACCTCCGGCTGGCCGAGCCTTGTCTGCATCATTCTGCTGTGCAGCGGCGTCCAACTGTTCTGCACCGGTATCGTGGGCGAGTACCTGGCCAAAACCTACTTAGAGGTCAAGCACCGCCCCATCTACATTGTGGCTGAGACCGAAGAGGATAAAAAATAAACGATGGACTGGCAGAAAAAAGTAAGCCTGTGGTGGGCCAAAAACTTCCGCCCGCTGGTCGTGGCGCTGCTGGTCGGCTGCGGCGTGCATTACACGATCTACGCTAACCAGCTGGGCACGATGGATGCCGTACACATCGGCGCACTGTACATTGCCGACGGCTGGCCCGAGCACCTGTATTGGGAAACCGAGCAGGGCCGTTGGGCACTGCGCCTGGTGGATATGCTGCGCGGCGGCATCAACCAGCCTGCACTTTCTGCATTGCTGATGCTGTTCCTCTACGCGCTGGCGGGTGTGCTGCTGACGGATTTGTTCGGCGTGCGCAGCCGCACGGCAAAATATCTGATCCCCCTCACGCTGGTCTGTGCGCCCTATGTGGCGGAGATCGAGTTTTTCCACTATTGCAGCGTGTCCTATGCGCTGTCCTTCCTGCTGGCTGTGCTGGCGGTGCAGTCCGCTGTCTGCGGTGTACGCTTTGCCTGGCTGGCGGGCACGGTCTGTATGGCGTTCTCGCTGGGTATGTACCAGGCCAACCTGGGTACGGCGGCAGGATTGTGCGTCATGCTGCTGATTCTGGCGGTTCTGCGCCGCCCCGGCGAATGGCAGGCCACCGGCCTGACCGCTCTGCGCATGGTGCTGATGGGCGGCAGCGGTGCGGCGCTGTATATGCTGATTTTAAAATTGTTCCTGCGGCTGTACGATGTGGGCCTGTCCGGTGTGAACGGCATCAACGCTGTGGGGCTGGACACGCTGCGCAATCTGCCGTTAGGCCTGAAAAATGCCTACTTTGATTTTTACGCCTACTTCTTCACCCACGGCATTGCCCAAAACCACTATGGGCAGATCGCAGGCTACCTGCTGCTGTTTGTGCTGGCGGCACTGGCCGGGCTGCGGTGGCTCGTCGTGCTGCATGACCGTAAGGCCGCCGCAGCGGCGGTGGTGCTGGTGGCCCTGCTGCCCGCCGCAGCCAATGTGACCGACGTTATCAACACCGGGGCCACTGTGGCGCTGCGGATGGCGGGCTCGCTGGCCATCGTGGTGCCGTTTGCCATCGCCGTGATCGACGCGGCTCCCGCGTTGACGGAACGGGCGTTCTCCTGGGGGATGGCGCTCTGCACGGCGTTCTGTGCGGTGCTGCTGCGTGGGTTTGCCGTGCAGGTCAACAACGACGCGGCGGTCATGCTGAAACAAAAGACCACCGTTGTGAACCTCGCCAACCGCCTGTGTACCCGGCTGGAAGAAAACGCCGACTACCAGAACGGCGCCGAGGTCGTGATCCTGGGCGAGCCGAAGCGCGGCGCGTACCCGGAGGAATCCCCGCTCAAGCCTATGGCCGGGGAATTGGCGCAGTTCGGCCCGCTCTCCTACGACCCGACGTTCAACGCCCACGGCTGGTATGTGCTGGTGTGGGACGAGCTGGGCGTCCAGCTCAACGAATGCGCGGACGAGACTGTCCGTGCCATCAGCAATTCCGACGCGTTCAAGGCCATGCCCAACTACCCGGCAGATGGCTGTATCCAGACCATCGACGGCGTTGTCACGCTGAAGGTGGCAGATTTTCCGTTTTGAGAGCTGATAATGATGCGTGATATGACCAAGGGTGCCCCGCTGGGGCACCTCTTTCTGTATGCGGTGCCGCTGCTGCTGGGGAACTGGCTGCAGCTGGCGTACAATGCGGTGGATTCCATCATCGCGGGGCGGTTCATCGGGCAGGATGCCCTGGCCGCCGAGGGCGTGGCCGGGCCGGTCATGAACCTTGTAATTTTGGCCATCAGCGGGCTGTGTATCGGCGCGGGCGTGCTGATGAGTGAGGCGTTCGGGGCCAAACGAACCGACCGGCTGCAAGAAACGCTGGCGACGACGCTGCTGTTCGGGGCGGTGCTCTGCTGCGGTGCGGCGGCGCTGGGCTGTGTGGCGACGCCGTGGATACTCCGCGCACTGGCCGTGCCGGATGCGATTTTCGGCATCACAACCATCTATCTGCGCATCACGTTTTTTGGCGCACCGTTCACGTTTTTCTATAACGCGCTGGCGGCGGGGCTGAAAAGTGTGGGCGACAGCAAAACGCCGCTGAAATTTTTAGCGTTCTCCGCCGTGCTGAACGCCGTGCTCGACCTGATTTTGATAGGTGGGCTGGGCTTCGGCATCGTGTGCAGCGCCGTCACCACCGTGGCGGCCGAGGCCGCCAGCGCCGTGCTGGCAGCCGTTTACATGGCCCGCCGCGTGCCGGAGCTTTGCCCTGGGCGCGGGCAGTGGCGCATCCGCCGCGACCTGCTGGGGCCGATCCTGCGCTATGGCGCGGTCACGGCTTTGCAGCAGGCGGTGCAGCCAATCTGCAAGGTGCTGATCCAGGGGCAGGTCAACGCGCTGGGCGTCGGAGCCATTGCGGCGTTCAACGCGGTCACGCGGGTGGACGATTTCGCCTTTACGCCGGAGCAGAGCATCGCGACGGCCATTACGACCTACATTGCCCAGAACCGGGGCGCACAGCAGAACGAGCGCATCCGCCGCGGTTTTGCCGTGGGCCTGCGGCTGGAACTGGGTTACTGGCTGCTGGTGGGCTGCGTGACGCTGGCATTCCGCGGGCCGATCCTCTCGCTGTTTGTGGCGGGGGAGGGGGCCGCCGACGTGGTGGCCCTGGGCAGCGAGTACCTGGGGTACATGGCGGTGTTCTATGCTCTGCCCTCGCTGACGAACGGTTTCCAGGGATTTTACCGCGGCATGGGCAAGATGACGACGACGCTGATCGGAACCTGTATGCAGGCGGGTCTGCGCGCCGCCGCGGCCGCTGTGCTGGCCCCGCGTGTGGGGCTGCGTGGCATCGCCTTTGCCTGCGCCTTCGGCTGGTGCGTCATGCTGGCGTTTGAGGTGCCGTATTATTTTTGGACGTGTAAAAAGCAAAATTTGAAAAAGGCTTCTCCCATGGGAGAAGCTGCCCGCGAAGCGGACTGATGAGGGGCGGTGCTGCCGGTATTGTCCATTTGCCGGGCAGACGCGCCCCTCATCCGGCCTCGCGGGCTCGGCCACATTCCCCCCATAGGGGGAAGGCTTTTTATTGGATAAGCTGCTTATAAATTTCACCTTTACTAAACGGTGTCCCGGCGGCGGCCTGTTTGGCGGCGGCAGCGGGGGGCAGGCCGTTTGCCTGCAAGGCGCGGGCAGCGGCGACGGCTTCTTCCAAAGTCGGCGCAGCGGCCTGCTCAACGGCGGCGGGGTCGGCACCGGCCAGGACCAGCACATACTCGCCGCGGGGGTCGTTTTCTTTATAGTAAGCCACGGCCTCACCAAGGGTCGTTTTTTTGATCTCTTCGTGCAGCTTGGTCAGCTCGCGGCAGAGCGAGACAGAGCGTCCTGCGCCAAACGCCGCGGCCAAATCGTCCAGCGTGCCGCGCAGCTTGTGCGGGGCCTCGTAGAAGATCATGGTGCGGGTCTCGTTCTGCAAAAAGGCAAGGCGCTCGCGGCGGTCGCGCTTGGGCACAGGCAAAAATCCCTCGAACACAAAGCGGGCCGTGGGCTGGCCGCTGGCTGCCAGTGCCGTGACGCAGGCTGACGCGGCCGGGATGGGCACGACCTTGATGCCGCGCTCGTGGGCCTCGCGAACGATCTGCTCGCCGGGGTCGCTGATGCAGGGCATACCGGCATCACTGCAAAGGGCGCAGTTTTCGCCCGCTTCAATGCGCTGCAAAATGGCCTCGCCGTGGTGGAGCGCGTGTTCATAGTAGCTGACCATCGGCTTTTTCAGCCCCAGATGGTTCAGCAATCGCAGGGTCACGCGGGTATCCTCGGCGGCGATGAAGTCCGCCATGCCGAAGGTGGCAGCCACGCGGGGCGGCATATCGTCCAGATTGCCGATAGGCGTAGCGACAAGATATAAAGTTCCGGGCAAAACGAAAACCCCTTTTGATATTGATATAGTATTATTATAGCCGTAACAGCGGGTAAGTGCAAGCAAAAAAGCGGGCAGCGCTGCCATTCGGCAGTGCTGCCCGTAAATTTATTCCCCGCTCCGTTCCTCAAACCCGTACTCATACTCCTTGAGGGGGAGGGTGGCGGTCTCGATGTTCTCAATGCGGGCCCAGCGGTTGGTACGCTCGATCAAGGGGACCAGCGCGTCCAGCGCGGCGCGGTCGCCCTGAGCTTCCAGCGTGACGCTGCCGTCCCAGTTGTTGGCGACCCAGCCGGTCAGCCCCAGATGCAGCGCGGCGGCGCGGGCGTAATAGCGAAAGCCCACTCCCTGCACCGTGCCGGTGAACCGCCAGCGGCGGCGAAGGGTGCTCATGCGTCGATGCCGGTAACGGTGTAGTCCTTGGCCTCAACGGCGGCTTTCAGCTCGGCATCGGCCACGTCATGGGTCAGGGCGACGATGGCCGTGCCCTGCTCGTGGCTGACCGTGGCGCTGGCAACGCCGTCCAGGGCTTCCAGGGCCTTCTTCACAGCGGCCTCGCAGTGGCCGCACATCATGCCTTCAATGTGAATCGTCTTGTTCATGGTGATTTCCTCCGTTTTATCGTTGATTTCGGCAGGCTGTACAGGGCAGCTGCCGCTGGGGCAGGTGGTGGGTTCAGAAATGGGTTTGCGGGCCGGGGCCTTGCGCTTCGGCGGGGCGTCGTGGGCGGCATTGCGCGGGTCAAAGGCGTTGAGCCGCAGCGCGTTGGTGACAACGCAGACGCTGGAAAGGCTCATGGCCGCCGAGGCAATCATCGGGTTCAGCGTGATGCCGATACCGGTGAACACGCCCGCCGCCAGCGGAATGCAGATGGCGTTGTAGAAGAACGCCCAGAACAGGTTCTGGTGGATGTTGCGCACCACCGCGCGGGACAGGCGCACCGCGGCGGGCACGTCGGCCAGATCGCTGCGCACCAGCACAACGTCGGCGGCGTCCAGCGCCACGTCCGCACCGGCACCGATGGCGATGCCGGTCTCGGCGCGGGTCAGGGCGGGGGCATCATTGATGCCGTCGCCGACCATGGCAACGCGGCCCTGCGCCTGCAGGGCGCGAACTTCGGCTTCCTTGCCCGCAGGCAGAACGCCTGCAATGACGTGGTCGGCGTCCAGGCCGATCGTTGCGCCGATGTGGCGGGCCGTGGCGGTATTGTCGCCGGTCAGCAGCACGACCTTCAGGCCCAGAGCCTTCATCTGGTCGATGGCAGATTTCGAGGTTTTCTTGACGACGTCGGCCACGCCGATGACGCCCGCCGCCTTGCCGGCCAGCGAGAAATACAGCGGCGTGATGCCGTCGGCGCTCATGGCGTCGCCCGCCTGGGTCAGATCGTCAGGCAGCTCGCAGTGCTCGCGGATGAAGTTTGCGTTGCCGCCCGCGATGACTTTGCCCGCAACTTTGCCCTGTAAACCCTTGCCGGGGACAGCCTCAAAGTCGGCGACGGTTGTGTAGGAGAGCTTGTCCTTGTCAGCACGTTCCAAAATGGCGCGGGCCAGCGGGTGTTCGCTGCGCAGTTCCAGGCCGGCGGCCAGGCTGAGCAGGAACTTTTCGGGCACGTTGCCGGTGCCAACGATTTTGACGACGCTCGGCTCACCGGTGGTGACGGTACCGGTCTTATCCAGCAGCACAGCGTCGGTGTAGCCGGTGGTTTCGAGGCTGGCGGCGGTCTTGAACAGAATGCCGTTCTTGGCACCGACGCCGCTGCCCACCATGATGGCGACCGGGGTGGCCAGGCCCAGGGCACAGGGGCAGCTGATGACCAGCACGCTGATACCGCGTGCCAGCGCGAACGTGAAGGTCTGGCCCAGCAGCAGCCAAATCAGGAACGTTGCGGTGGCAATACAGATGACGGTGGGAACGAAGATGCCGGAAACTTTATCGGCCGTCTTGGCAAGCGGGGCCTTGGTAGCGGCGGCGTCGCGCACCAGGCGGATGACCTGGGACAGCGTCGTGTCCTGGCCGACGCGCTCGGCACGGCAGGCCAGGGCACCGTTCTGGTTGATGGTGGCGGCGCTGACAGGCGAGCCGGGGAACTTGTCCACCGGCATGCTCTCGCCGGTCAGGGCGGCCTCGTTCACAGTGGAAATGCCCTCGGCGACTGTGCCATCCACCGGGATGCTCTCGCCGGGGCGAACCAGGAACAGGTCGCCGACATTGACCTCGCTGACCGGGACTGTGATCTGCTCGCCGCCGCGCAGCACACAGGCGGTCTGCGGGGCCAGCTTCATCAGGCTTTTCAGCGCGTCGGTGGTCTTGCCCTTGCTGTATGCTTCCAGCGTTTTGCCCACGGTGATCAGGGTCAGGATCATGGCCGCTGATTCAAAATAGAGGTCGTGGCGGTACTGCATGACCAAATCGTCATTGCCGGTGTACAGGCCGACGCAGATCATGACGATGGCGAACAGGCCGTAGGCCAGTGACGCGCCCGCGCCGAGGGCCACCAGCGTGTCCATGCCGGGGGCGCGGGTCTTGATGCCCTTCCAGCCCGAGATGAAGAAGGCACGATTGATCCAGCAGACGGGCAGGGTCAGGGCCAGCTGGGTGCCTGCAAACAGAATGGCGTGCCAACCGCCGCCGTGGAACACGCTGCCCAGCGGCAGGCCGATCATGTGGCCCATCGAGACATACATGAGGGGAACGAGAAAACACAGACTGGCAATCAGGCGTTTTTTCAGCTTTGGGGTCTCGGTGTCCTCCAACTCGGCGTTCTCGCTTTCGGCGGTGGCGAGGGATGCGCCGTACCCGGCGGCATCCACCGCCTTGATGATGCGTTTTGCGGTTGCGTCAGGGTCGGCATCGGGTGTGTAATCGACCTGCATGGAGTTGGTCAGCAGGCTGACAGCGACGGATGCAACCCCCGGCACAGCCGCCACGGCTTTTTCCACATGGCTTGCGCAGGCCGCGCAGCTCATGCCGGTGATGTCATAGCGTTGCATGGGGAAGGTCTCCTTTTGGTGAAATGGTAAATGCCTTCCCCCTTGGGGGAAGGTGGCCGCAGGCCGGATGAGGGGCGCGGTTGCCATAGCCGCCCGGGGAAGGGGGCGACAGCGGCAAGGCTGCCCCTCATCAGTCTGCTTCGCAGACAGCTTCCCCCAAGGGGGGAAGCCTTTAGGTATCTACCTTATATTAAAACAGCTTTTCCGGTAAAAGTATGTCGCTTTTTGGCACCCTAGCCCAATCAAAGGTGCGGGCTAATTCCTGCGGGGTCGTGGGGGTGGGCTTGGGCTGCAAATTACAGGCAAAGGCCAGCTTGCCGATGATTTCCCCGGCGGTGTATTTCTCGCGCAGGTTTTCGAGGCTCTGGTCGCCGTCGCGCTTTGAGAGACGGCGGCCGTCCGGTGCCAAAAGCAGCGGCAGATGGTAGAATTTCGGCGCGGTCAGCCCCAGCTCCCGGTAAAGCCAGAGCTGGCGCGGCGTGCTGGATAAGAGGTCACTGCCGCGCACGACCTCGTCCACGCCCATCAGGGCATCGTCCACGACGACGGCCAGCTGGTAGGCAAACACACCGTCGGCCCGGCGCAGGTAAAAGTCGCCGCAGTCGCGGGCAAGATTTTCCGCGTAATGGCCCATATGGCCGTCCTCAAAGGCGATGACCTCATCGGGCACCTGCACGCGCCAGGCGGGGGCGCGGGTCTTAGTGCGCACGGCGATTTCGGCGGGGGTCAGCCCGCGGCAGGTCCCGGCGTAGACGACCTGGCCGTCGCTGCGGTGGGGCGCCAAAGCAATGCTTTCAAAAAACTATGTTAATGTTCCGCACGAGATAGAAACTGAGTTTTTGAAGTTATTTGGATCATACTGCACATTTCAGCAAGGCATTGCACCTCGCACTGTTCCTACAAAGAATCAGAGCCGTGCATCCGATATGACAGTATACAGTTCTGGAAAAACCTTCCTTGTAGATATGGCGGGGATTTGGGAAAATTGTTACCCAGACCGCTCATTCGGCATGTTCAAAAAGGAATTTTTTGAGCGGGGAATTTCCGTGAGTGGAAAAAACTATACTGTTACACCGCGCGTCAGAGTAGAGATACGTTACTCTGATGACTATGTTGCCGTATCACAGCGCGTAGAGACTGTTATTACTGCAATTACGCAAATATTTGAGAAGTATAAAAACGGCGAGATAAAGCAGTTTTCTCAAAAGCAGTTTGAAGCAGAACTTGCTGAAATGCTTGGTGAAAAAGTGATTCCTCATGACAAAGCAGGCATGCTGCTTGACATATTCACCGAAAGCGTAAATGAGGATGCAGTATACAGCCAGAGTCGAAGCCGTGTCCGGGTTCTTCGTAGTAGGAAAATGCCCGGAGCGGACGAGACAGGATATTTTGTCAGCAGTGCCGCATACGCGCGACTTCCCAACTTCTTTATTCACCAAATTGGGCAGTGCGAGGTTAATACAGAAGATAATTCGTTCTTCCGATTTTACCCGTTGGTTCAAAATAAGCAAATTGAGATCATGCCATTGCTGCGTTTTATGGAATTGCTTGGGCTGGCAACCTATGAAATCCGAGGCGGAGAAAAAGCAGAAGTATTTATTCGTATTAACGATCCTGAAAAACTTGAGCGGCTGGCAACAAGCGGAAAATATACCAATGGTGTGCTGCAAAGCATTCAAGAACATCATCGTAATAATGAGCGACTTCTCACGGCATTCTTTTCTGCCGACATGAATGACGATGAGCGCTGGGAGTTAATCGAGCAATACTTTTTGGGCAATGAGGAATATGTGAGACGCATTTTGCACATTGCTGATTAAGTCAAGAATCCCTTGGTAACAAGGGCGCACTTCTATACTCTCCTGACGGGAGTATGTGCGCTCTGCGAGGCAGACAGCCCGGACAGCCAAATGTCCGGGCTGTTTTGCGTCGCGTTGCTCCGTACAAGGGAGTGCCTCCCTTGCGCTGCCATAGCAGCTATCCCAGCGCACTTTGCAGCGGAAACAGTCTGCTGACGCAGACCATTCCCGCCGCAAAGCCTGAAAATCCATATCGTTACCAAGACCGTCTACTGAAAACGTAGGCGGTCTTTTTGTATCTATCCACCCCATCATTTATCAGTCAGGAGGTCAAAATCATGCACGAAAAAGAAATTGAGAAACTGCAAGCCGAGAAAGAGAAATTTGAACGCCAGCTTGTACAGGAACAGCACATAATCCAGCGGCTTGAAAACCGCGCCGCCTACTACGAAAAGGGAGAACGGCGCAAGCGGGCGCACCGGCTTATCACCCGTGGTGCAGCCATCGAGAGCGTCGCACCGCAGATGGAAGATTTGAGCGAAACTGCGTTTTATGCTTTTGTGGAACAGGTCTTTGCTCTGCCGGACACACAAAGACTGCTCACGGAAGCCGTCAGCAATCACGCAGGAGGTGACTGAGTATCGCACTCTTTCATTTTCATGTGACGCAAATCAAGCGCAGTGCGGGACAGTCCGCTGTGGCGTCTGCCGCCTACCGTGCCGGGGAAAAGCTGCACAGCGAATACTACGGTGAGATCAGCGACTACACCCGAAAAGGCGGCGTGATCTGTTCTGAAATCCTGCTCCCGCCCCACGCCCCGCCAGAGTACGCAGACCGCGAAACGCTCTGGAACGCGGTGGAGAAAGCCGAACGCGGAAAGAAAGCGCAGCTTGCGTACAGCTTTGACATTGCCTTGCAGAACGAGTTTTCCATGCAGGAGAACATCGCTCTGGCAAGGCAATTTTTGTTGGAGAACTTTGTGAGCCGTGGCATAATAGTGGACTTCGCCGTTCACTCGCCCGATAAGGAGGACGGCGGCATTTCTAATCCGCATTTTCATGTCATGTGTCCCATCCGTCCCATTGAGCCGAACGGTAGGTGGGGCAATAAGCAGCGGCGGGAATATGTGCTGGACGAACACGGCGAGCGTGTTCTGGACGAGGCAGGCA
>OLOH01001703.1_pt1 | contig 12029 bp, 9 predicted proteins | sample 1673221 | NCBI WGS metagenome assembly OLOH01 (sample SAMEA3136767, study PRJEB25190) | human gut metagenome
CTCTGCGATACGGCCCTGATGAAGAATGATACCACCGATGATCTGTACACGGTAATGTTCCATACCAAGAACTCGTTTGGCACCTTCACGTACAACCGCAAAAGCCTCCGGAAGAAGGTCATCCAGTGTCTCACCTTCACTCAGACGCTTCTTGAATTCTCTGGTCTTGTCTCTTAACTGTTCATCTGTTAATTTCTGCATTTCCGGGCGGAGTGATTCTGTTTTCTCCACAAGCGGCATGATGCGTTTTACTTCATGCTCACTTCTTGTCCCGAATACTTTTTGGAATAAATTCATAGCCTGCTCCTGTTTCTGTATTTATTGATCGCTTATATACGAAATTATCGTATTTGTCCTATTTAAGAAATCCTTACTATTTTACCACTTTCCACCGGGGAAAACAATGAATATTTCTTAAATAAAGTATGTCCATGACGAATCCCCGTGCATTTGTTTGTTATTTCTAACTTGTGCTTGTCAATCAATCTTCGATATGCTATGATAATCTGCGTATCTGTAAGGTTCAAAAGAAACCATAAACTCAACCTTCTACGCATCTTATGAACATACTTTTTTGACTGAGGTATTGAAATTGAAGAAAAAAGAACTGACTTTTATTATTGGCATCGTGGTGTTTGCCCTACTCCTCTGGGGTGGCATGTATCTCACCCGCCGCGGGAATTACGGAAGTATTCGAATTACCGTAAACGGCGAGGAATACGGCACCTATTCCCTTGGGAAAGATCAGGTGATCAAAATAAACGGCACCAATGTATGCGAAATAAAAAACGGCGAGGTCAAAATGACCGAAGCCGACTGCCCGGACCACCTCTGTATGAAACAGAAAGCAGTTGACAGTACCGGTGGAACGATTGTCTGTCTGCCGAATAAAGTTGTGATTGAAGGCGAAAAAGGAGAATCCCTCAATGAAGATTCCCCTGAATTCGATACTGCTGTCTGAAACTTTATCATCATTCCGGGAGAATTCTCCCTGAAAGGAACCTGCCATGAATCAGAAAAAACTTGCCAATCTCGGGCTTTTTGCCGCAGTAGCAATCATCTTTGGCTATGTGGAATCACTGATTCCCTTTTTTGCCGGAATTCCGGGAATGAAACTCGGGCTGGCCAATCTTGCAGTCCTGTTTATCCTTGAAAAATATACCTGGAAAGAAGCCGCCCTTGTTTCTGTCATCCGTATCTTTATCATCGGATTCATGTTCGGAAATCTTTTCAGTATTCTGTACAGTCTGGCCGGTGCAGCTTTAAGCCTCACCGTCATGACTATTATGAAGAAAAAATCCGACTTCAGCATCCTCGGTATCAGTGTTGCCGGAGGTGTCTCCCATAATATTGGTCAGCTTTTGATTGCCTGTCTGATCACCATGACGTCCGGTCTGATCTACTATGCACCGGCACTGCTGATCTCCGGTGTCATTACCGGATTACTGATTGGAACACTGACTAATGAAGTTTTGAAACGTATCCACTTTTAATTTTTCAAAAATGCCCGCCACTGATATAATTTTGTTGCTCACCACCTGCAGAGGTAAGAGTCATCTCACATCTGATATAAGTCATTTACTGTAACGTAAAAACAACGAAATCGTCCGAAGACAATTTCGTTGTTTTTTTATTCTGCCTCTTTCACTGTATAGGTATTCTTCATCAATTCAAAACGGTCTTTCATCCCGGACGTCAGATACACGTTCTTATCCTCATCTACAAAGACTGCCTCCGCATTATATTTCTCAAGCAATTCTAATGCATCATCCATTCCAAGTACAAAACATGCTGTAGAAAGTCCATCTGCCAGAAGTCCGCTGTCACAGACAACCGTCACAGAGTCCAGACCATTCCACACCGGATATCCTGTCTTCGGATCAAGGATATGATGATATCTCTTACCATCTTCCATAAAGTATTTTTCATAGTCACCGGAAGTCGAAAGGAATTCTCCACCCTCCAGTGTGATCGCACCAAGGTAATCGCCTTCGACATCACGCGGATCAGTCACAGCAACTTTCCAGTCAGAACCATCCGGTTTCTCGCCGTAAGCCATAACACTGCTGCCGCCAAGGTTCAGGATCATTCCTGACACATCTTCCTGTGTCTTCAGAAAATCAGAAACTACATCACAGCCAATTCCTTTTCCGGTTGCTCCCAGATCCAGAGTAGCTCCTTTTTCCAGCGTTACCTTATCGCCATCCAGAGATACTTTCTGGTATCCCACATCTTTCAGAAGTTCATCCAGCTCTGACTGCTCCGGGACATGAGGATTTTCTCCTGTAATATCCCAGAGACGAATGATCTTTCCAATCGTTGGATCAAAAGCTCCCTTCGAATCCTTCGCAAGCTGAAATATTTTTTCCAAATAGCCGGCAAGCTCATCTGAAACTTCCGTTGTTTCTCCCGATGCTGCATTCAGTTTCGCGATCTGAGAATCCTCATCCGTCCAGGAAAGATACTCTGTTTCAATATCCCGTATCTTCTGACCAATTGCAGTATTCAGGTCATCTCCTGTTGTATACAATGTTTCAGACACAACTGTATCCATTGCAAAATCCGTATTTGTATATTTCTGTACCTCTGTATCCGCCAGTACCGGAACTGCTGTCAATGCCGTGCAGAAAACTCCGCACAGCATGACAGCTGACTTCTTTTTTATCTTCATTCTTTCACCATTTCCCGCTCTTTTACCGGGCCAATCTGAATATTTTTACGTGGGCAGGTCACCTGGCAGGCATGACAGCAGATACATTCCCCTGAAAGCGATGTATCTCCGTCAATCTCCAGATGTGCAGGGCATCTCTTTCGGCACAGTCCGCATTTTGAAGGGCATTTATCCCTGTTTCTGTTAAACAGTGCAGACGGAAGGATCGGCATCATTGCAAAAACTGCTCCCATTGGACAAAGGAACTGACAGAAAAATCTTTCCTGTGTACACATTCCGATCAGGATCAGCACCAGCAGGATAATTCCAATCTTATAAGAAGCATTTGGAAGTTTTCTTGTTGTCAGCATGGAAAAGACATCCCACGGGCTCATCCCCTGAAGGGATGCATACCATCCGGTCAGGATGGAAAGCAGAAGAAATGCCAGAAGTATATACTTCACCTTCTGAAGGATTCTGACTGCTTTTTCCGGATATCCATGTCTTCCCTTTTTATGAAATACTTTCTGTCTGATAAAAACAGTCAGTTCATACATGGCATCTCCCAGTGAACCGAATGCACATGCATATCCGCAGAAATGTCTGCCAAACAAAATCGTAACCAGAAGAAGTAATCCTGTCACATCAAGAAATGAGTTCCAGGCAATCTGCTGGTGTGCTGCAATTGCCTGAAAAACAGATTTTACTCCTGCAAATGCCGTTGAAAAAAGTGCCGGATAAAAGATAAAAAATACAAGCTGTATGGCAGCTCGGATCAACCGAACCTTTCTCTGCCTCTTTTTCATCCGTTTTCCGCCTTTCCAAGAGCATCTACAACTGCATTGATAATACCTGTAGAGCTGAATGTTGCACCTGATACCGTATCCACATCCGTACTCTGCGCGGAAATAATGGAACTGATCACGCCTTCTCCCTGTGAAAGATAAGCAGAATCTTCACCTGGTGCACTTGTCACCTGAATATCTGTGATCTCATCACTCGCAAGTGTCACCTGTACAGTGATCGTACCTCCAAATCCCTGTGCGGAACCGGTGTATGTGCCATCTTTGTATACATTTTCCGAATCATCAGACTCTTCTTCTGTGTCAGTTTCCTCAGCATCCTCTTTTGCAGCATTATCTTTATCTTTTGCGTCACTCTTTGCCTGTGCGATTGCTGCTTCCTGATTCTTCGCAGCCTCCTCCAGTGCAGAGAGCATCTCCGTATTCTGTTTCTCCAGTTTCTCCACGCGTTTTGTGAGCGCAGTGATCTCTTGTGATTCCTGTGCCTGCGTATCTTTTTTCTGCATAGAATTATATCCTACTACAGCGGCAAGAATCAACAGAAGGCACAAAATTCTCATAATAAAATTCTGGTATTTCATATAAAGTTTTCCTTTCAGGCTCCTTATATTTTCAATTTTTCTTTTTCACTATCGAACATTTATTATTTTGCCTGGCTGATAGCACTCTGAAATGCCTGAATCAGTCCATTTGAAGAATATGTAGCATCTGTCACTGTATCTATTCCATCGGCAGACTGTTTTCCCATGATCTGATTATAAATTCCATTCCATGCATTTGAAAATTCCGGTTCATCATCTTCTCCATCATATCCGGCTGACACAATATTTCCCCCTGACACATTAATCGTAACAGTTACCTGACCATTGAATCCTTCTCCTGTTCCCGTATAACTTCCATCTTTATACCCGGCTCCGGGTGCTGTTGTTGGCTCTGGTACTGCTGTTGGTTCCGGTGTTGCTGTTGGTTCCGGTGTTGCTGTTGGTATCGGTGTTGCTGTTGGTTCTGGTGTTGCTGTTGGTCCCGGTGTTTCTGTCGGATTCGGAGTTGCAGTTGGTGTCGGTGTCGTATCTGATGTTTTTAAAGCCTGCTCTAAAGCCGATTTTGCTCCATACAGAATTCCCTCGGAAGAATATGTCGCTCCAGATACAGTGTCAATACCATCCGTACTCTGTTTTGCAAGAATTGCCGGCTGTATTACATTCCATGCATTTCTGAAATATCTTGGTGTTTCTCCTTCATTGGTCTGAGATACTTCCGCAATCATTCCATCTTTAATTGTTACACAGATATTTATCTTTCCACCATATCCAATTCCGATACCCGTATATGTGCCGTCATTATATAAAACCTTCGGGGTATCCGGTATAACCGGTGCTGGAGCGGTTGTCGGTGCCGGAGTTGGAGTTACCGTCACTTCTGGTGCCGGTGTCACATTTACCGCAGCCTGTTCCAGGGCTTTCTGTACCGCCTTAAGAATACCATTTGAAGAAAACGTTGCTCCGCTTACGGTGTCCACACCATACACTGCCTGTTTTTCGAGAATCTTCGGCTGAATACTATTCCATGCCTTATTAAAATATTCTTTTGTATCAGTGTTCGTATTTGTGATTGCGGTTATCTTTCCGTCTTTAATCGTAACAGTGACTTTTATCGGACCGTCAAATCCTTCTGCTTCTGCAGTATACATTCCATCTTTATAAGTTACCTCTCCGGACGGTTTTGTAATTTCAACCGGCGTTGTTGTTTTATTTGAAGTATTGGTATTCTTCTTGGTCGTCTTTTTCGTTGTCTTTGCAGCTTTTCCTTTTCCGGCCTTTGACAGTGCATTCTGAACTGCCTGGATGATTCCATTTGAGGAATAGGTTGCGCCGCTTACTGCATCGACATTTGGAGTCTGACCGGAGATCATCTTGCTGATCACGCCTTTGGCTGATGCAAAATAAGAGCCTGTTTCACCAGCAGCACTCAGTATTTCTATAGAAGCAATCTTTCCTCCGGAAATCGTTACCTGAACAGTGATCGTTCCACCAAATCCAGTTCCACTTCCCTGATAAATCCCATCTTTATATCCGCCCTTTGGAACAGAAGTTGTAGGTGTCGTGGTCGTTCCCTGCCCCTGCCCGGAAGCTGCTGCTGACTTTTCCGGAAGTGCTTTTGTTTTTCCTGTCGTAATTCCCGCTTTTTTTATTTTGGATTTACTTTTCTTTGTTTTCAGAATGCTGCTGTCTGCCTCATCCGTATCCTTCATTCCTCCGTCATTAAAATATACAGTTGTCAGCAGACTCGTAAGTTCATCTGATTTTATCAGTTCATTCTCAGCTGCCTGAACTGTTTTTGTACTTTTCACTTCACTGTCCTGCTGAAATCCAGCTGCTGCGATCGCAATAATTACAGCAACTGCCGGAAGAAGTTTCATAAGATTCTTTTTGTACATATAATCTACCCCTTAACATACAAAAGAAGGGGCAGTTATAAACGGCCCCCGTTCTTTTGTATGTGTATTTTATAAAGGAATTATTTTACTGTTACTTTGAATGTCCTTGTAATTCCATTGCATTTAACAGTAATCTTTGCTGTTCCTTTCTTCTTAGCTGTTACAACACCTTTGCTGTTAACTGTTGCAACTTTCTTGTTGCTGGTCTTGTATGTAACTTTAGATACCGGTGCTGCTTTTACTCTAATCGTTGTTTTCTTACCTTTTTTCAGCTTTACAGAAGATTTTACAAGCTTGAAGGAAGGTTTCTTAACTTTAACAGTTAATTTCTTGGTGTATTTACCAACTTTTACAGTAATAACAGCTTTTCCAGCTTTCTTACCTGTGATAACACCCTTCCTGTTGACTGTTGCAACTTTCTTATTGCTGGATTTGAAAGTAACTTTTCCAGTTACCTTAGTTTTGGTAACTTTGATTGTAGCTTTCTTTCCGACATAAACCTGTGAAACTTTTGCAGTGATACCAGGCTTAACCACTGGTGTTGGAGTTGCAGTTGGCTTGGTTTCATTTTTACTTGGTGTTACTGTTGGTTTAACATCTGGTGTCACTACCGGCTCTACCGGTTTTTCTTTCTTCACAAGTCCATTGATTGCTGCTGTCAGATGCTCATTAACCTGCTCATCTACTGCAGCCTGGCTGAATGCAACTGTTGTCTTATCCTTAATTGCTGCCTCAATTTCTTCCAGCATTTCCTGTGTTTCAGTAGCTTCATCTTCTACTTTCTTCCAGGATTCCTCTGTATAATCATCCTTATTGAGAGCTTTTACTTTTTCAAGTGCTGCTTTCAGTGCTGTTGTATCAATTGTGGACGGATCTGTTGGAGTCACAATATTGGTAGCTGTTGCATCAAACTCAAATGTATAGTCCTGATATCCCAGTGCATAAACAGTCAATTTCCAGTGACCTGTTCCATCTGTTCCTGCCGGAAGCTGGCATCTTACAGAATGTGTCAGACCAAGCTGAATTCCCATCTTTTTATGCATCCAGTTATCAGCAGCAAATTTCGTACCATATGTTACAAGTACTGTATTACCATTTCCATAATAATCCCATTTAACTGCCTGCATCGCAGCACCAAGACCGCCATAATTACCATTCAGATCCACACGAAGGAATTCTCCATAAGATCCACTTGCTGTTTTAACCTCTGGCTCAATTCCAGTTGCAACTTTGAGATCAGTTCCCTGAATACCGGATTCTGTTCCTGTTTTTCTTGCACTGAAAGAGAAGGTTCCATCTTCATTCTCAGTTGCTGTTTTCAGTCCATTTGTGTTTACTGTTACATTTGCAGTCTCGCTGTATGCTTTCAGATTGTTTTCTGAGAAACCACCGACAAGTGTTTCACCATTTTTTACTACCGGATATTTTGCTGCAAAATCTGCATAATCTTCAGCTTTTACCTGTACAGGAACATATTTAATACCTGTTACTGCATAATGATCAAGGCTTTCTTTCGCTCCGCCATTTACCTGAATAGATGCCGGCGCACCAGTCTTTCTGTCTGCCGGAGTCCAGATTGCAACTGTTCCATCTGCAAGAACCGGTTCTGTACTGCTCTTCCAGTAAGATAACTGATATGCATTGCCTTCTGTTGTATAAATTGTTGCCATGCACTGATAGCTTCCTCTGTGAAGGCCATGATTTGTTGTAGCTCTTGTTACTGCATCAAATGCGCCTGTATCAGATTCATTATGAGAATCTTTTTCGTCAGATCCGCTTACGTTTCCTGCTGCGGTCACACTCTCCTGACTCCAGTATTCACCCCAGGTGAGTCCTGCATATACATAACTGTAAAGGCTGTAAGAGAATTCAAGATCATCATATGAACTGGATGTTACTACAAATTTTGTACCTTCTGCCAATTCCAGTTTAGAGGTATCCAGTGTTCCATCTTCCTTGACAATCACTGTTGCACCTTTTCCTGAAGCTGCATAGGTTTTATCGCCAACTGTAACAGAAGTAATTGTTTTAATATATGCTTTTAACTGGTCTTCAGTAATTCCGTCAGCTGCTGCGATTTTATGTTCTGTCGCATCATATACAGCCGGTACATTTGCCTCTTTTGCATAGAAGGAAGCCTGAATCGGAGCATATACATCATTAGCATCACTGATCGTCAATGTATGGGAACCTGCTGCCAGTGCTCCTGTTGTAATCTTACCATCTGCATAAGCAACTTCTGTTTCGTCAACAGTATATTCTGCTAAAAATCCTTCTGGAAGAGTTCCGTCCAGAGTAACCGCTGCTTCTGTATCAGTTGTATGGATATCTGCAACAGTCGCTGTCACACCAGTTTTGGCCAGAACCTTTACGTCTGCAATATCTAATGTATAAATGCCATTACTTGCATAATATGTTACGCTGTCAATTGTCTTTCCCATCATAGACTCAAAATGTTCAGAGTTGAGATGACATCCATGACTTTCTGTTGTATATCCTGTACTCCATGCCAACTCATATCCTTTCCAGATATTTTCCTGATGGCAGAGACCATAGGTTGTTCCGTCTGTTGTATTAATAACTGCACCATACACTGTGTCAGTATCTGTATTGATAATGCTGTTGAATTCAGTCTTATCAAACTTCAGCTGGTAGTCACCATAGTTGGATTTTGTTTTGAATTCAGCCTGCACCTGTTTTGTCTCCGGTGCTGCTGATTTACCTTCAATGGCACTGAATGTAAAACTTCCATCTTCACCGACTGTCAGTTCTTTGTAGTAGGATGGTTCCTCAGAAAGAACATAATAGGAATATGAGTCGCTTTCAAAAAGAGCATCTTTTCCTTTGTATTCTGTAGTAGTTTCTTTTCCCTTTATAGCTGTTGTGATACTCACTGAAGCGTTATCTTTAATCTGTTTTTTGTCCTTCAATACTGAAATATCAGATACTTTCACAGGAAAAGTCACACCAGTGATATCGCTTCCATCTGAATTTACGTGATAAGAGCCTTTTGCAAGACTGGATCTTGCCTTCTGTTTTGTTGCAGATGTAAATGCATCAACCTTTACATCATTATTCTTTAATTCTGCTTTATAAAAATCATCATAAGGAATGTTCATGAGAACATATGCTTCGCCTTCTGTCTGTCCTTCTCCTGTCTCATCAGCACTTTCATCTTCACTGACCTCAGCACTGAAAAGTTCTTCATCAGATGTTTCTTCATCCGCTGTCACGTCCTCTGCTGCTTCTTCAACGTCTACATCTGTATCCTCTGTATCTTCCACAACATCTGTGTCCGCAGCTTCTGCACTTGCTTCTTCAATATCAGCACTTTCCTCTGCTACAGTAACTTCTGTATCAGAAAAATCTGCTGCAAAAGCTGTTGCCGGCATACTTGTCATTGCGACCGCTGCACTTAAAACAACTGGTGCAACTTTTTTCATCAATCTCTGATTTGCCATTTCCTTCCTCCTCTTTATATATACGCTATTGTGTTAGCGTTTTCTAACCATTTATTTTTATACCATAACTCCTTTTTCATGTCCACAAAAATGTTAGCATTTTCTAACCATGAATCGACTTTTTTTCTCATTAAATAACTTAATGAAAATCATTTTCATTAAAGAAATAGCACGAAATACACTTGTTATCTTTATTTAACTTTTCTGTAACAAAAAAGCACTATGCAGTTTTTCAACCACACAATGCTTTTTATCTACATCTCTTCTTTTAATTTTTCAAAGGCATCTTTGCTCTCCTGCCATGCCGCAGGTGTTCCGCCGATGATCGAACATCCTTCATGTAAGGTGATCGGGCTGCCATCAATCTGTGTAATCTTACCTCCGGCTTCCTCCAGGATCACCGATGCTGCCGCATAATCATACGGCTGCAGTTTCAGTTCCAGATAAACGGTGTTACTTCCGGATGCTCCTCTGCAGAGTCCCAGTGCCGCAGAACCACCGCAGCGAATAGAAAGACTGTTCTGGAACATTTCTTTTACCACGCGGAACAGCCAGTCGATTCCTGCTTCATTGTATCTCGCACAGCCAAATTCCACGATTCCCTCTTCCACCGGTTTGTCAGCCATCTGAAGTCTTTTTCCATTCAGATAACTTCCGTGTCCTCTCACTGCCACATACATATCGTCCACATATGGATGATATACAAATCCGGCAATCATCTGCTCGCCATGCGCCAGACCAACCGATATACAACTGTGATGATAATCAAACATAAAGTTCGTAGTTCCATCGATCGGATCTATGTAGAAAGTAAATTCACCCTCTGCATCAGCACCGGCGTTTCCTTCCGTGTCTTCTTCCCCGAAGAAAGCAGCTCCCGGAAGAATCTCACCCAGACCTTTGATCAGAAATCTCTGGATTGCTGTATCATAATCCGTGCAGAAATTTGCAAGTCCCTCTTTTTTGTGGATATTTTCCTCACCCGGCCTCGCCTTCAGCATTTTCTGTCCGGCTTCCCTTACCAGTTTCTCGATTGCAGCATATCTCGGCTCTGAACATTCCGGCGCAATCGCCTCTTCCGGAAGGCTTCCCTCTACAGCTGTAACAGCCTCCGAGGTGTTTTCCACATCTGCTTCTTTCTGAGTAGCACTTTTCCACGGGATAACATCCCAGCCACCGATTTTCTTCACACTGGAAACAATTCTGTTTCTGGTTCTCTCAAATCCCCAGTAGATTGCTCCGCCAATTATTCCACCAAGCGTATTAAAGAAAAGATCTGTCAGCTGAAACGTTCCAATTTTCAAAAAAAGCTGGCAGGTTTCAATTCCAAGTGAAAAGCAGAAACTGATCTCAAAACTGTTCAACAATACTTCCTGAATTCTTTTATCCTTTGTGTGATCTTTTTCTTCTCTCGCCCAGAAAAGAAAAATAATAAACGGCATAAACAGTATCAGATTCTCAAAATTCTCCGTATACAGCTGTCCGTTATAATGCAGTCCCCAGATTCCGATCACGTTTTCCAGCGGATTTCCCCAGACGCTCCGACAGAATAACGTACGAAAAAGCAGCATACAGGTATAAAACACAAGGAAAAAGTGTCTGCGAAACCAGCTGCTTTCTTTAAACTGCCAGATCCACGCTCTGGCTACCGGTCCAACACCCTGCTTCCTTCCCAGCATATAGACACACATGATCAGAACCGCGATAAGCAGCGATGCGCCTGCTGCCTGATAGACTGCTCCAAGAACATCCACCAGCACATTTACAAAATACTTCATATCTTCCCTCTCTCTCCGATCAGTTCATAATAAAAAATATATTGCTGCATAATGCCTCTCATGCCATGATATCTCCTGTTCGGAAAACCTCTGCGATAATGTTCATCAAGAACCTGCCGGATATGCGTATCGATCGGGAATGCATCCATGTGATGCAATGCAAACAGACAAATACAGTCTGCTACTTTTTCGCCTACTCCACTGAGCTTCATCAGTTCTTTTCGTGCTCTGCGGTAATACTTCATCTGATACAGTTTTTCCAGTGAAACTTCTCCCTCCAGAATGCTTCGCGTTGTCTCCACGATATATCTGGCACGGTATCCCATTCCAAGCCTCCGCAGTTCTTCTTCTGTCGCCCCGGACAACTGCTGCGGTGTCGGAAAGGAATAATATTCGGTATCTCCTGCTTTCAGTTTCTCACCATATCTGACACAAAGCCTCTCGATACAGCTCCGGATTCTGGAAATATTATTCTGCTGCGAGATCAAAAAAGTAATGATCATTTCCCAAAGATCCTGTCGCAGAATACGGATCCCATTTCCGCACTGTACCGCCGCACTCAGATACGTGTCCCTCGGATTCACCTTTTCAATATATCGTCCATAGTCCGAATCAATATCAAAATACGGTACCCAATAACAGATAAATTCTACATCACTGCAATAAAAATTTACAATGCTGCCTGAGATATTTTCAGATATTTATCCCCGGCAACCAGTTCATATGTGTTATTTTCTGCCGTCTCGTGCATACGGAAGCACTGTCCCGACCGGCAGATTTCTCTCAGGCTGAAATTATCCAGCTCTACTGTAATCATGTTTTTCTCCGATCCCTTAATTACTGACTTTCGTAATTTTTACATCTGGTGTCTCACTACCCTGTACTCATCCCCATTACGAT
>OLOH01001715.1_pt1 | contig 11947 bp, 16 predicted proteins | sample 1673221 | NCBI WGS metagenome assembly OLOH01 (sample SAMEA3136767, study PRJEB25190) | human gut metagenome
GGCGGACGGCATGCGAACGGCGCTGTCCGAACACATCGGACAGTACAGCGGCCGTTTTAAGGTGGGAGGCTACAAAACTTTTTTGGACGGCTCACCTCAGGCACGCACCGCGTGGCTGCGGGAGCCGTACTGCGGTGCAGAGGAAAATTATCGCGGTTATCCGCGTATGAGCAACGAAGAACTGGCCGGGTATGTGGACCGAGCGCTGGACGAAAATATGCAGTTGCTGGTGCATTGCAACGGAGACGCCGCCTGCGAACAGTATCTGCGCGTGTATGGGGAACGCCTCAGGGCTCGCGCTGCGTCCGGTAAGCCTTGCCGGGCAATACGTCCCGTTATCATCCATGCGCAGATGCTTGCGCCGGACCAACTGTCCCGGGCGGCACAGAACGGGATGATACCGTCTTTTTTTGTGGCTCATGTATACCATTGGGGCGACGTGCATCTCGAGAATCTCGGACCGGAACGCGCGGCGCGCATCAGCCCCGCGGCCTCTGCGGGCGCACAGGGCCTCCGTTATACGTTCCATCAGGATGCGCCCGTTATCCAGCCGGACATGCTGGAGACTGTATGGTGCGCAGTGAACCGCGTTACAAAGCAGGGGACGGTGCTGGGGCCGCAGGAGCGCGTTCCGGTCCTGGATGCTCTGCGCGCCGTGACCATCAATGCGGCATACCAGTATTTTGAGGAAGGAAGCAAAGGAAGCCTGCGTCCGGGAAAACGGGCGGATTTGGTGATCCTGGAGGAGGACCCATTGAAGGCGCTTCCCATGCATCTTCGTGATATCCGTATTCTGGAGACGGTCAAGGACGGAAAGACGATCTACCGTACAGACATCTGAATGCAGCACAAGCGGCCCGCAATATGCGGGCCGCTTTCCAATGGGCAAAACATAGCGAACGCGCCTGTCCTGCGGCATGCCGCCGTGTCCCCTGCCATACAATGTAGTATCGCATACAAGGAGGGCATACAGATGTTTGGTATCATATTCAGCTTTGTCGCAAGCCAGATTTTATATTTCGCACTGCACCTGGAAAGCAGCAGTTTCCCGAAGCCTCTTTCCGCGCGGGACGAGATCGCAGCATTCGAGGCGATGAAGAACGGCGACATGGCGGCGCGGGATAAGCTCATCCGGCACAATCTGCGCCTCGTGGCGCACATCGTAAAAAAATACTACGCTTCTTCCACAGACCAGGAGGACCTGATCAGCATCGGAACCATCGGCCTTATCAAGGCGGTGAACAGCTTTGACAATACCAAAGGCGCACGATTTGCCACATATGCAGCGCGCTGCATTGAAAATGCTATCCTCTCCCCAGCGCACTTTGGGATGGAAAAGAGAATCCACCTCTTTCACGCAATGACGCATCTACGTCAAAATGGATTTTTTGGAGCCGAGAGAGCGGTTCCTTTTTCTGCTTCAGAGGGTGTCATGTGAGGGTCATGGTCTAACCCCTCTGTACATCTTACAGGTAAGTTTGGCAGGCCCCCGCACCACCGTAGAGGCGCAGGCGTTCTACCGTATGTACCACTCTTACGCCGACATCCCGAACCCATGGGACCGTCTGCGTTGGTGCCGCTACAGCCTTGGTCTGCTGCAGAAAGACATTGCCGCCATGGTCGGCATGGAAGAATGGCTCTATCGGGATCTGGAAAGCGGCGCATTTCACCGCAGCTTTACGCCGGAACTTGCGGACAAGCTCGCCGCCCTTTACGGTATCCCGGTGGAGGATATTCTGGACGACTACACCCTGTTTCTGTACCGGGGCGGAGGAGCCTTCCTCCGCAGATACCGGGAGGCAAAAGGCTGGAACCGTCAGCAGCTTGCCGACCATGCCAAGGTCAGCAGGACAAGCATCCGCTGCTGGGAAAGTGGACAAAAGACCATCAGTCAGAAGTGCTTTTGCCATCTGGTGGAAAACCTTGGTTCCGATTTTCCATCTATGCTTCGCATGTGAGGTATGGTAATTTTTCTCCGGCCAAACGAAAAAGCTCGTCTGCAAGCCACGATATGTGGCAGCGCAGACGGGCTTTCGTTATGGAATCATTCTGTTTCAATTATTCTGATATTCGCTCTGACTTACATGGCGTTCCGTAAAACACGCAGTCGTTCTTCAAACGTTGCTTTCCATGCCGGATGCTCGGAGAATACGGTGTGCTCCACCTGACGGACTTGGTTCAGTCCGATGTTCCGCACCGCTTCCACTGCAGCATCTTTTTGGCTCAGATGGCGTTTTCCCACGGTCAGACAGTTTGCGCCTTCTGGCGTGTCGTACTGCTGAAACGCCCGGTTGAAGTCCATCAGGTCATGCAGACGGATGGGCTGATTGGTTTCGTTGTCTACCAGCAGACCCCAATTTTCCCAATGACGGTCGGTATTGCCCACCAGATAATCCAGAATGTTCATCATATAGTAGCTGGGAGCATCCAACTCTAAGATCTTATCCAGCGTGTTCCAATCATGGTTCGTGCAGTAGTCGTCATAGGCTGCATAGGTCACAAGACTGTATTGCTGAGATGTCATGATTTTGCTGATAGAAACCGGCTCATTTTCAAACATCCCCTGCTCATACAGTACCTGATGGCAGTCAAAGCACCGGCAGATTTTGCTTGCCAGCACTTCACGTTCCACCGCTTCCCTGCCGCCATCCTTGTAAAGATAGAAGCCATCCTCTTTGCACACCCACGCCTTGGGGTACAAGCCGCCCGTAGACAGGTCATTTGCCAGAAGATGGGCGTTTGTCACCGTCATTTGGTGCCCCCGCAGCGCAATATCCACAAGCGCATTGCTTAAGGAGTGTGCAAAAAGGTTGATATCCTCGAATCGAATCTTCTCGTTTTCTTCTTTCACCCAGAACACATCCAGCAAAGACAGACAATGGTAGGATAATGCAATCTGTGCTCGTTCCCTGTCCGTAACACTCTGAGATGCACCGATACTGTTCAGGATTTCCTTGGCGTAGGTGCGATCCAACGTCAACATCCGGGAGGCGCACCAATAGTAAAAGTTCGTTACATTATTGATGCGCTCGTCAAAATCATCCGATTCCACCAGAACCAGATCATAGGGCATGAAATCCTCGAGGCAGACCCTGCATTCCCCTGTCGTGCTGAGTTGTGCCACACAGCTTTCCCGGTGCATGATCTCGTAAAACATGGTTTTCATCCCTCCCTGCGTTCTGTGTCTTGCTCTGTATTTATATTACCTTCTTTTTTCACGGGACGCAAGAGCTTTTACTTTTCAAAAAGCTTTTTCTGCTGCTCCATCAGGACGGTTTCGATACGCTCTTTCAGCAAAAAGTGGAACTGTTTTGCGTGTTATGCAATGCCATAGGATACCATATTGGCTGCCAACAATCAACAGTTTTGTCAGCAGCATTTCAAAACACTTATGTAACACAAAAAGCCCCACGCTCAACACTGCCTCTGAATCTGACCGTCTCTGGTCAGAGCAGAAAAGCATATGTTGAGCGTGGGGCTTTGTTTATCGGCTCGGCTGCCAGCCGGGCTTTTGGTGTTCTTTGGGTTTGTAGGTTCCTTTGGTAGTATCGATCACCGCCTGCAGCAATTCGAGCTTCTGCCATGTGGGGCAGTTCAGACGGTCGATTTTTTCGATCACATAGTTGGCGTGGGCGGTTGCGACCCGTTTTCCGAGTTCGTCCCATCCCTCTTTCGTTTTGGGGTAATGTACCACCACTTCAATGGGGGCACTCTTTCGCATGGCTCACTCACCTCCGGTTACATCGCTATCACCTCATTTTTACGGGTTACTGGTTGTCCGCTATTCGCTGCGGTTTCCGCTCAGAACGTTCAGAGCCAGACTGACCAGCAAAGCCATATCAATGCGGAGCATTTCAGCCTTGCTGGCATAGCCCATAAAGCGTTCGATGCGGGATTTATCGATCGTGAAGATCTGCTCCAGAAGAATCATGGACGGTTCTTCAAAGGCCGGGTTGGAATCCACCAGCACATGGGTGGGCTGGTTTTTCTTCTTTTCCGTCCGGGTGGTAACAGTTGCAACGATCAATGTAGGCGAATGACGGTTTCCAATGTTGTTCTGCAGAACTACCACAGGGCGTTTCCCGCCCTGTTCCGAGCCGATATGCGGCTCCATGTCTGCATAGTAGATGTCCCCTCTGAGATATCTCCAATTGTTCGGTAACATAAAAATTCCCGTGGAATGAAACGCCCTCATAGCCAAGAAGATTTACGAATCCTCTCAACTATGAGGGCATTGTTTTTATTCGTGCGGTTCCATGGTCAGATTATGCTGCAAAATTCAAGTGAGTCACTTTTTCTTTACCATTGAGCTTCTGATAACATCCAAAATGGTCTGATCCGCCGGGAGCCACGGAACGGAATCAAACTCCTCCTTCGTCAGCCATCGTGCAGCTTCCGCTTCTTTCAGAACAAGATCGCCGGAAACCACTTCACACCAGAAACAGTCCATGGAAAGATGAAACGCCGGATAATCATACTCGATTGTCCCAACTAGATTCCCCACGGCGATTTCCGTGTCCAGTTCTTCTTCGATTTCCCGCTTCAGAGCCTGCTGCGGGGTTTCTCCCGGCTCGATTTTGCCACCCGGAAACTCCCATTGACCCTTGTAGTCACCATAACCGCGGGCGGTAGCGTAGATTTTGCGCTTTTCCTGCATGGAGTCGCAAATCACAGCGGCCACAACACGAATCGTTTTCATAACGTTCTCCTTTTGGATTCATTATAATGGCCGACCGTCAGAAGTCCCACCGACACGATAGAACACCCTGTTTCCTGCTTTTCTTGCAGTAAGCAGCCCCATCTCATGGAATTTCATCACAAACGTCCGAATGGTTGCATACGCAGCGTTTCGGAAATCCTTTTCCAGCTGCTTTGTGGTAAACTCCTCTGCACCATAAGCAGACAGAACATACTCCCAAAGCAGCCGTTCTTTTTCTGTGATTTTTCCTTCCGCAAGAGCAGTTTGATATACCTCAAGATCAGTTTTCGGCGGGACTGCATCCACCTGCAGGCGGTTATAGACCTCATTGCAGAAGTAGAACAGAAAGGGAGTCACATCCGTATAGCCGGAAATCAGAGCATTTCTCTCCACGCGTTCGTAGGCTTTGTAATATGCGTCCTTGTTTTCAGCGATGTATCGAGAAAACGGCGTGAATAGTGCCGCAGGATAGCCCTGCTGAACAAGATACCAGAGGTGGAATAGCCGTGCAGTGCGTCCATTCCCGTCAAAATAGGGGTGGTAGTATGCAAAAGCAAAGTGCAGAATGGCAGCCTTATGCAGCTCATTGATGCCGTCATTGGCATTCGCAAAATCGACAAGACATTTCATAGCACCGGGAAGCCGCTCTGCCGGAAGTCCCGGTCTGGGTTCTTCACCGCCCACAATAAAAACATCGCCATGCCGATAAAAGTGGTTTGGCAGTAATCGATCTTCATCCGGGAGATAATCCCCTGTGCTGATCTGATATAGGTGATGCAGATTCTCCTCGGTGATCCTATTCTGACGATTCGCGATAAACTCCAGTCCGCGCTTCATACCATAGATGCGGGCTTCTTGTTCATCACGAGGGGCATAACCATTGAGGATATAACGGATACTGCTGCGGGTCGAGCGGATACTTTCAATTTGAAAAGTAGCATAAATTTCCTCGGTCATCGCCGACAAACCGAAGTTTTGTCCACTGACAGGGACAGAGAGCAACTGCTTCATACCATTTGTTGAAATTTGCGCGAGGTTCGGCAGGTAAAACAGCTTATTTCCAGAAAAATCAGTCAACGGCAGAGGCTGCGCAAAGTTTTGCCGCAGCAATTCGGCAAATTCTTTGACGCTGACAGTCGAGTACTTGTATTCCATCCGATTGAGTTCAAGCAAATGCTTATCTGAAAGCATTTTGGCAAACTGTGCCCCATCCATTCTGTCCACCTCGCAGTTGATACTTATTGATACTATATAGTATCAATATATCGATTCTTTATAAAAAAGTCAACCGAAACAGGCCGAACCAACTTTTTTCCATACTCTCCGTCAAAATTCCCGTGGCACAGCCACGAATCACATCTCCATCGGCTTATTCCCCACTTCGTCCAGATACGCGTTCAAAAATTCCGCTGCAAGGCTGTTGGGACGGATGTTTTCTCTGGCTTCCTGTGGGGTGAACCACTTGCAGCGGTCCACTTCGTGGTTGATATGCAGCGCCTTTGCGGTTCTGACGAAAGCCGTAAAGTTGCACATCAGCGTGTTGGACGGCTCAAAAAACTTGGTACGGTTGAATCGGAGGTGCTCTACTTCCAACCCGGTTTCTTCCCGGACTTCCCGTACCACGGCGTGTTCTTCTGCCTCACCGCGGTTCACATATCCAGCCACCAGAATATAAGAGGGCTTGCCGTACTGCTGGATGAGCAGAATTTTCCCGGTTTCCTCATCCACAACAATCATGCTGACTGCCACATTGTACATCGGGAACCGGTATTGCTGGCATTTCGGGCAATAAGGCACAATGCCCTCTTCTTCCAGTTCTTTTTCAATCAATGCCGTACCGCATTCAAAGCAATGCTTCTGAATCATTTTTACACTCCGAACACTGCTTTCGTCAGCCGGACACCTGCTGCCGTCTTCATCGTATGTTCCATAAAGGTTCGGATTGCCTGTCGGCCGTACCCACTTTCGGACGCATTGACGATATAATCTGCCTCAATCAGAATCTGATAGTCAATGCCGTCGATCTGCGCCGGACTATGGTGGTGCCCTACCAGATAGGCCACACGGTCGATCTGTTCTGCTGTCATGCCGGTATCCGCCAAGAACTCCCGCACCAGCGGGGCACCCTCCTGCTCCTGATATTTACCATTGGTGTTGCCGTACTTTTTGCGGCAGAGCGGGCAGGCGATATCGTGGGTAATGGCCGCCACCTCCAGAATAAACTGCGTGTCTGCGTCCAGCCCCTCCAGCTCACCAATGGTTTTGGCATCTGTTATTCTCCTATGGAGGTACCGCTATCGTCTTTAAGACCACAAATCGCAACTATACCATTATTTTTATAACTCACAACGAGAATGGTATCATTTCCTATTTTCCAACATGCTGTGCCGTTTTCACTGGTATCAGGCTTCCCCCATACCTCTCTAAGCTGGTCAATATGATACCCCGGCAAAAGGCTATTAACATCGGCTTCACTCATTTCTGCGATTGCCGCCAGAGTGGGAAGATTGTCGTTGCTTTTGTGATTGTAGTATCCATAAAACCACGCCGATACACATATCGCAAGAACCAAGATGATTACAGCTATAACAGATAGCTTCTTTTTCATACAATCACACTCCTCGTCAAGTTCCGATTCACAAAATCCCCGTCAGCGCCACTGCAACCAGAACTGTGCATCCAGATCAATAAGTTCACCCAGCAGCGCACCCAACGCCAGCGATAGAATCATGACCATAGAGCCACCGGTGCTCAAAGTTCCATCTGGCCTAACCGTCAGTATCTTGGAGATCGTTCCCAATCCCCGCATTTTCGTTTTTCCTTTGCTTACTGATTCCTGTATTTGTTTAAGACTTCATCCGGGATATGACAGTAGCTGCAATCTTCCGGGTACCGCTCCAGATGGTGCTGATGCTCCTCTGCACTCCGGACGTAATTCGTCAGCGGCAGCACTTCCACAACGATTTTATCCCGGTCCTTCCGGCTGTCAATAAAGGCTCTTGCTTCTTCCAGATGTCCGGGATTTGTGCTGTAAAGCCCCGTGCGATACTTTTTTCCAACATCAACGCCCTGTTTGTTCAGGCTGTACGGGTCGATGATTTCAAACAGATGCTCCATAAGCTCTGTAACACTGGTACATTTCTCATCAAAGACCACCTTAACGCACTCTGCGTATCCATCATACGGGCCGTCCAGCGTGTTTGTTGTTCCGTTGGCTCTCCCGGCTTCGGTCGTCCGTACACCGGGCACCGTGTCAAAAAAATGCTGGACGCCCCAAAGGCACCCGCCTGCAATGTATACCGTTTCCATACTCTTGACTTTCCTTCTTTTACTGGTACAGTTTGCATCCATGCTCTGTACTCCTTACGGTTTCCTTGCTAGCTGCAAATCGATCCATCATACCAACTCACAAAAAGTGCTTCCGCACCATTGCAGAGTAATTATCATACGGATAAAAACAGTTTCTGCAATTCATCGGCCGTGAAATCTTTTGTTTGTTTATACTCGATTTCCATGATGCACCCCTTTATAACTTCCACAAACGTGAATTTAGTAACGCAAAAGGAAGTATATGACATACACCCAACTAAGTAATCCATGAAAAATCGCCCAACCGACAGACTTCCACGCTGTATAACTAATAACCATAGCTAATGCACTTCCAAAAGTTATTCCTGATTTTACCGTTTTCTTGACATTCGTTGATTTATTATCTTCCATATTTGTTTCCTCCACAAATTCTAAGTTGCTATTGTAAATCATTTTTTGATATTTCAATCGATGGATAGTGTTCTAAACTTGTTAAGTCAACATCTAATGGAGTAACGTATTCCATATAAAATTTTTCAGGATTTCTATCTTGCAATTTTTTAAGTTTATTCTTAATTTTTTCCTCCTCTGTAGAAACAAAAACCACTGATACTACTCCTACCTTTTCACTTGGATTCATTCTGCTATCTTCAACATTTCCACATAAAATCATTCTAACTGTATTCATAATAATCCTCCTCCACATATAACTTACGATTTATCAAATAAGAATTTCCGTCAATTTTTCTCTTGATGTGGCTCGCTTCTAAGAGTAGGAACAAACTGTTCTGTTGCCGGAGACGGCCCATTCGGGTCGATCTCCGGCAGTATTTTTGTTATCGCCTATTAAAAAACAGCCGGAACGACTTTCTGCTGCGCTACATCGATGATGCCGTATGTATTCAGTCTGAGTTTGGGAATGACCGGAAGGCTGACGAAGGCGAGGGTCATAAAGATGCCGATATCTTCCGCTACACCATGTGCCTTGAGGGCATCGTTCAGCGCCTGCATTTTCGCCGCAACGCTCTCTGCGCTTTCGGTGCTCATCAATCCGGCCACCGGAAGCGCAAGTTCTGCCACGACCTGTCCATCTGCCACAAACGCAAGTCCGCCTTTGTTTTTCCGCACAGTGTTGCCGGCCAGCATCATATCGGTATCGTTGTCCCCTGCCACGATCAGGTTATGGGAATCATGTGCGATGCTCGATGCAACGGCTCCGCCTTTCAGGCTGAAGTTTCCTAAAAAGCCAATGCCCACATGGCCGGAGTGATGATGCCGCTCAAAAACGGCCAGTTTTACGATGTTGTGTTCCGGGTCCACACCGGGAGCTTTGCCCGGATGCCGTTGGAACGGGATGATTTTTTCCTCCGTAAGCAGCTCGCCCCGGTTCAGGCAGATGACACGCTCCTGCTCCCCGCTCTCCCGAAGTTCCAAATCCTCCAGTGTGATCTCCTCCAGATCAAAGGATTCCATAACGCGGGAAAAACGCGCATGGTCGATTTCAAGCGATGCGGGTTTCTGCACCCTTCCGTGTTCTGCCACCAGCGCGCCGTTCTTGTAAACCTGTTCGACCGTAAAGGATTCCAGATCAGAAACCACAACCAGATCTGCCCGATATCCCGGTGCTACGGCACCGTGCTGCTTGAATCCAAAATACTGTGCCGGGACCAGCGTTGCCATTTTGACGGCCACTGCCGGGTCTGCGCCCAGCCGGATCGCTTTACGGATGTTGGAATCGATGTGTCCGTTGTCCAGCAGGTCACCGGGGTGCTTATCATCCGTCACCAGCATACAGCGGCTGCAATAGGGCTCCCGGAACAGCGGCATCAGGGCCTCCATATTTTTGGCAGCCGTTCCTTCCCGGATCATGATGTATTGTCCGAGCCGGAATTTTTCCATGGCTTCCTCGATGTTGGAGCACTCGTGATCGGACTGAACGCCTGCCGCAATATAAGCATTCAGGTCCTTATCGCTCAAGAGCGGTGCATGGCCATCCACGATCTTTCCCGCTTCGGTGCAGTCGCGGATCTTCTGCAGGATCTTCGGGTCACAGCGCACCGTTCCGTAGGCATTCATCAGTTCCGCAAGCCCCAGCACACGGGGATCGCCGTAGTAAGGCCGGAGCTGTTCTGCGTTCAGCACCGCGCCGGATTCATCCAGATCCGTGGCCGGAACACAGGAGGGCAGCATGAAATAAACCGAAAGGGTCAGATTTTTTGTCGTTTCCAGCATAAAATCCAAGCCTTCCAGCCCCGCAACGTTCGAGATCTCGTGTGGGTCTGTGACCACCGCAGTGGTACCGTGGGGCAGCACTGCTTGCTCGAAAGCCGGACCACAGAGCATGGAGCTTTCGATATGGATATGCCCATCGATCAGACCGGGACAGACATATTTGCCGTGCAGCTCAACTTCTTTCCGGCCGTGATACGCACCCACGCCCACAATGCAGTTTCCGCTGATGGCAATGTCAGCGGTGTCGATCTCATCGGTAAACACATTGACGATTCTGGCATTTTTCAAAACCAGATCGGCCAAAGCATCTCCTCTGCCTGCCGAGATCCGGCGTTTCAGCTCATCAGACTGCATAGAAACATCTCCTCTCTCTGAAGTTCGATTTTCTCACCTGTGGATTGGTTCTGTCCTTATTCTACCACGCCCTGCCGCTGCGGAAAAGATGTCGGGAAACAAAAATGGCCCCGGAGGGCTTGTTACAGCTCTCCGGGGCCACCTTATGTGCGTTGTGCCTTGGCGCAGACCGTCAGCACTCCACTGCCACCTTGATCACGCCGTCCCGTTTCTTTTCAAACAGCTCGTAGCCCTCTGCGATCCGGCGCAGGGGGTAGGTGTGAGTGATGAGCGGTTCGGTATCGATCTTGCCTTCTGCGATGAGACGCAGCGTTTCTTCACAATCGCAGCCGTCCACGCCGCCGGTCTTAAAGGTGAGGTTTTTGCCGTACATTTCCGGCAGCGGCAGGGTCTGTGCCTTATCATACAGTGCCACCACGGTCACGATGGCGTTGGGCCGTGCGCACTCCCACGCCAGCCGGAAGGTAGTGTCCGCCCCTGCCACTTCCAGCACCACATCTGCCCCGCCGTGGTCGCTGTGGGCACGCACAAAGGCGGCGCAGTCCTCCGGCTGCACCGTGAGCACCTGCGGGTAGTGCCGACGGATGAACTGCAGGCGGCTTGCGTCCTTTTCACAGACGATGATGCGCTTGGGGCTGTGCAGCATGACGCACAGCAACGTACAGATGCCGGTAGGCCCTGCGCCCAAAATCAGCACGGTATCCTCCGGGGTGATCTCCGAAATGCGCGCCGCCCAAAAGCCGGTGGCCAGCACATCGCCCACCAGCAGCGCCTGCCGGTCCGTCACGCCGTCTGGAATTTTGTTCAGCCCCTGATCCGCAAAGGGCACCCGCACATATTCCGCCTGCCCGCCGTCTATGCGGCAGCCGAGCGCCCAGCCGCCGTTTTGATCCGTGCAGTTGTTGACATAGCCCTTTTTGCAGAAAAAGCATTCGCCGCAAAACGTTTCCACGTTGACCGTCACGCGATCCCCCGGCTTGACATGGGTGACCCCGCGCCCCACCGCCTCGACGACGCCCACCATCTCGTGGCCGACCGTCACGCCCGGAACCGCGCGGGGAACGCTTCCGTGCTTGATGTGCAAATCGCTCGAGCAGATGCTGGCGAGCGTCACCTTCACAATCGTGTCCCGCTCGTGCAGGAGCGTCGGCTTGGGCTTTTCCATCAATTCGAATTTTCCCTTTGAAACATAGGTATACGTCAGCATGGTTTTGTCTTTCCCCTTCTCGTTCTCTTTTTTCGTTTCCGCCGCTTCTAAAAAAGGCTGTCAAGCTTAATCCAAACATTTCAAGAATCAAAAAAACTAAGCATTTTCAGAATATGGGGCTTTGCCCCATCGCCCCACCAAAGGGC
>OLOH01001717.1_pt1 | contig 11937 bp, 11 predicted proteins | sample 1673221 | NCBI WGS metagenome assembly OLOH01 (sample SAMEA3136767, study PRJEB25190) | human gut metagenome
TCATACTCCCATCAAGTCCACCTACTACATCTCCAAGGCTGACTTTGTGGCCTGCTCCAATCCTGCTTACCTGGACACCTATGACATGGTGCAGGATCTGAAGAAGGGCGGCAGCTTCCTGCTGAACTGCTCTTGGGATGCCAAGGAGCTGGACGAGCGTCTGCCCGGCAAGGTGAAGAAATTCATCGCCGACAACGACATCAACTTCTATACCATCGACGCCTTCAAGATCGGCAAGGAACTGGGCCTGGGCACTCGTACCAACACCGTGCTGCAGTCCGCTTTCTTCTCCATTGCCAAGATCATCCCCGAAGAGGATGCTATCAAATACATGAAGGACGCTGCTACCAAGTCCTATAGCCGCAAGGGCGATGCCATCGTTAAGATGAACCACGACGCTATTGACCGTGGCGCTACCGGCTATGTGAAGGTAGACGTGCCCGCTTCCTGGAAGGACGCTGTGGACGATTCTCAGCCCAAGGTTGCTACCGGCAACCGTCCCGAGCTGGTGGATTACGTGAACAACGTGGTGTTCCCTGTGAACTCCTTCCACGGCAAGGATTTGCCTGTTTCCGCTTTCGAGAAATATGCTGACGGTACTTCTCCTCAGGGTACTGCTGCTTACGAGAAGCGCGGTGTGGCTGTGGATGTTCCCGAGTGGATCGTGGACAACTGCATCCAGTGTAACCAGTGCTCCTACGTGTGTCCTCATGCGGTCATCCGTCCCATCGCCATGACCGACGAGGAATTGAAGAACGCTCCCGAGGGCACCAAGGCGAAGCCCATGACCGGCGTACCCGGCATGAATTTTGCCATGGTTATTTCTCCTCTGGATTGCACCGGCTGCGGCTCTTGCGTGTCCGTGTGCCCCGCCAAGAACAAGGCTTTGCAGATGGCTCCCATCGATTCTCAGAGAGCTCAGGAAGCTGTGTTCGAGTATGGTATCGACCTGCCTGCTAAGGAAGAGGTTGCTGCTAAGTTTAAGGAGTCCACTGTGAAGGGCAGCCAGTTCAAGCAGCCCTTGCTGGAGTTCTCCGGTGCTTGCGGCGGCTGCGGCGAGACTCCTTACGCCAAGCTGGCTACTCAGCTGTTCGGCGACAAGATGTTCATCGCCAACGCTACGGGCTGCTCCTCCATTTGGGGTGGTTCCGCTCCTGCAACTCCTTACACTGTGAATAAGAAGGGCCATGGCCCGGCTTGGGAGAACTCCCTGTTCGAAGACAACGCCGAGTTTGGTCTGGGCATGACTCTGGCTCAGAACGCTGTGCGCGGCCGTCTGGCTGAGCTCACCGAGAAGCTGATCGCCGTTGAGTATGCTACTGCTGAGATCAAGGAAGCCGGCCAGAAGTGGCTCGACACCATGACTGACCGTGTTGAGAACGGCCCCGCTGCCGAGGCTTACATTGCCGCTCTGGAAGAGGGTATCGTTCCCGGCTGCAAGTGCGAAGCTTGCACTCTGGCTGCCAAGATCCTGAAGGATAAGGATTACCTGGCCAAGAAGTCCATGTGGATTCTGGGCGGCGACGGCTGGGCCTATGATATCGGCTTCGGCGGTCTGGATCACGCTCTGGCTTCCGGCGAGGACATCAACGTTCTGGTGTTCGATACCGAAGTGTACTCCAACACTGGCGGCCAGGCTTCCAAGTCCACTCCTTGCGGCTCCGTGGCGCAGTTCGCTGCTACCGGTAAGGCCACCAAGAAGAAGGACCTGGCTGGCATCGCTATGACCTACGGCTACGTGTATGTGGCTCAGGTTGCTATGGGCGCTGACATGAACCAGTGCATCAAGGCCTTCACCGAGGCTGAGAGCTATCATGGTCCCTCCATCATCCTGGCTTATGCTCCTTGCATCAACCATGGTATTAAGGGCGGCATGGGCATTTCTCAGTTGGAGGAGAAGAAGGCTGTTGCTGCTGGCTACTGGAACAACTTCCGGTTCGATCCTCGCCGTGCTGACGAGGGCCTGAATCCCTTCCAGCTGGACAGCAAGGCTCCCACCGCTTCTTATCGTGACTTCATCATGGGCGAAGTTCGTTACAACAGCTTGACTCGTTCCTTCCCGGAGCGTGCTGAGAAGCTGTTCGCCAATGCTGAGAAGTATGCGGCTGAGAAGTATGAGAAGCTGAAGAAGATGGCCGAGTAATCGTCCAAATTCGGATGTGTTCTCTCATTACTAAGTAAAAAAATCCCCTGGCTGGCGACAGTCAGGGGATTTTTGCGTTTACCTCCAGAGAAATCGGAAGCAGGGAGTAAACAAATGTGTTACTGGAAGCTTTCCGGAGAGGAGGGCAAATCGCCCAGGTTGTTGGATTCGCTGCCGTCAGGGAGGGAGCGGAGATATTCGCTGCCATTGCGGCTGGCGATGGCTACGCCACGAATACCGCCTTGCTTTGCCAAAGCTACCCCTTCCCGTTTGGAGAGTACCCGGCCGTCAGAAAGCTCGTAGCCGGAAACTTTGCCGTTTTTGCGGATCAACCCGGTGATGGTCTTGGCATCCTTGTTGGGAACGGGATTCATAATGTTAATGTTGGCAGGCAAGTTGCCGATTCTGCCGTTTTCTTGTTTCATAGGGGAACTTCCTTTCTTGCGCATGCGCGCGGGATACTCAAAAAGTGTTCACAGCTAGTTTGTTCCTTACGGATTGCTTTATGCGGAAGAAGAAACACCCAGTATGGATTCTTTCAAAACAAGGATGTTTCAAAGAAAAATAGGGGAGAGGCAAAAGAAATGAAGTCGGATGTAAAAGTTTGCATTGCTTTTTTTAGAAAAATAAGCTACAATCAATTTGTATGAGGAAACTCATGATCTTTTGGTGGAAAGGACTGGTAAGCAACTATGAACGCTCAAGAACGCAAAGACCTTGCGGTCACCGCGGCGAAGGTGCGTCTCGGCATCCTGGAAGGCGTGTACAACGCCAAGTCCGGCCATCCGGGAGGATCTCTCTCTGCGGCCGACATCTTCACCTATCTGTATTTCAAAGAAATGAACATCGATCCCAAGAATCCTAAAGATCCGGATCGTGACCGTTTCGTACTGTCCAAGGGCCACTGCGCACCTGGACTGTATTCTGCACTGGCGAACAGAGGTTATTTTGATGTCAGCGAGCTTCAGAAGCTCCGTCACATTGGCGCTATGCTGCAGGGCCATCCCGATATGAAGGGCACTCCCGGCGTGGATATGAGCTCCGGCTCTTTGGGCCAGGGAATCTCCGCTGCTGTGGGTATGGCTATGGCCGGCAAGCTGGACAATAAGAGCTATCGTGTGTACACCCTTTTGGGCGACGGCGAAAGCGAAGAGGGCCAGGTTTGGGAAGCTTGCATGTTTGCAGGCCATCATAAGCTGGACAACCTGTGCGTGATTCTGGACTACAATGGCTTGCAGATCGACGGCCCTGTTTCCGAGGTGGGCGGTCCCGAGCCTTTTGACAAGAAGTTTGAGGCTTTCGGCTTTGAAGTGATGACCGTCAACGGCAACGATTTTGACGATCTGGAGAAAGCTTTTGACGCTGCCAAAGCTTGCAAGGGGAAGCCTTTTGCCATCATTGCCAAGACCACAAAGGGCAAGGGCGTTTCCTTCATGGAGAACCAGGTTGGCTGGCACGGCAAGGCTCCCAACACAGAGCAGTATGAGGCTGCCAAGAAAGAACTGACCGAAAGTCTGGAGGTGCTGCAGAATGGCTGAGATGGTGAAAAAGGCCACACGTGAAAGCTTTGGCGAAGCGATCACCGCACTGGCCGAGACGAATCCGAACATTGTGGTGCTGGACGCCGACTTGGCGGAAGCCACTAAGACCGGCATCTTCAAGAAAAAATATCCCGAGCGCTTTATCGATTGCGGTATTGCAGAATGCAACATGATCGGCATCGCTGCTGGTTTGGCCACTTGCGGGAAGGTGCCCTTTGCGGCTTCTTTCGCCATGTTCTCTGCTGGCCGTGCATTTGAGCAGGTGCGCAATTCCGTTGGGTATCCTCACTTGAACGTGAAGATCGTAGGTTCTCATGCGGGCATTTCCGTGGGCGAGGACGGCGCAACTCACCAGTGCTGCGAGGACATCGCTTTGATGCGTTCCATCCCCGGCATGGTGGTTCTGAATCCCGCTGACCACTATGAGATGCTGGCCGCTGTAAAAGCTGCCGCAGAATATGTTGGCCCGGTGTACATCCGTTTGGGCCGTTTGGCTGTAGAGAGCTTTAACAACAACGACGATTATCATTTTGAGATCGGCAAGGGCATCACCCTGCGGGATGGCAAAGACATTACCATTATCGCTACCGGTTTGATGGTGGGCGAGGCTGTAAAGGCTGTGAAGGCTTTGGAAGAAGCAGGCATCGACGCCCGCCTCATTGATATGCATACCATTAAGCCTTTGGACAAGGAACTGGTGCTGAAGGCTGCTCAGGAGACTGGCCGCATCGTCACCGTGGAAGAGCACAACGTGATGGGCGGATTGGGCGAAGCAGTTGCTTCTTATCTCTCCGAAGTGTGCCCCACTCCTGTTACCAAGATCGGCGTAAACGATGTGTTTGGCCATTCTGGCCCCGCTGTGGACCTGCTGAAGGAATTCGGCTTGTCTGCGGAAAACATCGAAGCAACCGTGAAAAAGGTGCTTGGCAAGTAATGAAACATAAGAAAGGGCCTGGCAGTTTTGCCGGGTCCTTTTTTCTTTTGAAAGGAGATGCAATAAATTTGAACATACGCGACGCTGTGCTTGGGGATGGAGAGGCACTGGCTAAATTGAATCGGGAAGAAATGGGGTATGATTTTCCTGTAGAAGATACAAAAAGGAAATTGCAAGCATGTTTGGCTGACCCCAGAAATAAAATCCTGGTGGCGGAGATGGATGGCCAGGTGATCGGCTATGTCCACTTGGAAGATTATGACTTGCTTTATGCACCCCACATGAAAAACGTACTGGGGATCGCCGTGGCAGGAGAGTACCGCCGCAAAGGGGTGGGAAAGGCGCTGCTCACTGCGGGAGAGACTTGGGCTCGTGAAACAGGAGCAACTGCAGTGCGCCTTGTTTCTGGAGAAACGCGAAAGGGCGCCCATGCCTTTTATCAAAGTTTGGGTTATACAGGGAATAAATTGCAGCGCAATTTCAAAAAGATGTTGTAAGAGCGTGAATTTTATTTCCAAATCCCAGGCAGGTTTTCCTATTTTTCTTCATTTGCATGGTTTGAAGAAATCCAGAACAGAATAAAAACGACACTGGAAAAGGTGCTGGAGTCTTCTTGCAACCTTGTTTTTCCAACTTCTGGAGGAATGAAATGAACCTGCAACAGCTCAAATATATCGTAGAGATTGCGGACTGTCATTCGATCACCAAGGCGTCCCAAAAACTTTTTGTCTCCCAACCCTATCTGAGCAAAGTCGTTTCCGATTTCGAGGCAAGGGTAAAAAAGCAGATCTTTACCCGATACAATAGCGGTTTGGAATTGACAACCTATGGGCACAAAGTATATCTGCTTGCCCGGTCGATTCTAAACCAAATGGAGCAGCTGGAAGATCTGGAAAGCAGGGAACCCTCTGAAACCACCGGAGTAAAGCTGTCTTTTTCCGTGGGCAATTTGATCTTGAAAGACAGCTTGCTTTTGGAGTATTTTTCCTCTGTGCGAGCACCAGAAAGCGACGTGGATCTTTTTGAAACCACCATTGAAGAGTGCATCCAGCAGGTGGAAGACAATCACTCCGAGTTTGCCATACTGGTGGTGGACGATTTTCAAAAAGATCTTTTGAAAACCGTCACAGACCGCAAGGGACTAGAATGGATGGAATTGGACAAAGGGGATCTGTACTGTCACTTTTCGAGGGACCATTTATTGGCTGAAAAATCTAAATTGACCTTGGAAGAGTTGACACGGTACCCGCTGGTTCGATTGAAATCAGATAAATTCACCGCTTTTTCCAGCGAGAAGTTCCAAGAGGCACATCCCTTTGTGGAAGTGAGCAAATGTTTTACGGTCAATCACTATCACTCCTATTTGAGCGTGGTCAAAAATAGCGGCGCTTTTATGGTCGGCAACAAATGGCAAATCTCCGAACTGGAAAAAATGGGGATTCAAAGTATTCGGCTGCCCCATTCAAAGCTCAAAGTCCATTTGCTGATTCTGAAAAAAGAAATCGCCACGTTTTCGGAGGAAGCCAAAAAATTTCTTCACCTTTTTAAAAATAGCTACGGTCTGGAAGAGACATAACCTTCCTGTTATAGCCGCCCTATACAAATACGTATTTGTGCCTGACCGTCAGGTATGGTACCATAGGCGCTGTAACAAAGGAGGTCATCTCACATGAAAAAAACAACCATTTTATCTATTTTAACTGGGGCTATGATCATGGCGACTTCCGTTGCCACTTACGCCGTATGGGATACGGTAACCGTGGAGAGCAGAGGAAATACTGTTACCATGCGTAATCCCGTCACCGTGTCCGACAGCACCACCGAACAAAACATTTCTGCCGACGCCAGCACGTTGAACCCCGCTTCCGTGACCGCATCCGGTACCGTCAAATTCAACGTGGAAAACGAAGACAGTGTTGCGAAAAAATTGACGCTGCAGGAATCCATCCAAGCGTCTGAAGCCCTGATAGAATCCACCGACTATTCCATTGAGTTTTCCGGCGATGGCGTGGTAGGAAAAGCTGACAGCAGCGTGACGGATGGTGAGGAAGAATACACATACACCATCACCTTTACGGAAAGCGGCCTGGAGAAGCTGAAAACCAATTCCAACAACTGTACCGTGAAAGTAACCGCGACTTTGAGCTGACGCGTCTCAGTTTCCCATGTTACGGATCGTACGTAAAATCGGCTTCTTCATTTGTGCAGGAGTTTTATCCCTCCTCTTGCTCGGGGCGGTTTTCTTTCCAAACATCTATCATCAAGTTTTTCCCTATGGGTTTTATCATGTATTGACAAACAGCATGGAGCCCACTATCAAAACCAACTCTCTTGTGCTGGTGAGAACATACGATGACAGCGTTCAGCTGGAAAAAGGCAATATCATTGCTTTTCGGGCCAACCGTTTTGGGGAAAACATTGTCATAATGCATCGCTTTTCCCACACGGAGACAAACGCAGACGGCCAGACCGTCTACAGGACCTATCCAGAGGGAAGCGACGCCCTGGATGTTTACGAAACAACGGTGGAAGATCTCTTGGGCGTATATCTGTTTCATATTCCTTACATCGGGAAATTTGTTTTGTTTGCAAAAAGCGGATTTGGACTATTATGGGTGTTTCAAGTTGTCGCCATTCTTCTCACCAGAAGGCTGATTCTTGCCAGGTGGGAAGAGAAAGAAAAAGCAGCTGAGCCGGCTGCCTCCTAATTTTTGGATCTTCATTTTTATAAGGCGGGAGCTGCCGCGGTTTTGAAAAGCCGTGGCAGCTCCTGCTATTTTGTTTTAATATAAGTTTAGCATTGCCTTTTCTGTGTCGTTAGGTATTGGAATAGAAGTGCAACACATATCGTTTAGGAAGGGTGTGTCTACCGAGTGGTGTTGCTTGTTCTTGCAAGGAACAGAGGGGAAAGGGGCGAATTTGGAGTGCTGACAAGATACAAGTTGACTTCTTTATGTGGGATGAAGGTTGGGAAATTTATGAAGGAACTGTTAAAAATCAAAAATTTTGAAAAAGCTATTGACTTTTACTGACCATGTGACTACAATAGATTTAGCACTCGGGGATAAAGAGTGCTAAACCCCGAGACAACAAGAAGTCCGCCCCAGGCGGGCGGGATTTCGGAGGTTGATAAAGTAAATTTTTTTTCGCTGAGTTTTCCAGCGGTTTTAGCATTTCCACCCCGCGGAATGTGAAAACAATAGAGACGGGGAGAAAGGATCGGGTCCAAAACATTTTCTGAATAAACTGGGCCCAGGTGTTGTGTTATGACGATTAAACCCCTTTTCGACAGAGTGCTTATCAAGGCTGAAGAAGCAGAAGAGACTACAAAGAGCGGCATTGTGCTGGCAGCTAAGGCTCAGGAGAAGCCCCAGATCGCCCGTGTGGTTGCAGTAGGCCCTGGCGGCGAAGTGGATGGCAAAGAAGTGAAGATGTACCTGAAAGAGGGCGACCGTGTGATCTCCGCCAAATACAGCGGCACAGAAGTGAAGATCGACGGGGAAGAGTACACCATTGTTCGCCAGTCCGATATTCTGGCAGTGGTGGAATAAACAAGGAAATTTATCCCATTCTTTGATTTGAGATACAATTTGAGAGAAGAAAGGATTTGACATACTATGGCTAAGAAAATCATTTATGGCGAGGACGCTCGCAAGGCGCTTCTCAGCGGCGTCAACCAGTTGGCAGATACAGTAAAGATCACCCTGGGGCCCAAGGGCCGCAACGTGGTGCTGGATAAGAAGTTCGGCGCTCCCTTGATCACCAACGACGGTGTGACCATCGCCAAGGAAGTAGAGCTGGACGATCCCTTTGAGAACATGGGTGCTCAGCTGGTGAAGGAAGTTGCCACCAAGACCAACGATATCGCTGGTGATGGTACTACCACCGCTACTCTACTGGCTCAGGCTCTGGTGCGGGAAGGCATGAAGAACGTTGCTGCCGGCGCCAACCCCATGATCCTGCGTACTGGTGTGCAGAAGGCCACCAAGGTTGCCGTAGACGCCATTGAAAAGAACGCTCACAAAGTGGACGGCACCAAGGACATTGCCCGTGTTGCCGCTGTTTCCTCCGCCAGCGATGAGATTGGCCAGTTGATTGCCGACGCTATGGAGAAGGTCACTTCCGATGGCGTCATTACTGTGGAAGAGTCCAAGACCGCTGAGACTTACAGCGAAGTCGTGGAAGGCATGATGTTTGACCGTGGCTATATCACTCCTTATATGGCCACTGATACCGATAAGATGGTCGCTGAGCTGGACGATCCCTATATCCTGATCACCGACAAGAAGATTTCCAACATTCAGGAGATCCTGCCTTTGCTGGAGCAGGTTGTTCAGTCCGGCAAGAAGCTGCTGATCATCGCTGAGGACATTGAAGGCGAAGCCCTCACCACCCTGATCCTGAATAAACTGCGTGGCACCTTTACTTGCGTTGCTGTCAAGGCTCCTGGCTTTGGCGATCGCCGCAAGGAGATGCTGGTGGATATTGCCACTCTGACTGGCGGTCAGGTGATTTCCGAGGAAGTTGGCCTGGAGCTGAAGGATACTCAGCTGAATCAGTTGGGTCATGCCCGTCAGGTGAAGGTCGACAAAGAGAACACCATCATTGTGGATGGCGCTGGCGATTCCGAGGCCATCAAGGCACGTGTGAACCAGATTCGCGCTCAGATCGAGACCACTACTTCTGAGTTCGACAAAGAGAAGCTCCAGGAGCGTCTGGCCAAGCTGGCTGGCGGCGTAGCCGTTATCAAGGTTGGTGCTGCTACTGAGATCGAGATGAAGGAGCAGAAGCTCCGCATTGAGGATGCTCTGGCTGCTACAAAGGCCGCTGTGGAAGAGGGCATTGTGGCTGGCGGCGGTACCGCTCTGATCGATGCTATCCCCGCTGTCAAGGCTTATGTGGAGTCTGCTGAGGGCGACGAGAAGACCGGTGCTTCCATCGTTCTGAAGGCTCTGGAGGAGCCCGTGCGTCAGATCGCTGCCAACGCTGGCATTGAAGGTTCTGTGATCGTGGAACAGCTGAAGAAAGAGCAGAAGGTTGGCTATGGCTACAACGCTCTGACCGGCGAGTTCCAGGATATGATTCAGGCCGGTATCGTGGACCCCACCAAGGTGACTCGTTCCGCTCTGCAGAACGCTTCTTCTGTGGCTTCCACCATCCTGACCACCGAGTCTTTGGTGGCCGATATCAAGGAGCCTGCTCCGGCAGCTCCCGCTGCTCCCGACATGGGCGGCATGTATTGATCCATCGCTAAATAGACATTGACCGAATAAAAGTGCCCCCGGCGCGGAAACGTGCCGGGGGCATTTTGGTGTGTCTTTTTTCCTTGACACCCTGGGGGAACGCCGCTATAATGAAGCCGCAAAGGGAGGCAGGCGGAATGAAAAGCATCGGGATCGATCTGGGAACAACCACCATCAGCATCAATGTTGTAGAGGCTTCCGGCCCAAGTGTGTGGCGGAAAGAGACGCTGAAAAACGGGAGTTTTTTAGAAACTGCCCATCCTTGGGAACGGGTGCAGGATGTAGAGAGCATTGTAAGCAGAGCAAAAACTGCCTTGGATGCCATCTTGAAAGAAACGAACGACGTGGTTTCCATCGGTCTGACCGGGCAAATGCATGGGATCGTCTATTTGGACCGGGAAGGCAAAGCAGTGAGCCCGCTGTATACTTGGCAGGATGGGCGGGGCAGCTTGCCTGTATTTGAGGGAAAAAGCGTTTGCGACCTGCTGTGGGAGAATCACCGGGTGAAAGCTTCCTCTGGCTATGGAGCGGTTACGCATTTATATCATGTGAAAATGGGCCAGGTCCCTGCCGAGGCAGTGACCTTTTGTACGATCGCAGACTATTTGGGCATGATTCTCACCGGGAGAAAGCGTCCCTTGCTGCACACAAGTCAAGGCGCAAGTTTGGGATTGTTCGATGAAAACGCGAATAGCTTTCGAAAAGATGTGGCCCAAGCCTGGGGAATGGACCCTGCATTCTTCCCGGAACTGACGGAAGAGCTGACCGTGCTTGGAGAGTATGGGGGAATTCCTGTAACAGTTTCCCTTGGGGATAATCAGGCCAGCTTTTTGGGGTCGGTGCGCAATGCGCCGGAAGCGTTGTTGGTCAATGTTGGAACGGGCGCTCAGATTTCCGTACTTTCTTCCAGAAGGTTTGAGGCGCCCGGTATTGAGACCCGGCCGTTTCTCCTGGGAACCGTCCTGTTGGTGGGAGCCACTTTGTGCGGCGGGGCTGCATATGCCGCTCTGGAGAGATTTTTCCGGGAGTATGCCGTGGCAGCAGGGGCTGCGGATGTGCCCCAATACCAGGTGATGCAGCGTTTGTTAGAGAATCAGGCAGAACCTGCAACTGGATGGCGCGTAAGGACGACTTTTGCGGGCACCAGAGAAGACCCAGGGGAGGCGGGGAAAATAGAGGGCATCCGTACGGAAAATTTTCATCCTGCCAACATGATTCGGGGAGTGCTTTCCGGTATGGCGGAAGAACTTTACCAGCTGTATCAGGTGATTTGCCAGGGAACTGGCCTTCCTAGGAAACGGCTGGTTGCGTCCGGTAACGGTGTGCGGCAAAATCCGGCGCTTCGCGCGTTGCTGGAAGAACGCTTTCAAATGCCCTTAGAGTTGGTGGAGAATGAAGAAGAGGCTGCCTTTGGTGCGGCTGTCAGCGCCTTGGGAGCTATAGGGATCGTCTCTTTGAAAGAATGGCTGGGATTATAAGGCGTCAAGAATAGAAAAAACGGGGAACATACAGGCGATAAGGTTTGTAAGTTCCCCGCTTTTTTACGCTTCGATCTCCATGGTAGACATTTGTTCTTTTGTGACGCCATTTTTCTTTCCGTATTTTTCCCAGTAGCTTGTAGAGGCACGGAGGAAAATAGATTTTGGAAGAGGCATGGTCACTTCAAAGGTTTGATGTTTGCCTCGCTCTATGGAAGAGGCCAGCTGTTTGATCTTTCTCCGGACCAAGAATCGGAAGGGAGTGGAAAGAATGGCTTCGCCGCTTGCGATTTTCAACGCAGAACCGAAAGAAAAGCCATTTTCTTTGCAGAACAGCTGCACGATTTGCAAGGCAATGTTGTTTTGGGCTGGCTCCAAAAAGCCACAGTTTACCATAACGGAAATAGCAGGCTTTTTCAAAGGAGGATTTTTCTCCACAGATTTTAGAAAATTTAGCAACGTGACCGGGATACCATCCGCATACAGGGGGAAGACAAGAAGCACATGGGTAAAATCGCCCATAGCACGGGACAACTCCACATGGTTAGTTTTGCTGATATTGAAATATTGTGTCTCAGAAGCAGATACTTCTGAAAAG